>ERZ795059.1367-NODE-1367-length-27467-cov-7.878776_pt1 | contig 27467 bp, 19 predicted proteins | sample MGYA00375143_ERZ795059 | MGnify/ENA primary metagenome ERZ795059 (study PRJEB30188, sample SAMN05720168) | activated sludge metagenome | isolation source: Anaerobic digester | place: USA | collected 2015-01-07 ... | reverse complement strand
TGCGATTTTATATTTAAATCGCAATAATACATCTATGTTTTGAAAAACTTCACTTATAGTTTAATGCGCTATCCGGGTTTCTAAAAAAATTAATGTCATTATAAAAACATAATAAAAAAAAACAAGACATTTTAACCAAAAAACCGCATTAGAATTCAATTGGCAGTTTTCTGGTTTTTAGAAGTTTTATATGTAACGGCATAATTTACATTATAAAATTCAACAATTATTCAGGATTGGATACGCATGCGTTTTTTTCCCGTAGGTTAAAGCCTTTGCTAATAACTAATTGTTTCCAATATCGGCTTTACCTACGGCTATGTAAAATTCAATCCATTTAATTTATAACAGAATCAAATGTCAAACGCAGCGCAATTATTTTCTCTGTCAAGTCCTGAAATTTTAGCCTGAAAAAAGTTTTTATCATTATTGGAAGCGTAATTTTTAACCACTCCGCGAATATAATTTTCCGTATAACCAAAAACCGGTTTTATTTTTTTACATTTTAACGTTTCTTGATTAGAACCGTCATAAGCCGATTCCGGAACAACCGAATACGTTTTTCCGATTCTGTCTGCAATAAATTTTTCCTGAAGGAATAAAGCGATTTTTTTTATTTCAGAACAACGCATTTTTTTTGTTTGATTTGAAATTTTATCAGACATTTTATAAGAAGCGGTTATTATCCTGTCCGAATACGGAAATATATGAATTCTACCGAATCCGATTTTTTTTACAAATTCGCAGGTTTCAAAAAAATCCTTATCGGATTCTCCAGGAAATCCTATTATCAAATCGGTAGTCAATCCAATATCGGGAATATTCTCTTTTAATTTGAAGATTGCATCGAGATATTCCGACGCCGAATATTTTCTATTCATTAATTTCAATATTTTATCGCTGCCGGACTGTAACGAAATATGAAGATGCGGGCAAATTTTCGATGAATTTTTCATTAAGTTCATCAGTCTATCAGAAATTCCTCTCAAGTTAATTGAACTGATTCTTATTCTGAAATCCTTTTTAATAACAATAATTTTTTTAAGCAATCCTTCCAAACTAATTCCGTTATAATCGTATTTTGAAATATTTATACCGGTTAGTATTATTTCTGTATAACCGTTATTTAAAAGCATTTCAAATTCATTAATAATTTCAAAGTCCGGTCTGGATACAAGTCTATTTCTTAAATAAGGAATCACGCAGTAAGAACAAAAATTATCACAACCGTCCTGAATTTTTATAAGTCCCCGGCTGTGAGAATCAAATCCGGAAACTGAATTTGATTTTAAAATATTGTTATCTACGGGGTTATTATCCATTCGCGCTATAAATTCAGGTATTTTAAATTTATCTTCATTTTTAAAACAGTATGCGTCAAAAATATATTCGCCTGTTTTTTGCAAATAATCTACGGCGCATCCCGATATTATTATTTTAATATTATTTTTTTTGGATTTTGCCGACGCAACATATTTTCTTAACTTTTGAACAGCAGTATCGGTTACGGCGCATGAAACAACTATTAAAACATCCGCTTCTTCTACGCCGCAGATTATTTCATTGCCGTTTGCGGCGAGCGTTTCGCGCAGCGACTCGCTTTCGTATTGATTTATTTTACATCCGAAAAATTTTATAAAGATTCGCATTTTATAATTTTATTAAAGGTATGCTCTCAATTTCATCAATAGCAATATGTTTTGCTTTGACAAAACCTGTGTCTTGCAAAACCGATACCTCTATCTCCCGTTCAAGACAAATACTTATTAAATTCAATATTTCATTTCTTCTTTTTGAATCAAGAAGAATTATCACGTTAAAGAATCCGTCATGATTTTTCGATACGTATTCTTTTAATTCATTCATACGCCCAAGACATTTGTATTCGCCGGAGATTTCGTCAATATCAGGTTCGTCCGAAAAGTATCCCAGAACCTTATAACCGTTTTCCTTAGAAAAAACCGAAACAATCTCAAAATGTCTGTTATGGTCAAATCCAGCAAATACGATATTTTTTCGCGTCAAATCGTAATTAAATAAAAATTTTGATAAAAAGCTTTCAATAAAAAGACTTCTGGCAAGATTAAATAAAATCAAAACCGAAAGATAAATCGCATAAAAAATTCTTGATATGATTATGAATCTTAAATAAAAAGATATTAAAAATATAATCATTATATAAGCTATAGCAGCGTAAAAAACGGTTTTGATACGCGTCCTGACAGTGTTCCCGATTTTTTTTTCGTAAAAACCGAAATACTGCAACACGCAAAAATAAATCAGAAAAAAATAACTGAAAAACCCTGTGTATTTTTCCCATAAATCATTATTCCATAAAATTTCTTTGCTAAAAACGCTCTCGAAAATGTTAAATCTTATGAGAAAAGATAATTTTAACGATAAGAACAGAATACAACAGTCAATTATTAAAAACAAAAACAGATTTAATTTTGAAAATATAAAACGTTTAATCATTTTTTTCATTATATAACACTTTTTCCGGGTTAATACGACCCGCGCGTTGACATTACAGTAGTAATAGTTTTTAAAAGAATATATAAATCCAATCCAAAAGACCAGCGTTCAATATAATAGATATCGAGTTTAACCATTTCCAAAAAACTTAAATCGCTTCTGCCGCGAACCTGCCATAATCCGGTTATTCCCTGCATTACAGAAAATCTTCTTTTTTGCCAGTCTTCATATTTTTCGACTTCCTCCGGAATCGGAGGGCGGGGTCCAATTAAACTCATCTCTCCTTTTAAAACATTCGCTAATTGAGGCAGTTCGTCTATGCTGAATTTTCTTAAAAATCCTCCGAAAGAGGTTATTCTCGGGTCTTTTTTTATTTTAAAAATAGGTCCTTCCGCCTCGTTATATTTTTTTAATTCTTCCAATTTTTTTTCAGCGTCTTTTCTCATAGTTCTGAATTTATACATTGTAAATATTTTATTTTTTTTACCTACGCGTTTTTGTTTAAATATAACGGGTCCAGGCGAATCAAGTTTTATAAAAATCATCACGGCAACTAAAAAAGGAAAGAGTAAAACCAATAAAACTATACTTGCTGAAATATCGAAAATTCTTTTTAATAAAAGTTTAATTCCATTTTGGGGAGTATCGATTATTTTTAAAAAAGTCAGATTTGAAACGGTATACGGAATTGATACGCTTGTTATTATGTTATATGAATCCGGAACAAGATATGATACAACATGGTTTTGTTTTAAGTCATCGCTTAATTTCAGATAGATTTCAAGATACGAGGCGGGATTAATGAATATGACTTCTTTAACTTTATTATCAATTACAAATTCTTTTACTTTTTCAAAATTGATTTGAAGTTCTGCCGATTCAAATGTTTTTATGTGGCGCAACCCATATTTAATATACGACAATATTTTTGTTTCTACAATTTTAGACTCGGCAGCCGGACCAATCAAAACAATATTCGAGACATCAGCTCCGGTTTTTCTAATTTTCAATATTTTACGTAAAATATAAAGTCTGAAAATAATCAATAAAAACGCGGCAAATCCAAAACTAAAGGTTATTCGCCTGGGAGCGGGATACAAATTTTTTGATAAAAAAAGCAAAAACATTAAAACTAAAAATTGTGAAAACGCCGCTTTAATTAGAATTCTTATGTCTCGCGCGGCGGATATTATCTTTGGTTTTCTATAATAGCCATGCCTGTCAAGTGTTTTTAAAAAAAAATAATATGAAACCAAAAAAATCGAGATAAACTGAACAGCGGCGTAAAAGTTAAAATTATGGACGTATTTACGCGTTGTTAAAAAGAAAAAAATATAGATTGAAGATAGAATAAAAAAATCGAAAATCACGAGCGGAATTTTCGATTCGGAATCGATTAATTCCGCTCCAAACTTTTTCATCGGCATAATATTATATTTTTTTTCTGTCTTTTAAAACCTGAAATTTTTCACGAGTTTCGAGTAATTTAGATTTTTCAATAGCCGCGGTAAAAATGCCTTCCGCCTCGCCGCAGTTCAATATTTCATTTCCAAAAGGATCAATAATAATTGAATCGCCGCAATAAGAATTGTTCGGACTGACTCCAGTCCGGTTAACACCGATTGCGTAACATTGATTTTCTATCGACCTTGCTTTCAACAAAGTAAGCCAGTGGTTCCTGCGCAGCGAAGGCCAGTTAGCTATTACAACGAAAACATCCGAGTCTAAGGCGTTATTCCAAAATAAATAACTGAATCTCAAATCATAACATATAGCGGGGTCAATTCTAAATTCATTTATCATAAAAGGTTGTTGTTTTTTACCCGCATTGTAATATAAATGTTCATCGCCGGAAGAAAACAAATGGATTTTAGAATATTCCGAAATCATAATTCCTGATTTATTTAGGGTTATCATCTTATTGAACCCATCAATAACGGCTCCGTAAGAAATATTCGTTTCGAATTTACGCGCCAATTCGGAAAAAAAATATATATCATCTTCTCCAATTTCAGATTTTGTTCTATCAAGCGAAAATCCCGACAAGCAGAATTCAGGGAAAACAAGCCAATCCGTACGGAGTTTTGAAAAATAATTTTCAACCAGCGATTTAATGCGCGATTTATTTTTTTCTTTATTCTCCCATTCAATATTGTATTGAACCAATCCGCAATTCAACTTCATAAATAATATTCTTTATACCATTTAATAAATTTCCCGATTCCTTTTTCAACCGGAGTATCAGGTTTAAATCCGGAATCCCTGACCAAATCGTCAACGTCCGCATAAGTCGCAGGCACGTCTCCATCCTGCATTTTCAAAAAATTTTTTTTTGCTTTTTTTCCAAGATTCTCTTCTATTGCCGATATAAAATCAATCAGCTCGACGGGATTGTTATTGCCGATATTATAAATTTTATAAGGCGCAAAACTTGAAGCCGGATCCGGATTCATTCTATCCCAATCATTATCAGGTTCAGGAATCCGAAGCATTATTTTAGAAATGCCTTCCGTAATATCGTCGATATAGGTAAAATCGCGTTTCATTTTTCCATAATTGAAAACGTCAATCGGCTCGTCATTAATAATCGCTTTTGTAAAAAGAAATAAAGCCATATCCGGTCTGCCCCATGGACCATAAACCGTAAAAAATCTTAAACCCGTAACTGGAATTTTATAAAGATTTGCGTATGTGTGCGCCATAAGTTCATTAGCTTTTTTAGTTGCGGCATATAATGAAACCGGATGATCTACGTTTTGGTGAACTGAAAACGGCATATTGGCGTTTCCGCCGTAGACCGAACTTGACGAGGCAAAGACCAGATGTTTAATATTGCAATACCGGCATCCTTCAAGAACATTTAAAAAACCAGTGATATTACTATCAATATAAGCGTATGGATTTTTTAAAGAATATCTTACGCCGGCTTGAGCGGCTAAATTGACGACTATATCGAATTTCCCTTTTTCAAACAACTCAGACATTCCGGATTTATCAGCCAAATCAAGTTTAAAAAATTTAAATTGCGAATTTTTTTTTAAAATCGCGAGTCTGTCTTCTTTTAATTTAACGTCGTAATAATTGTTCAGATTGTCGATTCCGGTAATATCATATTCTGACTTTAATAATTTACATGTTAAATGAAAACCAATGAAACCCGCGGCTCCCGTTATCAATATTTTTTTCATTATTATGTTTTTCCCGATATAATAACATGAAATAAAAAAAAAGGGATAGATATTATGCGCCGCTTTAGACGGCTAAGCCGCTCAATATCGTTAGATATGAACCCGGCCTATATTATCTATCCCTGACTATAATATATCATAAAAAGTTTTTTCTGTCAAGCTAAAATTACAAAAACCGAGCAATTTATCGAACGTTATTTTTATTCGATTTTTTCGTTGACTTTATACCAATCTATTTTTCGGCTTATCTGAATCTTTAAAAATTTTGATTTTTCAAAAAAGGCTCTAAAAATCAAAATTTTTATTTATTTTCAAAAGGCAAATATAAATCCTTGATTGTTTAATTTTTAGATTTTTTATCTATTAATTTGACAATTTTAATTATTTATATTAAAATCCAATATATTTAAATTGTTAATCTTCTAAATAGTTTTCGGATTAACTCAAAAAGCAAAAAAAGAAGTAAAAGTAAAAATGAAAATCTCGTCAAAAAAATTTAAAAGTTCAATAATAGGTCTAATAGACATAACAATGGATTCCGTCAGATTGAATATAAGCGAGACGCTTCCTAAAGACAGATTAAAAAAAATCGAGGAGTTATGGGTTCCGGTATCTTTGGGAAAAGATATATTTACAAAAGGTCAAATAAGCAATAACACCATAAACGATTTAATAAAAATAATAAACAACTACAAGGAATTATTAACTTCTTACAAAGTAGAGAATTATAAAACCATAGCCGTATCAAATTTAAAAGAAGCCGGAAATTTCGACACTATGATAGATAGAGTTTCAAATGAAACAGAAATAAAAATAGAATTGATAGACCCCGTGGTTGAAACCGAATTAATCATTGAGAACATAAAAAAAATAATAAGCGATAAGAATACTGATATACTAATCATTGTGCTCGGAGTAGGCGCCACAATATTAATATTACAGTCAAAAGGAAAAATAGTTTTTTCCGAAACCCAAAACATCGGCGCCGCGCGAATGGTCAAAACTCTGGATATTCCAAAAAAATCAATGGACTTATACTACAATTATTTATCGACAAAATTTCTTACTTCGCTAAATTTTCTGCCTGAAAACCATAAATTAATCGACAAATTCGTAGTAGTCAACGAAGACATATTAAATTGCCTAAAAAAAACAGGAATAAAAAAAACGGCCGATTCGTTCAGATTCACAAAGGCCGGATTTCAGAAATATGCCAAAAACATTGAAAAATCAAATCTTCTCGAACTTCAGGCAAAACTGAATTATCAGGAAGAAAACGTTAAAACAATAAAAATATCTTTATCAATAATAGAAAAAATAAGCGTTCTTATCGGCGCTAAAAACATTATTATTCCGGATATAAACAGAACAAGCTCGTTAATCAGCCGCATTTCAAAACTTAAAGAAACGTCATATGCCGGTTTCACGGATATAACCTCTGAAAATATTATAGCGGGAGCGCTTGAAATTGGACACAAATACAAATTTGATTACGCTCATTCGGAGCAAGTCCGAAAACTTTCAGAAGCGATATTCGAAGGAATGAAAGATTTTTATAATTTCGAGCCAAAAGCGAAAATATATCTTGAAGTCGCTTCGCTTCTTCACGACATAGGTTATTTTGTCAGTTCTAAAGGCCATCACAAACATTCGGCAAATTTAATCGCGGCTTCGGAAATACTCGGATTAACAGCCGAAGATATGGTTATAATCGCTCAGATAGCGCGCTATCACAGAAAATCAGTTCCAAAACCCGAACATTCGGCGTATTCCGTATTGCCTGTAAGCAAAAGATTGATAATATCAAGTCTCGCTTCAATTTTAAGAATATCGGACGCGTTAGACAGGTCGCACACACAACTGATTGATTGCTTAAAAGTAAAAATTCTCGAAAACGAATGCGAGCTCCAATTAAAAATTAATAACGGACACAACGACCACATCGAAATTTTAAGAGATATTATCGCTGGAAAATCGGATTTATTCGAAAGTTTCTTCGGATTAACTTTAAAATTGTCAAGATTGTAAAACGATAAAAAATGAAAATAAATTTTGGGAATTCAAAATATTTTATCAATCCGCAATACAGTTGGTTGGAATTTAATAACAGAGTTTTGGCGGAAGCGCTTGAAAAAGACAATCCTCTACTCGAACGGATTAAATTTTTATCCATAGTATCTTCGAATCTTGAAGAATTCTTTATGGTAAGAGTTGCGGGAGTAAAAAAACACAAAGAAGCCGGCATAACCGAAGGCGGTTCGCCAGATTTAATAAAACCCGACATAGAATTAAAAAGCATAAGAGAGCGCGTAAAAAAACTAATAAAAAATCAGTATGTTTTATTTTATAAAAAATTAAATCCAATCTTAAAAAAACAAGGCGTAGAAATTCTTTTAAATTACGAATCCCTTATACGATACAAAAATTTTTTAACCGAAGTTTTTGAAAGAGAAATCAAACCCATTCTTACGCCTATATCTGTCGGTCCAACCCATCCGTTCCCAAATCTCGTTACAGGCAGATTATATCTGGCTGTTGGATTATCTGTCAGAGAAGAAACTGATAAAAAAATCGAAAAGAGCAATTTATCGTTTATAGAAATTCCGACGAACATTCAGGGACGTTTCATAAAAATCGAGAATCACAATAAATTCGTTCCAATAGAAAACATAATAAAAATGTTTGTAGATCAAATATATAACGGATACGACATTGAATCGGCGCATATAATAAAAATTACGCGCGACGCTGATTTTACCATAGACGAAGCCGACGAAACCTCTGATTTGCTTCACGAGCTCGAAACCACAATAAAACAAATGCATAAACGGTCGATCACAAAATTCGAATATGAAAAAGGCATTCCGCCGCGAATACTCAACACGATAATAGACAAAAACAATTTAAAAAGAAACGATATTTATCAAATCAACGGTTTGCTGAATTTCAACGATTTGATGGAATTATATAAAAAAATCGACAAACCCGAGCTTAAAGACTCTCCTCTGCTTCCGATTTTCGATTCGAATTTTTCGGGAAAAAATATTTTTGAAGATATAAAAAGAAAGGATTTTGTTTTATTCCATCCATATCATTCATACGAACCGGTAATAGAACTAATAAATCAGGCGGCGGACGACGCCGGAACGCTTGCAATAAAACAATTATTATACAGAACAAGTTCAAATTCTCCGATAATAAAAGCATTAATAAGAGCGGCTGAAAAAGGGAAATACGTAACGGCAGTCGTAGAATTAACCGCCCGATTCGACGAAAAAAGAAATATCGAATGGACAAAAAAACTACAGGACGCCGGCGCTCACGTAATTTATGGAATCGCCGGTTTGAAAACTCACGCAAAAGCCCTGATGATTATACGAAAAGAAAACAACGAAATAAAAAAATATATGCATCTCGCAACCGGAAATTACAATGAAATCACAGCTCAGATTTATACCGATTTGAGTTTTTTTACTTGCGACGACAGTTTCGGCGAAGACATATCGTCTCTATTCAATCTGCTGACCGGATTTTCTCTGCCAACGGGATTTAATAACGTATCCATAGCCCCGATTGATTTGAGAAACAAGATATTATCGATGATAACCAGAGAAACTGACAATGCTAAAAACGGCGGAAAAGCCCGAATAATCGCAAAGATGAACGCATTATACGATAAAGAAATAGTCGAGGCATTATATCAAGCGTCCGCCGCGGGGGTTAAAATAGATTTGATAGCAAGGGGGATATGCATACTGCGACCCGGAATAAAAAAAGTCAGCGAAAACATCAAGGTTAAAAGCATTGTCGGAAAATTTCTCGAACACGCGCGAATCTATTATTTTTATAACGGCGGAAACGAAGAATATTATTTATCAAGCGCGGATTTAATGACGCGCAATCTCGACAGGCGCGTTGAATTGTTGTTCCCTGTAAAAAACGAACAGAGCCGGAAATTCATTCAGAAAATTTTAAAACTCCAGCTTGAAGACTCGTTAAATTCTTATATTTTACAGCCGACCGGGTCTTATAAACCGGTATTGAAAAAAACTAAAGATAATAAAAATTATTTTAAACAAATTTATGAGGGCATAAAAAAAAACGAAAAAAAAAATATTAAAAAAACAAAAAATAAATTTATTATAAGAAAAAGCGCGGAAGAATAATTTTTTCAGGAGGCGTCATTATGTTAGAAAAAGTTGATTTGACAAAAAAAATCGAAAAAGAAGAGTACAAAAACATTATCGAAAAGTTAGAATTAAAAATCGGCGAGCTTCAAAGAGAAGCTAAAGAATTGAAGATTCCGGTAATTATAGTATTTGAAGGATGGAAAGCGGCGGGAAAAGGAACGCTTATAAACGAACTGATATTGCCGCTTGATCCGCGCGGGTTCAACGTTTATCCGACCAATCCACCAAACGAAGAAGAATCGCTCCGCCCCTTTCTCTGGAGATTTTGGATAAAAACTCCGGCAAAAGGAAGAATAGCTTTATTTGACAGAAGCTGGTATCGGCGCGTTTTAACGGACAGAATAGAGAATGCCGTATCAAAAAAAGACTGGAAACTTGCATACGACGAAATCAAATCATTTGAACGCCAGCTTGCAGACGCGGGCAACGTCATAATAAAACTTTTTCTGCATATCGACAAAAAAGAACAAAAAAAAAGATTTGATAAACTCTTAGAAAACAAATCTACTTCGTGGAAAATCACAAAAGTAGATATGAAAGCTCAAAAACAATACGGCGAATATTTAAAAGTATTCGACGATATGATAGCCAAAACCGACACCGATTACGCGCCATGGACCATTGTCGAATCTCACGATAAACGATTCGCATTAGTTAAAATATATAAAACAGTTATAGAATCATTAGAAAACAAAATTGCGCAAGTCAAAAAATCAAAAACGGAAAAAACCGTAAAAGAAAAAACGAGACAATCTGCCGAATCAAACGTTTTGAATTCGTCAATTCTCGATAAAATCGATTTATCGCAAAAATTATCAAAGGAAGATTATAAAATTAATCTTGAACAATATCAAAAACGTTTAAGAGAAATCGAACACGAGATTTACATCCGCAGGATACCAGTTATAATAATGTTTGAAGGATGGGACGCCGCCGGAAAAGGCGGGGCTATAAGAAGATTAACTCAAAATATGGATCCGCGCGGATACGAAGTAATCCCAATCGCGGCTCCGAACGATATTGAAAAAGCTCATCATTATCTGTGGAGATTCTGGAATGCGATACCAAAAGCGGGACACATCTGTATTTTTGACAGGACGTGGTATGGCAGAGTTCTCGTCGAACGTATAGAAGGATTTTGTTCAACCGAAGATTGGAAACGCGCTTATAAAGAGATTAACGAAACCGAAGAACATCTCACAAATCACGGAGCGGTCGTCGTGAAATTCTGGCTTCACATTGATAAAGACGAACAAATGCGCAGATTTCAGGAACGTCAAAAACTCGAATACAAACAATGGAAAATTACGGACGAAGACTGGCGGAACCGCGAGAAATGGGACGCTTATAAATCCGCGGTCGACGAATTGCTGTTCAGAACAAGTCCGGTCAACGCTCCTTGGACGGTAGTTGAAGCGAACGACAAACTCTTCGCAAGAATCAAAATTTTAAAAACCGTTATTGACGCGGCTGACAAAAAATTAAAAAAGAAAAATGGATAACATTCAAAAAATCGTAAAAAAAAACGGTTCCAAATTCAGATTTTTAATCGTTGACGATTCGCTGTTTCAACGGAAAAACATAGCTAAATTCATTGAAAAAATGAATTGCGAAGTCGCCGGCGAAGCTGTGGACGGACAGGATGCGGTTTGTTTATACAAAGAAATTAAACCCGATATAGTAACGCTCGACATTACTATGCCCGGCATGAACGGATACGAGGCTTTAAAAGAAATTATAAGTTTTGATTCTAATGCCGTAATAGTGATGGTATCGGCTCTTAAACACGATAAAATCATCGACGACTGTATTAATGCGGGAGCAAAATTTCATATAGGCAAACCGTTCAAACCCGAAGAAACCGCTTTTCTATTATGTAAAGCTCTGAGAAAATATTACGACGCGGATTATTTAGATTGATTTTGAGCGTTTTTCAAACGAACGAAAAATTTAAGGAGAAAAAATTCAATGAAAAAATTCCCGTTCCATAAATTAATTATTTTAATTTTATTTTTTTCTTTCGGACTCGTTGAGCAAAGCTCCGCAACGCCGTTTCTATACAATCTTCCGGTATTCAATATTGAATCAGAGAAGGAAAATGTCATTGATTTAACCGGATATTTTCTAATTAAACCCGAACAAATAAAAAAAATAGAATTCGGAATAACCGACAAAAAAATAATTAATGAAATCAAATTTGATAAAGAATCCTTAAAAATCATAGTATCCGCGTCTTCTAAAACAGGATTAACCGAAATCCCTTTTCAAATTTTCACCGAATCCGACTCCGCACCGCTGATTATGCTGGTAAAATCAGGCAAATCAACTTATCCTTGCGAATTCAAATATTCCGGAACAAAAGGAATGACTGTTTCAGTAGCCGGCGATTTCAACGGCTGGAACAAAAACGCCGACGTTATGACGGAAAATAACGGAGAATACCGAATCGCAATGTCGTTAAAACCCGGAGAATACAAATATAAATTCGTAGTCAACGGAAACGATTGGATACCGGATCCCAATAATCCGGTAAGGAGTTCCGACGGTTTTAATAACAGCGTAATCAGCGCCGGCAATGAAAAAAAAATTAACTATTCAGTCGTATCATCAAATAGATTGACTAAACAAAATAATTCCGATGAATTTGAATTTTTTATAGAAATATCGCCTGAAAGCAATAATTCAACCGCGTATTTTTTCTGCGGAAACAGATTGCTCTCCAAAGTTTCCGGAGTTAAAACCGGAAAAATTTCGGTTAATGTTCCCGAAGAATTTTTAAATTTGTCTCAACAAAACGAACTTAATAACGAAATCTACAAAATCGCATTGGTCATTGTATCGGGAGATTTCAGTTATTACTGCAAGAGTTATGTTATTAATGCGGTCAAAAACAATCCGGTATTCAATTGGAGAGACGGAATTCTGTATTTTGCATTTACGGACAGGTTTTACAAACACGATCAAAATTTCGAGTATAAAGTAAAAGAAAAAGAAAACGAACGCGATAATTTTCACGGAGGAAATTTTAAAGGGCTGACAAAAAAAATTAACGAAGGATATTTTTCAAAACTGGGAATTAATACAATTTGGATTTCGCCGGTTTTTCAAAATCCGGCAGACAAAATTTTTGCGGGTTATCACGGATACTGGCCTTTAAATTCTTATAATATCGCGCCTAATTTCGGAACAATAGAAGATTTAAAAGAGCTTGTAGATACCGCCAAAAAAAATAATATTCGGATAATGGTCGATTATGTCGCAAAACACGTTTATAAAGAAAATCCCGTTTTTAAAGAGCATCCCGAATACTTTGGAAATTTCATTTTGCCGGACGGAAGAAAGAACGAAAAATTATTCGACGAGTTTCCGCTGACAACCTGGTTTGGCGATTATTTGCCCGCGTTTAATTTCGACAATAATGACGCCGTGAAATTTTTGACGGACAACGCTTTATGGCTCGTTAAAGAAACCGGCGCGGACGGATTCCGTCTTGACGCCGTTAAACATATTCAACACAATTTTTTTACCGAACTAAGAAAAAGATTAAAATATGAAATCGAAATCCCGCAAAAAAAAATATTTTATATGGTCGGCGAAAGTATGACAAGCCGCGAAAAAATTATGGAATATGCGAACGTTTCAGAAATGAACGGACAATTTGATTTCCCTTTGTATTGGGATATTAGGTCTGTTTTCGCGGCAAGTCAGAGTAATTTTAAAAATTTGAACGCGAGTCTTTTAGATTCGTTAAAAACTTACGGAACGGAAACAATAATGTCGACGATGCTTGGAAACCACGATTTTTCAAGGTTTATGGCATATGCGGACGACGAGTTCAAACCCGATTCTGTGAACGAGCAGGAATACGGCTGGAAAAACGACGTTAAAGTCAATAATCCGGAAAATTACAAAAAATTAAAACTTGCGTTTGCTTTTCTTATGACTGTTCCCGGCATTCCGCTTGTATATTACGGCGACGAATTCGGATTGAGCGGAGCTCACGACCCAGACAATAGACGCGATATGAGATTCGGAAAAGAACTTTCGGAATATGAGAAAGAATGTCTTGATTTCACCTCAAAAATCATATCGTTGAGAAATCAGAATTCCGCATTCAGATACGGAGACGTCATCCCGTTAAAAGTCGAAAATGAACTTTACTGTTACGGATTATCTTACTTCAATAAAAAGGCTATTGTATTATTAAGCAGACATTTTAATGGAGGCGTCTCAATTAAACTGCCTGAATTTTTTAATGTCCAAAAATGGAATAATGTTTTGAATTCTACGGATTTTATTTCTGAAAATAACTCGTTAAAAATAAGTATCGGCGAGTATTCAAGCTTAATCTTGGTATCTGAAAATTGATTATTCTAAAAGATATTATTCAAAACTATTTAATGGGGAATAAATTTATCGCTGATGTTGCGAGAAAATTTCATAATACCGGCGTCAATTCAGATTCGGAAAAATTAAAAACTTTATTGAATTATTATTCGGCCAAAATCAGTTTTAAAAACAAAAAAATTTTAGAAATAGGTCCCGGACAAACCTTTGATATCTTATTCAAAGCTCTCGAAGACGGAGCGGAATACTGCGCCGCGCTTGATATTGCGAATTATCCGAATAAACAATTTTCAGAAATTGATTTTAAAATTTACGACGGTAAAAAATTTCCATTTAATGATAAAACATTCGATTTAATAATTTCCAACGACGCTTTTGAGCATTTGCGATTTCCCGAAATAACCGTAGAGGAATGCGGAAGAGTTTTAATTTCAGGCGGAATCATGATAGTTCAGATTGATTTATCCGATCATTATAATCTGAACGACGATTCAAAAATTTTCGAATGTTTGAAATACGGCGAAAATTTATGGCGTAAAATGACTTCAAACCGGAGTTCGTTCGTTAATCGTCTGCGTTATTCAGGCTGGAAAAATATTTTCGAATCAACTAAGTTTAAAATAATTTCGGAAGAAATCGTTGAAAACGACTATATAAAAAAAAACTATCTTTCAATCGATTATCTAAAAAAACTCAACGAAAAAGACGCGAGCGTCCAACGAATAAACTATGTTTTAAAAAAAGAGATTCTATAATAATATAAGGACAGGTTTATGTATTCTGATAAAAGCAATATTTTACTATTACTCCCGCGTTTTCAATCCGCTGACGCCGAGAATGATTACTTAAGTTTTAACGCTGAAAAAATCAGCTCCTTCTTCTCCTTTTCAAAAACATATTATTTTTACGACGCCATTTTGAATAACGGATTATCAGGCGCGAAAAAAGAAATCGAATCCATTATTACGGATAATAATATTTCAATTATTTTTTTTATGCCTTTCGGAAGCAGTTTTGAATTGTCCCCTTATTTTTTCAAAGAAATAAAAGACAAATTCAGTTTAAAAATCATCCTTTTTATTTTGGACGATGAATTAATTTTCGACGTTTTTTCAAAATACTACGTTCAGTCCGCGGACGCGGTCATTACTTGCGATTATTACTCGTATCTGCAATACGAAAAATACTGCGTTTCGGCATTTTATTATTTTTCAAGCTATTCAAAAAACGACTTTTTTCCCGCGAACGATAAAAAAGAATACGACGTATCATTTATAGGCGACAGTTCAAAGGCAGACAGACGCGAATACCTTGATTATTTAAAAAACAATGGCATAAATGTATTCGAATTCGGAAATAATAGCAAAGAGGGTTTTGTAAATAAAAAAACGATGGCGGAAATTTTTTCTAAAACCAGAATAAACCTTAACTTCACGAAAGTCGATTCCTATAAATTTCCCGAATCCTGCAAAGTATGGTTTAATTATGACAATAAATTATGCGGAAATATCAGACAAAACAAAGGACGTCCGATGGAAATCGGTATGACAGGCGCGTTCTGTTTGTCCGAATATTCGCCTTCGATGAAATATACGTTTGAACCCGGAAACGAAATTGATTTTTTCTATGATAAATACGATTTGCTCGAAAAAATCAAATATTATCTGAATAATGAAAACGAGATAACCAGAATATCCGGCAATATGCATATGAAAGCCGCCAATAATTATGCCGCGGAAATATTCATACCGAAAATGTTAAATTCTCTCGTAATATCTTTAAACGAAAAAAAAAATTGCGAAATCAAAACTATATTTCTCGATTTGAATTTCAAGATAAAAACAATATGTCAATTATTATTCATATTCTTTTCTCAAATATCAGGTTTTAAAATCAAAGCCGCGTTTAATACTTTTCCCGATTTGTTTGTTTTTGGAATTCCAGTTTTTTGTCATGCCGCGTTAAGATTCATAATTAGAATAACTGCGCGAATCATAAACAATTTTATATAATTTCAAAAAATCAGAAACAAAAAAATAATTTTTATTGAAAATTCAATTTAAAAATAGTAATATGCTTATATTTTTTGGCAACTCATAACAAATTATTTTTGAATTATAACAAATTACCGGAGGTCAAATTATGAAAGAATTAAAATTCAGTCAGTGTTCAGCGAAAGAAAAAAAATTGATTAACGAGGCGATTAAAGCGCGCGAACACGCCTGCGCTCCTTATTCTAATTTCAAGGTGGGCGCAGCCGCTTTATCCAAAAAAGGGAAAATTTTTCACGGTTGCAATATTGAAAGCGCGGATTACACTTTAACCACGCATGCGGAAATGCACGCTGTGAACTGTATGGTATTCGCCGGCGAAGTTCCGCTCTCTATGATAGCGGTGGCGCTAAAATGCGATCAGGGCTATCCTACTCCCTGCGGATTATGCCGTCAAAAACTACGCGAATTTTCCATTCCAAACGCGATAGTTTTAAGCGTTAACATTGATGAAAATAAAAAAGTAAAAAAAGTTTATAAGACAACGCTTATTGAAATGCTTCCGTATTCGTTCGGAAGAGAAAATTTAGACAAATAAATCATTTTATAAATTTATGTATAAAGTAAGATTCGCGCCTAGTCCGACAGGCTACCTCCATATAGGCGGAGCAAGGACGGCTTTGTTTAATAAATTGGCCGCCGTCAAATCATCGGGAAAATTCATTTTAAGAATTGAAGATACGGATTTGGCGCGGTCTGACGCTAAAATGTCAGACTATATAATTCAATCGTTAAACTGGTTGGGAATAACCTGGGACGAAGGTCCTTTTTACCAATCTCAACGTCTTGAGATATACAAAGAATATGCCGAAACCCTTATAAAAAAGGGACTCGCATATTATTGCGTTTGTCCCCAACGCGATTCCGCCGACGATGTTCAAAAAAATCAAACCCGAAAATACGATAGGAAATGCCGCAATCTGCCGGTATCGGAAACAAAAAAATTTTCCGATAAGGTCGTCAGATTCAAAACTCCGGACAATTATGAAATCTCTTTCGACGATATTTGCCTCGGTAAAATTAAATTCAATTCCAGCGAACTTGACGATTTCGTCATTCTCAAATCAGACGGTATGCCGGCTTATAATTTTGCCGTTGTTATCGACGATTTTTTAATGGGGATTTCATCGGTAATAAGAGGAAACGATCATCTTTCAAACACACCTAAACAAATTCTCTTATACAACGCTTTAAACTTCAAGCTTCCCGAATTCTGTCATATGCCGCTTATACTCGGCAAGGATAAAAAAAGACTGAGCAAACGTCACGGCGCAGTTTCAGTCGAGTGGTTTAAAAATAACGGTTTTCTTCCCGAAGCTTTAATAAACTACATTTCGCTTCTTGGCTGGGCGCCGCCTGACAACAAAGAATTTTTAAATTTATCCGAAACTGCCGCTTTGTTTGACCTGAACAAAATCGGAAAAAAAGACGCCGTATTTGATTATGATAAACTCGAATGGATGAATTCAAGATACATAATGAACGAAAGTTCCGATAAACTTTATGATTATATTGTCAAGATATTAAACCCCGTTTTATTTTCCGGTTATTCAAAGGAATACTGTTGTTCGGTAATAAAACTTTTTCAACCCCGCGCCAAACGTTTAACGGATATTATTAACAATTCGGATTATTTTTTCCGCGAAGATTTCATTTATGAAGAATCCGCTAAAAATAAATTTTTAAATAATGAAAATACTGCCGATATTTTTAAAAAAATACTCGAGGTTTTTTCTTCAATAGAATTCTCAAACCCCGAATTAATCGAACAAAGTTTGAGAAATTTAAGTTCAAAATTATCTTTATCCGCCGGTTCTTTGATACATCCGTTAAGAGCCGCAGTATCCGGAAAAACCGCCACTCCCGGAATATTCGACATTCTTTATATTCTGGGAAAGGATAAAACCATATCGCGAATAAACCGCGCTCTAACTTTTTCGGAATCCTAATAATGAACCAAATTAGAAATCTCGATAACAAAATTTATATAAAAATTTTTTATTTTCTTATTTATGCCGCGATGGGAATATATAGCCCATTTCTCGCGGTTTATTTTAAACAGATAGGCATTCCCGAGATTCATATAGGAGTTTTTCTTTCCGTATCCACAGGCATAACATTTTTAAGTTCCACATTCTGGGGATACATAAGCGATAAAAAACAAAACCGGAACGGAATACTTCTGATTTGCATCATCGGCAATACGCTATCAATATTTTTATTTCTTTTCAGCTCAAACTATTATTATGTTTTTAGTATGACTATACTTGCGGCTTTTTTTTTCAAACCGCTTCTTCCTCTTACGGACAGCGCCGCGCTCGACGCGGTCAAATCCGACTCGTCGTTTTATTCTTACGGAAAAATAAGGGTTTGGGGAACGATAGGATTTTTATTTGCGAATTTTATTTTAAGTTTTGTAATAGAAAAAAACGGGATGAAATGGCTTTTCATTTTAAACGGCATTCTTATGATGATAAGTTTATCCATACCTATGCTTATTAAAAAACCTAAAATCGATATTGAACCCCATAAGCTCGAACTGAAAAATTTATTATACTTTTTTAAAAAACATTTTATAATTGTCTATATTTCCTGCGTATTGGTTGAAATCACTAATACGGTAATATACGGATTTTACAGTATTTATCTTGGAGATTTAAATTTTAATTCTCAAATGATCGGGTTATGCTGGGGAATCGGCGTTTTAATTGAAATTCCGATTTTTTTATTTTCAAATAGAATAATAGAATTATTCGGAATAAAAATTACGATGATTTCAGGGATATGCGCTCATTTGCTAAAATTCTTTGTTTTATCTGAAATCACAGCGGCGACAAATAATTATTTAATCTGGATTTTGCTTCTTCAAATAACTCACGGAGCATTTTTCGGATTATTTTACGCAGGATTGGTCAATCTCATTTTTATCGCGTCTCCGGCAAAACTTCAAAATAGCGGTCAATCTATTTTTGTCGGTTCGACTTACAGCATTGGCGCAGTCGCAGGTTTCGCCCTGAACGGCTATATCGCCGGTAAAACCGGGTTTTCGGGAATGTTTCTCTTAAATTCAATACTGTTATTATCGGCGGTTTTATTATTGTTATTTATAAATATAAGGAGGCTTACTTCGTATGAAGAATAAAAAAATTAATATTGGAATTGATATTGGAGGGTCGCATATCGGTCTTGCGCTTGTGAATGAAAAAGGCGATATAACATTTAAAACTTCATTTAAAAATCAAAATCTTGAGCCTGAAACTATGTTTATTGAAATTTTGAAATCAATCGTAATGCTGAATAATAAATCAATCGAATATAACAAGACTCCGGTCGGTTTCATCGGAATAGGAATACCAGGAATAATAAACATTAAAGACGGAATAATAGAGAATTCTCCGAATCTGCCAAAATTAAAAGGATTTAAAATATCAGAATATCTGATAAGCAAACTAAAAAAACAAAAAATTACTATTCCATTGCAAATTGAAAACGACGCTAACTGCGCCGCGCTTGCGGAAAATAAATTCGGCTGGGGAAAATATTTAAAAAAAGACAACCTGATTCATCTGACTCTCGGCTCGGGAATCGGCGGGGGAATTATTTTTAACGGAAAAATTTATAACGGATGTTCGAACAACGCCGGAGAAATAGGACATATGACGATTTCTTTTGACGGAAGAAAATGCGGCTGCGGAAATACCGGATGTCTTGAAGCTTACGCCGGAACCCCCGGATTTATTAAAACGATTATAGAAACTGTAAAACAAAAAGAAAACAAGAATTCCCTCATTCTTAAATACTCAAATAATAATTTCAATTTTATCACGCCGGAATTAGTCGCGCGGGCAGCCAAAAAAAAAGATAAAACCGCAATTGAATTGTTTGAAGATTACGGAAAAATACTCGGCATTGGCATTTCAAATTTAATCAATGTTTTCAATATCGAACTTATTACGCTGGGCGGAGGAATTTCCCAATCAGGAAATCTGTTTCTGAAAGGCATTGCCAATGAAGTAAAAAAAAGAGCGTTTAAGATTCCGGCTGAAAAATGTTCCATAAAAACAAGCAGACTCGGAGCAGACGCCGGAATGATTGGCGCGTCCGCATTATATTAAAATTTTTATAGGAGACGATGATTATGAATTTTTTAGAATTGGCGGTCAGCCGCAGGTCTGTAAATTTTTTTGATTCTTCCGTAAAAATTACAAATGATATTTTAAAAAAAATTATTGATTTGGCCGGACTCGCTCCTTCCGCTTCAAATACTCAGCCATGGCGATTAATTATTGTTAATGATTCTCAAACAAAAATGAAATTAAAAGAAATCGCGTTTAATCAGCCGAAAATTTCGGAAGCATCCGCAACCCTGATTTTACTTGGGGATACTGAAGCTTATAAAAGGACAAATCCAATTTATAAAAGTTTTATAAACAAGAAATACATGGATGAAAAAGCTTTTGACGGTTATATGGATATGATGGAATCGTTATACGCAAATTTGCATACGCCCGAACAATTCGCAATACGCAACGCTTCGTTGTTCGGAATGTCTTTAATGTATTCGGCAAAACTATTCGGCTGGGATACCCATCCGATGATAGGATTTAATCCGGCAAAATTAAAAATTGAATTTAATATTCCCGATAAATTCATACCTGTAATGCTGATAGCAGTCGGAAAATTTGACGCGACAAAAAAATTGCTACCGCGTAACGACAGATATTCGTTCGAGGATATTGTTTCGTTTAACTCGTTTTCAGAAAATACATCGCCGAAATTTGAAAATATGTTTATGACAAATAATAATAGCGTTACTCTCAAAGAAAAAACTTTTGAACTTGCAGGCAAATTGCCGGAATTGAATTCAACGGCTCCGGATTTTACGGTATTGGATAATAATCTGCAAACCGTTTCGCTGGATTCATTGATTGACAAACCGCTCGTTATCAGCGCTGTTCCGTCAATTGATACGCCCATATGCAATATTCAAACAAAAAAATTCAATGAATCGCTTTTATCTCTAAAAGAAAAAATAAATTTCATAACAATAAGCTGCGATACGCCGTTTGCTCAAAAAAGATTTTGTTCCGAGGAGGCATTGCAGTTTCCGGTTTATTCCGACAGTAAAAATAATTTTTTTGCAATAAATTACGGCGTCCTGATTTTGGAATTATGTCTTTGCGCGCGCTCTGTTTTCATTATCGGAAGAGATAAAAAAATAATTTATAAGCAACTTGTAAATGAAATAAGTTCTGAACCGGATTATAATGACGTTATTAATTCCATAAAAAAAATCTTGATAGTTGATTTTTCGAATTAAAAATTGACGATTTTAGCGCCCTAATGTATGTTTATGAGCGCCGATTTGCGTGTTTAATAAACGATTAATGTTTAGATGTAACCGCCGAAAAATGCGTAAGAATTATTGACCATTTATTGTCAATTTGTTTTAATACTACTGTCCAGTGATAGCCATGAGCGGCGATTTTTCTAACGCCAAGTTTACCGGAAATATCGCATTTTAAATAGCAAACAGCAACATTATTTTCAATGAATATGGCATTTTCAGTTATTTGAATTTTAAGAATTTTTTCTCCTGAAAACAGTTTGTCAAACAAATTCTTGATTTTTTTTTTGCCTACAATTTTATTTTTTTCTAAAGAATCAATTAGAATCGGAGTAGGTTTATCGGCGAAAAATGAAATCGTAGTTTCAGCGTCGCGTTTGTTATATTCGGACTCCATTTTTTTCAACGTCAGTAAAATTTCTTTTTTGATTTTTAAATTTTTTTTTTAAAACTCACCTTCCTAAAAAAAAATTTAATGTTCTTTGAATTAATTGCGATTTATCTGACTTTTCGTTTATCCCCAATGTAATGAATGTTAAGGAATGACCCCTTTTATGACCCCTTTTATTTCGTCGAAATGTTTTTTTCGAATAAGCGTTTGACCTGAACTTATAGTCGAATCAGTCCAAACAGGCGTCGGTTCTTTTGCAGTTGAAGCTGCTTGTTCCGCCGCTGTCCGCAATTCGTCAAGATGTATTTTTCTAATTAATGTTTCGCCGGCAGTTATTACAGGGTCAGTCCACGGGAATGCTGAAATCCCTCTGAATTTACGCACAAAATTTATTTCTTCGCGCAGTTCGTCAATATGAATTTTTCGGATTAATGTTTGACCAGCTATTAACGGAGTGTCAGTCCAAACCCGACCGCCGATTTTGAAATGCCGCGTCAACGATGTATCCCCGTATAAATCGCTGTCATATACAATAACAGTCCACCCGTAAACCGAATCATTCAAATTCACTTGCGGTTTGTAATATACCGTATTTCCATAAACGCTCGAATCAATACCGTTTAATGTAAATGTTTCGTAATTTTCGTTTTTGTAATAATAAAACCCGCGCGTGTCAGCCGCCGAATTAGCGAGCAATTTTATTCCGAATCCGCTATCAATACAAACAGAAAAATATAAAGCGTCGCTGTCAGCGTCAACCGGACACTGCCAAATTAAATTAGGTCGCGGATTAAGCGTTCTGCCGTAATTAGCGAAATCAGTATAAGGCGCTGGCAAATCAACCGGCGTAAGCAATGTCGGCGTTTCAGGCGTCGAATTGTATTTGTTAAAAACATATAAACTCGGCGAATACCAGCTTCTATTTTGAAAATTTACGCCGTTTGTATAATGACTGTCATAAGCAACAATTCGATAATAATAAACTCCGCCCGAATTAAATCCGGTATCAATATAGGAAGTATCAAGCGCAGAGTTCAGAGAACAGAGTAGAAAAGCTTCCCAGTTATCAGTATCGCCATTTGTTCTGACCTGCGAGGCTGACGCGCGGTATAATCTATAACCTGCCACTCCTGTCAAACTGCCGCCGTTTTCGTCAAGCGCAGGTTTCGTCCATTTTAATCTTACTTGCTTGAAAACCGAAGTGTCAGCGCTTATAAAAACCGGATAAGCGGGCGCGATTGTGTCAGATCCGATTGTTGTATCTATCTCGCTTGTCCTGTAAGGCGACCACAAAACTGAACCGCTGAAAACACTGATTTTAGCGGATATTTGCGATGAATCGGTTGCGCGCCAGTAATTATATTTCAAATCAAAAGTAGTATTTACTGAATTCCGAACTAATGAATCAGGTTTATTGCTATGCGCAAAAAAATTATTATATGAAATTGTATCGCTTGAAGCAGTTCCCTTTATCGCTATCTGCCACGAATCGTTATTTATAAAAGTATTTTGATGAATTTGATTATTTACTGCATTTTCAAGAATTATACCAGGTCCTGTATTAGAATCAAAAATATTATTCAACACATAATGATTACTGCCTTTCAATAATGCGCCTGAATATCCGCCGCGCATATTCCTGAATACATTATTCTTTAGTGTTGTTCCTGTTCCGTAACAGTAACCGTATCCGAGCATTCCCTCAAAAATACAGTTTTCAATATAAAAATTCGAACCTTCGTTGTAGATACCTAAATTATTTCCATTATAAAATTCGCAGTTTAGAAAACTAATATTTGTGTTTTGTCCTCCGGCAACATACGCTCCGAAGCCGCCGGCAGTATCAACGCGAATATTTGTAAAAACGCAATTTTCATTTGCCGGTCCAGCCTGCTGTTCAAGTAGTATAGCATGACTTGCTGGAGCAAAAATCCAGATACTGTCATAAGTTGAATTATGCGTATGCTGCGGTAAAAAACCGACATTACTGCCTGTTATTTTAAAATTTCTAATTGTAATATTTGTTTTATCTGCTCCGGCGAACAGAGCCGTTCCTCCCGCGTTTATTATTGTATTTTCGCGCGATGCGCCGATAAGAGCAAAATTATTTTGATAAATACTGATATTTTCATTGTATGTTCCGTCAGAAACATAAACGGTGCAGCCGTCTGTTACTGCGTTCAACGCCTTACCAACTGTTCTAAACGGATAAGTTTCCGAACCGTTAAATAATCCAACTGTGTCGCCGCCTGTAGAAGCGTTGACATACCAGATTGGTCCGAAATAGGCGACGATTGTCGGCGTTCCGCTCGCTGTATTCGAATACCAAGATTGGTTCGAATATGTAGTTCCGTTTGACAAATGCGTATCAAAAGCCGCAACTCGATAATAATATGTAACGCCGTTAGTCAGAAGCGAATCAAAATAAGTCGTATTCGCCGCTGTTACTGTCGCTATCAAATATTGTTCCCAGTTATTTGTATCCGGTTGCGAGTATCGATAAATTTTATAGCCGTTCAATCCGGTAAGAGCGCCGCCGTTTTCATCTTGAGTCACCGTATTCCAGACAATCGAGCAACTGCCAGAGCCGCTGCTTACGGTTACTCCGGTCGGCGTCGCAGGCGCTACTGTGTCCGCATTTGGATTTGTATCTATTTCGCTTGTCCTGGTAAGGCGAGAATATTATTGAACCGCTAATAAAAGTAATCCTCGCGGATATTGCCGAAGTATCCGTTGTGTTCCAATAATTATTCTGGAAACCAAAATTTGTATTTACATTGTTATAAGCGCCGTAATTTGGATTTACCGTTGATGTTTGAATATTATTTTTGGTAAAAGTGTCCGCGCTTGACGAATTGGCTAAAAATATCTGATAACCCGTATTATTCTTAATATCGTTTTGAGCGAAATAATTTGAAGAAGCATTATCAAGAGAAAAGCCGCGTTCATTATTTCCAATAATTAAATTGCCTGTTAAAATATTATTGTTGGAATTATTGGATAAATAAAATCCGCTTTGATTATTCGATTTCGAAATATTGTTTTTAAAAATATTATTTGACGCATTTGAAAATTGAAAACCGCTCTGTAAATTATGGTTTGCAGTATTCGTTTCAAATACATTATTTGAAGACGCCGAAAAAATAAACCCAGTCCAAGTATTGTAATTCGCCGTATTATTTTGAAGTATGTTATTCGAACCGTTTACCGAAATTCCGTGATTGTTATTATTATTTGAAATATTGCCTATTAGAGTATTACAGCCGGAATTACAGTCAAGCCGGATGCCGTGCCCTTGAGTATATTTAACAGAATTATTAATAAAAGTATTTGTATCTGCATTCTGATACGTATAAATTCCGGTGTTGTTTGAATCCGAAATATTATTTACAAAATAATTAAACGAACTTCCGTTATATGCGTATATTCCATATGATTGATTTGAAACAACCGAATTGCCAATCAAATAATTATATTTTGAATTATTCAAATAAATACCGTAATAATTTTTAAATATATAACAATTTGAGATTATATTTGAACAGCTTTCGTTTGTAAAAAAAATTCCTACGCCTGAACCGACGCTTTTTCCGCAATATTCAATTTTAATATTTTCAATAATGGAAGTATCCACATTTGTAAAATATATTCCGTTATAACAATCGAATATTTTCAGATTAGCAATTTTCAAATTAGTTATTCCATTTGCATAAATACCATAAATCGAAGCTGTATTTGAGTCGCCTAACGGATCAATAATCGTAGTCGCGGAATCCGCGCCTATTAACGAAATCCCGTTTTGCGAAATCACTACGGTTTCCGAATATGTTCCCGCTGATACTAAAATAGTATCATTAGCGCTTGCTGATTGCATTGCTTTGGTTATGCTTCTAAACGGATAAGTTTCAGAGCCGTTAAATAAACATGCCGTGTCGCCGCCGGTCGAAGCGTTGACATACCAGATTGGTCCGGCATAAGCTGAAACCGAAGGCGTTCCGCTCGCGACATTGGAATACCACGAGCGATTAGTGAAACTTAAGCCGTTTGTCAAATGCTTATCAATAGCAACGACCCGATAATAATATGTAACGCCGTTTGTCAAAGGCGTATCATAATAAGTAGTCTCGGACGCCGATAATGTCGCTATCATATAATTTTCCCAATTATCAGTATCTGCTTTCGTATAACGGTAAACAAAATAAAAATTCAATCCGGTCAAAGCGCCGCCGTTCTCGTCTTGAGTAACCGCATTCCAATAAACTGCGCAGCATCCGACTCCGGCATTCACGCCTACTCCTGCGGGAGCCGCAGGAGCGACCGTATCCGCTCCGATTACAGTGTCAATTTCTGTTGCCCTGAATGGAGAGAATAAAACTGAGCCGCTAATAACGCTAATCTTCGATGGTATTACGGACAGATCAGTTGAATTCCAATAATTATTTTGAAAATCAAAAAAGGAATTTGCAGTGGTATAAATTATCGAATCCGAATTTCCCGGCGGCGATTTTAAATTATTTAAATTAAAAGTATCCGCCGACGACGAACCTTGAATAAAAATTCCATAAATCTTATTTGAATCGATTTCATTAAGAGAAAAATAATTATTCGACGAATTGTTAATGCTTACGCCTGTATAACTATTGTTTGAAACACGATTATTTGAAAATGTTAATCCGTTGGCGCTTGAAATCATTACGCCTTCAACATTATTTCTAAAAACATTACCGACAATCCGGTTTGTATTCGACGATATATAAAATCCCCTCGTATTGCCATAAAAATTATTGTTTGTAAAAAGATTATTAGCGCCAGAATAAACTGCGATTGCGTTTTGAGTTGCTCCGGTTATTGAATTTCCTGAATACAAATTAAAATTTGCCGAACCATTTATTATTCCGTCGAATGAGCCGTTAATTACATTTGAACAAATATTATTACCGGTTGAAGCATATAAATTAATTCCGGTTGATGAATTGTATAATCCGTTTTGCCTGATATAATTATAAAAATTCAAATAGTATAAGTTTATTCCATAAGCGTTTTTATTGAAATAACTATTGATTACAGTATCGTAATCGCAATTAGTAAAATAGATTGCATATCCTAAAACAGCGCCGCAGGAATCGATTGTAATATTTTCAATAATCGACGAATCGGCATTATCAAAATAAATTCCGCAAAACGCGTCCGTAATCCGTAAATTTTTAATACGAAGATACTGTTTATTAATTGCGGTAATTGCAGTGCAGGATAAGGTTTGCGAATCGCCTACAGAATTGATAATGGTTAAAGCCGAATCTGCCCCGATTAATGAAATACCGTTTTGCGAAATCGTTACGGTTTCCGCGTATGTTCCGGCTGATACTAAAATAGTATCATTCGCTGAAACTACATTCATTGCTTTCGTAATGCTTCTAAACGGATAAGTTTCAGAGCCGTTAAACAGTCCTATCGTGTCGCCGCCGATCGAAGCGTTGA
>ERZ795059.1362-NODE-1362-length-27516-cov-6.578311_pt1 | contig 27516 bp, 28 predicted proteins | sample MGYA00375143_ERZ795059 | MGnify/ENA primary metagenome ERZ795059 (study PRJEB30188, sample SAMN05720168) | activated sludge metagenome | isolation source: Anaerobic digester | place: USA | collected 2015-01-07 ... | reverse complement strand
GTGCTCTTCCGATCTTATCACACAATCAAGACTATGGAAATCTATTAAGGTCTCTTTATATAGGCGATGAGTTATACACAATTTCAAACAACCATATAGTAACTTACAATTTCAATACAGAAGATACAACAGAAGTAGGTATAAACTAAATCTAATTTTTTTTAGGGCTTTTAGCCCTTATCTTTTTTTTAAATTGCACTAATTCTTGGACGAGGTTCTGATTAATATTTCGAAGGATATATATATATATATCGGTTTTTAGTTTATTTATAAAATTAATAATTATATAACTAAACAAAGGAGATGATTTAAAAATGGCGGGTGGCAGAAAGCAAGTGGGGTTAGTTGCAAAATCAAAAAAAGTTACTAGAGGAAAGTTTCCTACAGAAGGAATTAAATCCATAAAAATTGGATCGCAGAGATTTGTTTTAGAAAGTTTACAAAAAGAAATTATTGCAAAAGAAAAAACAAAAACATTTATGGATAGTATAACTAAAACTTGGGAACGCAACCGCGAAAAGAGTTTAACATATACTTTAGAAGATGCATTGAGATCAAATAAAATTTCTATGGACGCGGCGTTTAGAAATCATCAGGGAGAATTAGCAAGATCACTATTTTATGGTGATTTCCTTGCAATGCACTATCCAAAATATATAAATCACGTGCCAGAGTTATTGCATCTATATTTAAAAAATAAAATTCCACTTAAATTTATTTATGATTTAAAAAGTAACGCTTACTCTACATATTCTAAGTATCGTGATAATTGGGAAGTTATGACTGGATTGCATAGATCTCATTATACTTCTTTTTTATATCAACTTATACCAGAAAATATGAAAGAAAATATAGAACACAGCGATTTAAGTGCTAAAGAAAAAAAGAAATATATAGATGAACTAGAGAAGATTGCTGTTAAAAATTCAACAGCTTTAATTGAGGGCATAATAAAAGGAATAAATAAAAGTAAATCCGATAGAGAATATAGTAATACACATAGAAGTAGTGGAAGATATCCTTATATTCCATAATTTTTTCATTCTTTTTTTCTTTTTTTAAAATTATTCTCTGATTTTAATTTGTAGATTTTGTGAATTTGAAGTTTTCATATGCCTAATTCTCAAAAAAACAACAAACATTTCTTTAAATCGTAGTTTTTGAGATCACAACACCTTTTCTAAAGGGGTTAGTAGAACAACACACAACCAGGCTGGGCGCCAACCGACCGCAACCGGTTGCACTGGACATCTACCCTCCCGAAAATAATTAGTCTTACAATATTATAATTTATTTATGACTTCAATAATTGACAATGATTATTTTATTACATTAAATGAAATAAAAGAAAAAATAAGAAATTCCCAAATTAAAGCAACGATTTCTGTAAATAAAGAATTAATTAAGTTGTATTTAAATATCGGTAAAATAATAGTGGATAAGCAAAAAAATTCAAATTGGGGAGATTCGATAATCTCAATATTATCTAAAGATTTAATGAGTGAATTTCCAAACATGAAAGGGTTCTCTAGATCTAATTTATTCAATATGAGAAAGTTTTATTTGTGTTATAGTTCCTTTGATCTAAAAGTCCAACAACTTGTTGGACAATTACCTTGGGGGCACAACATTATATTAATTGATAAAATTAAGAATAAAACAGAAATAGAATTTTATGTTTCTGAAACAATAAGAAATAATTGGTCAAGAAACACTTTAATTAATCAAATTGAAAATAATTTATTTCAACGATCAGGAAAAGTAATAAGTAATTTTAATAAAACATTACCAAAATCACAATCAGATTTAGCAGTTCAAACAATAAAAGATCCATATATATTTGATTTTTTAGAAATTTCAAATAAAGCTAAAGAAATAGAGATAGAAAATAAATTAGTAGATAATATAACTAAATTTTTATTAGAATTGGGTGTTGGATTTTCATATGTTGGCAAACAATATCACTTAGAGGTTGAAAATGAAGATTTCTATATAGATTTATTATTTTATCATCTTAAATTAAGGTGTTTTATAGCTATAGAATTAAAATCAGGAAGATTCAAACCAGAATACATAGGCAAATTAAATTTTTATCTATCTGCACTTGATAAGTTAAAACATAAGAATGATAATTCTTCTATAGGATTACTATTATGTAAAGAGAAAAATAAAATTGTCGCAGAATATTCTTTAAAAGGAATTTCTAGACCTATAGGTGTTTCTCAATATAAGTTATCTAAAAAATTATCAAAAGTTCTTCCAACAGAAGAAGAGCTTGAAAAGATTATTGATTGAGTTTAATGTTTTGGAGATGTTGGGATATGTTAAAAATCTGAGAACAAGTAAATGAAATTGGGTTGTCGACAATTTGTCGACAGTTGAAATTAATTATATGATGACCAGTCGGTTACAATTTGTAACCTGCTGTCCTATAAAATTGAATAACTGAAATTAATTATTATTGTAATTATTTTATAATTTTATTTTGTAGATTTTGTGAATTTGAAGTTTTCATATGCCTAATTCTCAAAAAAACAACAAACATTTATAAATAACCCACTGGACATCTACCCTCCCGGAAATGACTCTTCTTTTAATCATCAATATATTATTGGTGATTATTATATGCAAGAAAAGAATGAAATTGCAATTTTTGAAAATAAAAAGATAAGGAGACTATGGCATGAAGAAGATTGGTGGTTTTCAGTAGTTGATGTCGTTGGAGCATTGACTGACAGTTCTGAGCCAAAAAGATATTGGTCTGATTTGAAAATTAAGCTGAGAGAGGAGTCTGGAATTGAACCGTACGATAAAATCGTACAGTTGAAATTAATAGCAGAAGATGGCAAATTAAGAGAGACAGATTGTGCAAACTTGGAAGGGATTTTTAGAATAATCCAATCCATTCCGTCCCCAAAAGCAGAGCCATTTAAGTTGTGGCTAGCAAAAGTTGGTTATCAAAGAATTGAAGAAAATGTTGATCCAGAACTAGCAATCAATAGAGCTTTAAACTCTTATCTAAAAAAAGGATATTCAGTAGAGTGGATAAACCAAAGATTAAAAGCAATTGAAGTCAGAAAAGAACTAACTGACGAATGGAGAAGATCAGGAATAGAAAAACCAACAGAGTTTGCTTCTCTTACAAATACTCTAACAAAAGCTTGGTCAGATAGAACAGTAAAAGAATATAAAAATCTAAAAAATTTAAAGAAAGAAAACCTAAGAGACAATATGACAAATATTGAATTAGTTTTAAATCTTTTAGCAGAAGCAACAACAACAGAGCTTTCAAAAAACGAAGACCCGAAAGGTTTTCTTCCAAGTGAAAATGTTGCTAAAAGAGGAGGAAAGATTGCAGGTAACACAAGAAAAGAAATAGAAAATCAATTAGGTAAATCTGTAATTTCTACAAAGAATGCAAAGCAACTTTTGCATGAGAAAAAGAAAAAGCAAATCACTTGATTTTGTTTTTCCCTACAGGGCACAGTTTTTTTACTGGACAAACAACACAGTTAGGTTTTCTAGAATAACAAATATTTTGCCCTAAAGTTACAAAAAGATAATTTGTTTTATTCCATAATTCTTTTGGTAAAATCTTTCTTAGTTCCATTTCTGTTTCTAGTGGTGTTTTTGTATTAACAATTTCTAAAAGATTAGCAATCCTATGAACATGAGTGTCTACACAAATCCCTGGTTTCCCAAAAGCTACAGAAACAACCAAATTAGCAGTTTTTCTTCCAACCCCTGGAAGTTCAAGCAATTGTTCAATTTCTTCAGGAACTTTGCCATTAAATTTTTCTTTAACAACAGATAGTAATTCCTTTAAGTGTTTAGCCTTAGTCTTATAAAACCCAACAGGATAAAGTAGTTTTTCAAGTTCTTTCTGTGATATCTTTTTAAGGTCTTCAAAGTTTTTGACTTTAACAAACAGCCTTCTACAAACAACAGCAGTAGTTTTGTCTAAGGTTCTTGCAGAAAGAATTGTTGCAATCAATACAAAAAAAGGTTTTTTATAAGTCAAGCAAACATTTTCAGCAAACGGCAAAGGATACTTCTCTAGTCCTTTATCAAGAACAGAATATATTTTTTTAATTTCAGTTATTTGCATTATTAATCATTTTCTAAAAGTTAATTTCCTATTAGCAGTGTAATTCCAGAAGAACCCAATACCAACTGCAACAATTTTACCAACCATGTAATGTAATCCAAACAATTCAACACAAAGTTTTAAAACTCCAAGATTAATAAATAATCCAATAATAGAAATAAAAGCAAACAATCCAAATTGTTTTGTAATTTTTTTATTTGTATCTTTAAACGTAATTATTTTTTGCCCCGCACATCCAACAACAATACCTATAGAATAAGAGATTGTAGCAGAAACTAGATAATTCCAACCCATAAATTCAGTTAAGATATAAAGCAAAGCCACGTCATAGACTGTAGCAATAACTGAGATAATAAGATAATATATTAATATTTCATTTAATCTATTGACAATTGGAATTTTCTTAATAATTTTATCAACTAGAAAAGTAATAAAGCTCATTTATTTTCATATCCATTAGGATGATTCTTATGCCAGTTATATGCTGTTGAAATAATTGTCTTAATATCAGAATATCCTGGTTCCCAGCCTAGTGTTTTTTTTATTTTATTAGAATCAGCTAAAAGTACAGGAGGATCTCCAACTCTTTTGTCTTCAAATTTAATTATCGCTTTCTTTCCAATAATTTCTTCTGCAGCATTAATAATTTCTTTAACAGAAAATCCCTCTCCACTACCAGCATTAAATCTTTCTGATTGTCCGCCATTTATTAAATGATTAATTGCAAGAACATGTGCTTGTGCAAGATCTGTTACATGAACATAATCTCTTATACAAGTTCCATCTTTTGTATCATAATCTGTTCCAAATATTTTAATTTTTTTATCATTAATTATTGCATTTATTACAAGGGGTATTAAATGTGTTTCTGGATTATGATCTTCTCCAATAGTTCCACTAGAATCTGCACCAGACGCATTAAAATATCTTAATGCCACAAAATGAAATTCGTAGGCATCTTCAAAATACTTCAACATTTTTTCAACAATTAGTTTTGTTTCCCCATATGGGTTAATAGGGTCAAGTATAGATTTTTCTGAAATTGGTATTTCTCTAGGCGAGCCATAAACTGCAGCACTTGATGAAAAAACAATTTTATTAATTTTGCACTCTTTCATACAAGTAAGCAAATTAAGCGTGTTTGTCACATTATTAGTATAATATTTTTCAGGAATTTTAACAGATTCTCCTACAGCCAAATATCCTGCAAAATGTATTACTGCATCAATTTTTTCATTTACCAAAGTATCTTTTAATAATTGAGTATTAGATAAATCTCCACAAATAAATTTAGTATTAGATATTGCTTCTTTATGTCCGGCTTCAAAGCTATCATAAACTATTGGTATGTGTCCTTGTTCTTTTAATTTCTTAACGGTATGACTTCCAATATACCCCGCACCACCACAAACTAAAATGTTCAGATTAATCACCTTTATTTAATATCTATAGAAACACAATATATTTAAAACATAACTTAAATATATTTATACTAACTTAAGAGATAAAGTAATATGGAATCACATGAAAAGAGAACTATTATAAAAAATATAAAATGGTTAACAATTTCAAAGATAATAGTATATCTTTTATCAATCCTTACAATAACTTTAATTCCAAGATACTTGGGAGTTGAAGGATATGGTCAACTTAATTTCATAATATCCTTTGTGAGTTTATTTTCTATAATTGGAGATTTAGGATTATATACTTTAATTGTTAGAGATATTTCTAAAAATCCAGATAAAGCAAATGAATATTTTAATAACTTATTGTTATTTAGAATTATTATAATTTTTATTTTTCTTATAATTGTAGGAGTATTTGCCATAATTTTGCAATCCGCGCCCATTACTAATTTAATTATCATTTATTCTGTAGGAGTAGGAATAGGATTATTAACTAATTTTGATTTGGCATTTTTAAACGGATTTCAAGAAATTAAATATCAAGCAATATCTGATGCAATTCAAAAAATTGTATATACTTTGGGGGTAATTGTAGTGATAATTTATAATTATAAATTAAATGGAATTATCTTTGCGGCTGCAATTTCTTATGTTTTCATGTTTATTTATTCATTTGTAACAATAAATAAGCTAATTTTAATAAACAAACTTAATTTTAATTTTAATTATATTAAAAAAATGACAATTCAATCATCCCCATTTATTTTAACAAGTATTTTTTGGATGATTTATTTTAATATTGATAGAATATTTATAACTTATTTTAAAGGGAATTATGCTACCGGACTATATTCTATAAGTTATACTTTTTTGTGGTTTTTATTAAGTATAATTACTATATTAAACACAACCTTTTTCCCTATATTGTCAAAATTCTCTGAGGACAAATCCAAATTAGAAGGAATTGTTAAAAAATATATATATTTACTTTATCTTTTTATTATTCCCGTAACAATTGGCGGGATATATCTTGCTCCAAAGATAATTTCTCTTGTTTTTGGCAGTCAATATCTTGATGGAACAATCGCTTTTCAGATAATTATGTTATTTTTTCTATTAAATTCAATAGGAATACTTAACTATTATTTATTAATAACAAACCATTTAGAAAAATATTCTTTTCAAATTTTAGGCATATCAGCAATCACGAATTTTTTACTAAATTTTTTATTTATTCCTTGGCTAGGAATAATTGGAGCGGCATTAACAACAATAATCTCAGAAATAGTTATATTTATTGGAAGTTATATAAAGATAAGAAAAATTATTTCAATAGACTATATTTCTCAAGCAATTAAACCTTTATTTGCTGGAATTTTTATGCTAATGGGGCTGATTTTGTATTATTACATATTTCCAAAAGGCATAATACATAATAAATTTGAAGTTTTATTGTCTATATTTATTGGTGGCTTAATATATGTATTTCTTTTGTTTATGACTAAATCTATAACCAAAAATCAGATTTTAGAAATTTTAAAGAAAAGTTAGAATTTTATCTAACTTAAAATTCGTTTTAATTGTTCTTCATCATTTATTATTTTATTAACCCCGTCTTTTAAACTTATTGGATTAAAATTAGGATATATTTTCTTAAGTCGTTGTATATCTGTTCTTTTTTCAAAAGTTCCGTCTGGTTTTGAGAGATCCCACTTAATTTCTCCATCCCAGTTAGCAATTGATTTAATAATTTCTGCAATCTCTTTTATAGAATAATCAAATCCGGTTCCAATGTTAATTATTTGTTCAGAGGAATAATTATTCATTAAATAAATTATAGCTTCTGCACAATCGTCACTGTATAGTGCTTCTCGTCTAGGATTTCCTGTTCCCCAAAGCACAATTTTTTTATCTCCATTTTTTTTAGCTAGTATTATTTTTTTGATTAATGTAGGAATCATATGCCCATTTTCTAAATCATAATTGTCATTAAAGCCATATAGATTAGTTGGCATTACACAAATTGTGTCGATTCCATATTGTTTGCGATATAATTGACAGGCAACAACTCCCGCCCCCTTTGCAACAGCATATCCTTTATTTGTTTCTTCCAATTTCCCTGCTTGAAATCTGTCTTCATTAATTGGTTGAGGATTTTCTTTTGGATAGATACAAGTTGATCCCGGGAATAATATTTTCGCTTTAGGGCAATTATTTTTTGTTGCTTCTAATACATTTAATATCATCATTGTATTTTGATATAAAAAATCTGCAGGTCTAGTATTATTGCCTTGTATACCGCCTACAAGCCCAGCAATCATAAATATATATTCTGGTTTTTCATTCTTTAAATACTCTTCAATCTCTATTTTTTCTAATAAATTTAATTTTTTATGTCTAGGAGTTAAAATATTAGTATAGCCTTGTTTTATTAAAGTTCTATTTATAGCACTACCCAATAATCCGCCGCTGCCTAAAATTAATATTTTAGAATCTTTATTCATTCGTTATCTCCTTTAATACAATATTTTATTTCTCTCTTTTATTAAATTATAATCGTGTTTTACCATAATCTTAACTAATTCTTCAAATTTAACTTTTGCTTCCCACCCCATCTTTTCTTTTGCTTTAGTTGCATCTCCTAAAAGAAGGTCTACTTCTGTTGGTCTAAAATATCTGGGATTAATTTTAATAATTATTTTGCCTGTGTTCTTATCTTTTCCGATTTCATTAACTCCTTCTCCTTCCCACATCAAAGGAATTTCTAATTCTTTACAGGAAAATTCAATAAATTCTCTTATAGTGTGAGTTTCTCCGGTTGCAATAACGAAATCATCTGGTTTTTCTAGTTGTAACATTAACCACATTGCTTCTACATATTCTTTTGCATAGCCCCAATCTCTTTTTGCATCCAAATTCCCTAATTGTAAATTATCTTGTAATCCCAATTTAATTTTTGATAGGCCAATAGTTATTTTTCTTGTAACAAAATTAAATCCTCTTCTTTCTCCTTCGTGATTAAAAAGAATGCCATTACAAGCAAACATATTGTATGCTTCTCTATAATTTTTAACTATCCAAAAACCATATAATTTTGCAATTGCATAAGGATTTCTAGGATGAAAAGGAGTATTTTCACTTTGAGGAGTTTCTACAACTTTTCCATATAATTCTGAAGTTGATGCTTGATATAATTTTATTTTATGTTCTAATCCCAGAAATCTAATTGCTTCTAAAATACGTAATGGACCAATCGCAGCAATTTGAGCAGTAATTTCTGGTATCTCAAATGAAACTTTAACATGACTTTGAGCAGCAAGATTATATATTTCATCAGGTTGTATATCCTTAATTAAATTTAAAATAGATGTCGTATCTGTTAAGTCTCCATAATGTAAAAATAACTTTTTATTTAATATTTTTTCATCATTATATAGATGATCTAATCTCCAAGTATTAATTACACTTGCTCTTCTAATTAATCCATGAACAATGTATCCTTTTTCTAAAAGTAATTCAGTTAAATGAGATCCATCTTGTCCAGTAATTCCAGTTATTAATGCGGTTTTCATAAATATATATAATTTAGATATTATTATAACTATTTGTTTTTTAACTAGATTAGATATCTTTTTATAGCTTGATAAATATATTATATATATGAATAAATTGTTATTTTCAAAGAAAGGTCCAATTGATCAAATTAATAATACAACTTTGGTTTTTAATTTTTTAAATACAGAAAGTCTTTGGCATTATAAAAATAATAAATTATATGGAAATTTAATTTCTAATAAAAATAATATTAATTTTCCTGATGGCAAATATATCTCTTTTAAATTGAATTTAAAACAACAAAGGGGGCCATCATTTACTAAATCATTTTTATTATCAGATATTGCAAAAGTAAAAAGACATTTTTTTATAGGGAATTGTACTAGAAAAAAATTAAATCAAGTCACAAACATTCCCATTAAAAATATAGAAATATATGCCCCGCCTTATATTAATGGATTAGAGTTTTCAGAGGAAGAGAAAAACAAGATATTAAAATCATTAAAAATTTTCAAGCCAGATTATATCTGGGTAGCAATTGGGGCACCTAAGCAAGAAATCTTATCAAATCAATTATATTCTAAGTATAAATGTACGTACATAAATATAGGTGCAGCAATAGATTTTTTAACAAAAGTCAAATCAGAGGCTCCATCTATGTGGGTTAAATTAAAATTAGAATGGCTATATAGATTAATTACAGATTTTAAACATTCTAAAAAAAAAGTATACAGAAGTATAATAGGTTTAAGATATTTATCATTAATTAAGGTAGAAAAATAAAATTATTTTGGGGTTTTATAATGCGCAAAGAAAAAATTTTATTTTTGATTAGATTACCCCCACCAATGCATGGGGCCGCAAAAATGAATTTCCTTTATTTAAATAGCAAAGTTATTAATGATCAATATAACATAAAATACATTAAACTAAATAACTATTCATCTTTACAAAAAAATATTTTTTCAATCTTCCTACAATTAATTGGGTTTTTAAAAATAATTGCGGTTTTGTTTTTTAATTTACTTTTTTTTGAATATAAATTAATTTATTTTGAAATTGCGCCAAAAGGCAGCGCATTTATAAGAGATAGCATTTATATTTGGATTTGTAAATTATTTAATAAAAAAATCATATGTCAATTTCATGCAAAAGGAATTTCTCAAGATATTAAAACTAAATGGCAGTTAAAATATTATAAATCAGTGTTCAAAAATGTTAAAGTTATTTTATTGTCTAAAAAATTATATGATGACATAAAATTAATAATCCCTGAGAAAAATGTATATTATTTACCAAACGGCATTGAAAATGAAATAACCGATACACAATTTAAAGAAATAATAAAAATTAGGCAACAAAATAAAGAATTAGTATTATTATATTTGTCAAATATGATTGAATCCAAAGGGCCTTTAGAAGTCTTAGAAATTTGTAGATTATTAAAAAAAGAAAAAGTTAATTTTAAATGTTATTTTGCAGGAGCTTGGGATTCTGAAAAATTTAGAATAAAATGGTTTTCAACAGTTAAAAAATACAATTTGAATAATGAATGTATTTATGTTGGTCCAAAATACGGTATTGAAAAAAATGAATTGTTATTTAAGTCAAATTATTTAATTTTTCCAACACAATATCCAATGGAATGTTATCCATTAGTAATTTTAGAAGCATTTATGTTTGGAATACCGGTTTTAGCATACAATAATGGAGCAATAAGCGACATAATTAATTCTAAAAAATTAGGATATGTCGCATTAAATAATAAATATGTAGAAATATATAACTACATTATGAAAGACACACATCAATCTAAAGATTATTTGTTTATAAGAGAAAAATTTAAAACGACATTTGTTTTTAATAAATCAGAAAATAAATTGAAATCAATATTTATGAGTGTGATTAAATAATGCATTTAAAAAAATTATTAACTATCCCAATTTTACGAAATATTCTAGCATTTAATTATAGATTGTTTATTATATTCTTAGAAAGCTGGTCTAAAATAAGATTAGCAATTTGCTGGTTATTTACATCACGGGAAACTACAAATTTTACTTATGATCTAACTGATTTAAATAAGCAATATCTTGCACAAACGGTGTCTATAATAACTAAAAAACCCCAATCGGAAATACTTAAATATATTCAAGAAATAGATTCCAATAATTTATTAAAAATACATATATTTAATGAAACTAAAAAAAGTAGTGAATCTTATAAATCGGATAAAACCATTTATTTTGGAAGAAGAATTGGCTGGTATGCATTAGTAAGAGCAGTAAAACCAAAAACGGTTGTTGAAACAGGGGTAGATAAAGGATTGGGCTCTTGCATACTAATATCCGCATTAATGAAAAATAAAGAAGAGGGATATAAAGGATATTATTATGGGACAGATATCAACCCAAAAGCAGGATATTTATTAACTGGAGAATATTCAAAGTATGGAGAAATATTGTATGGAGATTCAATAGAATCTTTAAAAAAACTAAATAAACAAATAGATGTTTTTATTAATGATAGTGATCATTCATCAAATTATGAATATAAAGAATATTTAACTATTAGATCAAAATTAAGTAGTAATGCAATAATATTAGGAGATAATTCTCATTGTACAACCAAATTATTAGAATTTTCAAAAGAAACAAATAGAAAATTTTTGTTTTTTGCGGAAGTTCCAAAAAATTACTGGCGAGAAGGAGCAGGAATTGGATTTTCATATAAATAAAAATATAAATTTGTGATAATAAATGAGTATTTCGAATATATATAATAAATTTTATTCAAACAATAAAAATTATAAATTTATTGAACTTAATTTAACCAGATGGCCGAGAAATCGTTATGAAGCAGCATTAAAATTTATAAATATAAAAAAAACAGATAAAGTTTTAGATGTGGGGTGTGGGAGAGGCGACATCTTACATTATGTTCAAAATAAAACCAAAAATGCATATGGGATAGATATTTCTAAAGGAAATATTGCAGTTTCCAAGAGATTATTAAATAAACAAGTAAAATTATCTATTCAAGATATCACAAAAAAAACTAAATTTTCTAATAATTTTTTTGATATTATAATTTTAACTGATGTAATAGAACACATCCCAGATAAATATTCATTATTTTCAGAATTAAAAAGGATACTTAGAAAAGGAGGGATTATTGTTATTGGCACTCCGAATGTAGTAAAATTAAGAAATAGAGTATCATTTTTATTTGGAAGATATCCTTACACTTCAGAAAATAGACTAATCATTAAAAATAACAAACCTATATTATTTGATGGCGGCCATATACAATGGTTTACATTTAAAACATTAAGAGAATTAGCAAATCAATTTAACTTTAAAATAATTAAACAATTTGGTTATGGCAGATATGGTAAATTACATAATCTCTGTCCAGAATTGTTATCTGGAACAATTGGAATAATTTTAAAAAAATAAAGAGTATAATTTATGAAAATAATTCATCTTTGTGACTATATTCAACCACAATTAGGTTATCAAGAATATTATTTAGCGAAAGAACATGCAAAGATGGGCCACGATGTAACGGTAATTACATCTGATAGATATTATCCATTTAAAGATTATAAGAACACAGTAGAAAAAATATTAGGCCCGAGAATCGTTGGTGTTAAAACAGAAAAAAGAGATGGGTTTAAAATTATTAGATTGAAAACAATTTTTGAATTAGGTACGAGAGTTTGGTTATGTGGACTTGAAAAAGAAATAAAAAAGATAAATCCAGATATTGTAATTTCTCATGGAATGCAAGATTTTAATGTATTGCGCGCGTCATTGTATAAAAAAAAGATGAAATATAAGTTGATTTGTGATGATCATTCTTTATTTTCTGAAGAAAAAAAAGGAATTATTGGAATGCTGTATTATAATATTTATCCGTATAAATTAATTCTAAAAAATGCAGATAAATTAGTTGGTGTTGCAGATGAAGTTGTAGAATATATTAATAGACTATATAAATTTCCAAAAGATAAAATTATTATGATTCCATTAGGTGCAGATTCCGAAAAATTTAAATTTAATGAAAACTTAAGAATAAAATTTAGAAATAATAATAATATTTCTCAAAATAATGTGGTTATTACATATGCCGGAAAAATAAATCGATTAAAGGGGGCGCACAATATTTTGTTGGCAGTAGATAAAATAAAAGATAAATTAAATTATCCAGTAACGATTTTGTTCGTAGGGAATATAGATAAAGATTATGAACAATTATTTTTAGAGCAAAAAGAGAGATTTAATTCAAATAAAATTAAAGCCATTCAGATATCTGCAGTTTCAAATTCAGAGTTAGTGGAAGTTTATTCCGCTACAGATATTGCTGCGTGGCCAAGACAAGCATCTTTATCTATGATTGAAGCAATGAGTTGTAGCGTCCCAATAATTTGTTGTGATTTCCTTACAGAAAGGTATAAAAATAATAATGGAATACCAATAAAAGAGGATAATATTAATCAATTAGCAAAAGCTATAGAAAAATTAGTTAATCACCCAGAACAACGGAAAAAAATGGGTAAAAACGGAAGAGAACTAGTAGAAAAAGAATTATCTTGGAACATAGTTGCTAAAAATTTTTTGGAGTAAATTATTAAATATGAGCATAATATTACGAATTGATGTAGATCATCCCTATAATTATAAAGCAATTTTAGGGAAGATAGGTAATTTTTTAATATTCTATGTGCCATTTTTTCCTAAATTTAGAATTAATTATTTAGAAAATCTGGAAAATTTATTAATCTTACTTAACACTCACAAAATTAAATCCAAAATATTTTTTAGAAGGCACACAATTCCGTTTAATAAAAGTAAAATACTAGATTTAATAAAATTAGGAAAACACGAAATTTGTTGGCATGTTGATGCAAGTAATAATTTTTCAGTATTTAAAAAAGAATATGAATTTATTTGTAACAAATTAAAAATAAAAATTAGAGCATTTTCAAAACACGGATCCGGAAAATTAAATAAAAAATTAGGATACTACCATTGTCCAGAATACAATGAACTAAATTTAATAAATTGGGGTAATCAGTTAAAATTGAAAGAATTTTATGGTAATGGGGAAAATCCATCTGTTTATGAAATAAAAGAGAATGGGCTGAAGATTTTTTCTAATGCATTTTGGATTGATAAGAAATATCGTTCTGAAAAATATAATTTGAATTGGCTTTTAAAAGAATCAAAAAAAAGAGATATAGTTTTATTAATACATCCTGAAGATATCATAAAAAAAGAGAATTATAAATATTTAGTAAATATAATATCTAGTGATAATTATGAATAAAAAAGATGCAATTAAATCTTATTCTTATTTACTAACTGAAAAATCCAAAATATCAGATAATGATATTCAGTTATTATATATTCTTAAATATCTCCCAAAAGATAAAAAAATAAGAATATTAGATGCCGGGTGTGGTAATGGAAGGTATGCAGAAAAGATAAAAAATAAGGGTTATAGTAAGATTTTTGGATTGGATTTATTTCCTAAATTAAAAGAGACTAATTTTAATTATATTAATGGCAGTTTGGATAAGCTTCCTTTTGAAAAGAATTATTTTGACTTTATATATTGTAATTCTGCAATTTATTATTTAGATGATATAAATAAGGGGTTTTCTGAATTAAATAGAGTTTTAAAAAAAAAAGGTAAACTAATAATAACAGTTCCAACGAAGAGTTCGATATTTACGTTATGGCGAAAATTAAAAAGAATATTTAGATGTAAATCTGTGAATCATCTTAAAGGAATAAAATTTTATTCGCAAAAAGAATATGTTTCTTTTTTAAAGAAAAATGAATTTAAAATAATTTTAATAGACGGGTATAGATTATCCTTCTTTTTATATCCGCTGTATCATAAATTTGTGAGGTTTTGTGAAATTTATTTGCATATTAATCTTCCGGAACCTAAAAATAAAATAACAAAAAGTAAGCTTATGAGAAACATAAAATCTATATTGGGATATCACATGATTATCGTTTCTAAAAAAAACTAAATAGAATATGACATTAATTCTACAATGGCTGCTTCAATTGTTGCTGCTTCAAAATTAGGTATTAAATTAATACACGTTGAATCAAGCCTATGATCTTACGATAGGGCTATGCCTGAAGAAATAAACAGAGTTATAGCTGATCAATTAAGTAATATACTTTTTATTTCTGAAAAAAGTGGATTAAAAAATCTAAAAAAAGAAGGAGTTCTAAAAGAAAAATGTTTTTTTGTAGGAAATGTAATGATTGATTCCTTAGTTTCGATTTTACCAAAGTTAAAAAAAGAAATCACTAATCAAAAAACCGCGGTGGTTACTATTCACCGGCCTAGTAATGTTGATAATAAAGAAGATTTGATTAAGATATTAAAAATACTTAAAGAAGTTTCAAAAGACTATAAAATAATTTGGCCAATACACCCGCGAACAAAAAAGAATATTGATAATTTTGGATTATCTGAAGAAATAAAAGATTATGAACTTAAAGAGCCAATAGGATATATAGAGTTTATGACTTTAGTAAATAATTCTTCTTTAGTTGTAACAGATTAAGGAGGAATACAAGAAGAAACAAGTTATCTTAAAATTCCTTGTATTACTTTAAGATATAATACCGAAAGACCGGCAACAGTTACAGAAGGAACTAATTTCTTAACAGGTCCAGTAAAAGAAAAAGTAATTTTAACTTTAGATAAAATAAAGAATGGAAATTATAATAAAAATCCAAAGATTAAGTTTTGGGATGGAAAATCTGCAAAAAGAATAGAATAATAAAGATTTTAAAAAATTTAAATTAACTTAATCTTAGGAATAACCATCTCAGGAACAAGAGCAGAACCAAAAAATTTCCTTTCTTTTGATAGTTCTAGTTTTCTAAAGATGCTTTTAGCATTTCCTGTAAAGTTAAGGTTTGTTATTGTGTCTTTGTATTTTCCATTTTCTATTTCTTTTCCAGAATTAATGGTTAATGAGAATTCCCCACTTGTCATGTTGCTTGTGTGTATCCCCATCACGTCATAGACATATATTCCTTTTTTAGTCTTAGAGATAATGTCTTCTTTCTTTGTCTTTCCAGAAGAGACAACAAGGTTTGTAAAACTACAAGTGACTGGAGAGTATATTCCGCCTCTAAATCCATTTCCGGTTGGTTTCTTTCCAGAAAGAACAGAGTATTCTTGGTCGTAAATGGAGGTGTTAAAAACTCCAGATTTAATGATGTCCTTCTTACTTGTCTTAAACCCTTCGTCATCAATACTTTCAGAGTGTGAAAAATAATCAAGAGAAGGATCTTCAGTAATTGTTAGATTTTTAGAAAAGATTTCTTTTTTAAGACTGTCTGAAAGGTAACTCTGTTTCTTAAACATAAGTTCTCCAATAGTTGGGTGAATTATAAAACTAGAAATAATACTAGCACTTGCATCAAAGCTAAAAATTAAATCATATTCTCCTTTTTCTCCTTGTTTAGGATTAAGTGTAAGTTTAGCTTCTTTTTTAGCTTCATCAATAACAGAAACATAATCAATATCTTTTACTTTTGTAAAAACTTGAGAAGAAGAAGCACTAGATGGTTTTTTATCAAAAGTATTAATCATAATCCCAAAGGAAGTCACTGCGTGCTTGTTTTCTTTAAAGGTATAAGGATTAATATAGAAAGAATATCCTTTATTCCAACTTAGTCCTCCTTCATAACTTTTAATGTGTTTTTCTTTAGTTAGATTGTCCTTAACTTCTTTAAATCTACTAGAGATATCAAAATCAAGAATCTCTTTGTCTTGTTTTGCTTTAATTTTAGAAACACTACTTCCAAAATCATTAATCTTTGTTCCTTTTTTAAGTTTAGCAATTTTTTTTGCTTTCTCTATTCCTTCTTTAATATTTTTCTCAGTAATTTCAGTAATTGTAGTAAACCCTGAGAAGCCATTAACAATAACTCTAATCAAAAGCCCAGAGGATTCTTGATTACTTACTTTGGAGATACCAAACCCGTTTATTCTAATATTCTTAGAATACCCGTCACTATAAAGAAACTCAACTTTTTCCTTTCTTGTAAATTTTTCACATAAATCTAATATTTCCTTACTCATGTTTGGTTCCCCCTAATACAGCATTATCAATTTTAATATGTGGACCAGAGCCAGAAACAAAAGCAGTCTGCCCATCTTTTCCACAGAATCCAAATCCAAATTCTCCTATCTTGTTTGTTACTGCACTAGCATTCTTTAGATAATCTAAGATATTACCAGAAATTGAGGCTTGTTTAAAAGTTCCAATCTTTTTTCCATTTCTATACTCATAAGCTTTCTTGATTCCAAACATAAAAGTTCCAACACTTGGATCAACTTGTCCACCAGCAAAGCCGTCAAGAAGATAGCCATTAAAGTCTTTTAGTATGCTATCAAGTTTTTCTTTTCCTTCTAAGAAATAAGTATTACTCATTCTAACAATTGGTTTAGAGGAAAAACTTTCAGCTCTGGCATTTCCGTTAGATTTCATACCAAGTTTAGTTGCAGATTCAATATCCAGAAGATAATCACTAACAATTCCTTTCTTAACAATTGTTTTCTCTCTTGCTTTTATTCCTTCATCATCATAAACATAATGCCCAAATTCTTTAATTGTTGGATTATCAGCAATTGTTATTTCTTTATTTTCAGTTAGTACTTGTCCAAGTTTTAAAACAGAAGAATGATTAGTAACAGCATCTCCTTCAGAAGCATGGCCAATGGCTTCATGTGCTAAAAGATCAACCAAGTTAGGTGTTAATATTATGTCTGTTTTCTTAGCAGGGCAAGGTTTAGCTAAAAGTAATTCTGAAACTCCAGCTATGTTTTTCTTAACAAGCCCATCAAACACAGAAAAATCTGATTTTTCAAGACCACCAAAAGCTCCAAACCTCTCCATATTATTTTCAATAGTTTTTCCAGACTTTCCAGTAATCATAGAATAAAAAATAACATGTGGCTGTTCTTGATAAATAAAAGAATTAGGATTTACAAAGTATTTTTGTTTAAGTTTTTCAAGATAAGTAATATTTGATTGTAGTATTTTATATTTGGTTTTTGATTTTAGTGTTTTATTGTTAATTGTAAGTAATCCTTTTGTTTTTTCATCAATAGTCTTGTTTTCAAAATCAGTAAATTTAGTTTTAACTTTGTCTTTATTTTCTGCAAAGTTTTTAAACTTAGTTTTAGTATCAATTCCTTTAAGATTAGAGATACAATCATCAATTATTTGTTTATAGTTATCAATATTATTACTTGAACAAAATCCAAGCTTTCCATTTTTTATAATTCTAATTCCAACTCCACTAACAGAATTAATTCCAATATCTTTTACTATTTTGTTCTCGATTGCTATTCTATTAGACGTAGTATTTTCTAGTCTAATATCATAATAATCAAGACTTTTAGAATCTAAATATCTTTTAATAAGATCAAGTTGATTTTCAAAATTAGTATTCATAATATAAATAGTAATAGAAACCATTTATATTTATTTTTATTATATTTTATATAAATCAAATTTAGAACCAAACCGGGAAAAGCAATGTTTAAAAGAAAAAAAATATCATTTAGAGATACTTTATTAACAAAAAAGAAAACGGATTTCTTTCATTCAGTATATTATCAACTAACAAGTTATTCTATATTTTATAGTAATAAAATGTTTCTTAAGTATGCGACTTTAGGTTTAATAGGAACTTTAGTTCATCTTGTTATTCTTGTAATCTTAACAGAACTTGGATTATTTTATTTATTTTCTGCAGGAGTTGGAATAACTGCAGGAATTTATGTAAATTATCTTTTAAATAAAAAATACATAGTAAAAGAAAGAACGAAAAATCAAAAGAAAGCAAGTAGTTTGTTTACTTTTTTATATTTTAGCATATCTATAATTACAATTATTTTAAATCTAATAATATTAGTAATATTTGTAGAAAGATATAATATGGGTTATTTACTTGCAAACATTATTTCTTCTCTTTTAATGTTTCTTACAAGATATTTTTGCCATAAGATATTATTTAGTAAGTTTGGACATTAAATGGTTAAGCTTTTATATTCTTTTTCTTATATATATTTTAGAAAAGTGAGTATTTATGATTGTGTCTGAGAAAGATAGAGGTAAACTAATTACTGTTATTAAAAACAACATAAGCCATAAGGGTTATCTTGTAAAGGTTATAGAAAAAAACAACACTCAAGAACTAACTCTTAAACTTTTAGATAATGGTTATAATATTGGAGTAACTACCGATAAAGACACAAAAATAGAAATAGAAAATGAAAAGAAAAATTTAGGAAAAAAACAAAAGATTATAATTAAACAAAATGAAGCACTCCCAGCAATTTCTTTAGTTTCAACAGGGGGAACAATTGGAACTCATGTTGATTATAAGACTGGCGGAGTAAGTATGTCAAGAACTCCTGAAGAAATAATTTCAACAGTTCCTGAACTTCTTGAAATTGTTAATATTAAAAATATACAACCTGTAGCTATGAAAGGAAGCGAAGATTTAGGTTATAAAGATTGGCAAAAGATTGCAGAGAAAGTTTATGAGCAATTGATTAATCCAGAAATTAAAGGAATAATAATCTCTCACGGAACAGATACTTTAACTTGGACTGGAACAGTTCTTTCTTTTATGATTGAAAATATAAACAAACCAATTATTTTAGTTGGCGCACAGAGGTCTCCAGACAGGGCTAGTTTTGATGGAGCAATGAATCTAATATGTGCTGCTCAATTTATTAAAGAAGAAGTTCCTGGAATTTACACAATGATGCATGGTTCAATTAGTGATGATTTCTGTAATGTAATAAGAGCAACAAAATGTAGAAAAATGCATTCTTCTAGAAGGGATTCTTTTAGAGCAATCAATGATTTCCCAATAGCAAAGGTTTATCAAAATGGAAAAATAGAATACTTAAAAGACAAAAGGCAATTGATTGTAAGACCAAGAATAGAGCCAAAACTATTTATTGATTTCTCAGACAATGTTGCAATTATTAAGGCTTATCCAAATAGTGATCCAAAAATCATAGAGTGGTATATTAAGAAAGGCTATAAAGGAATAGTAATAGAAGGCACAGGACTTGGACATTGCCCAACAGGAATGGGTGGAAAAGATAAATCCTTTGATAAGAAGAAAAGCTGGGTCCCATATATTAAGAAAGCAACAGAGAAAGGAATAATTGTAATTATAACCACCCAGTGTTTATTTGGAAGAGTAAATGGAAATGTTTATGCAAATTTAAGATATGTTCAAGAAGCAGGAGGCTGTTATCTTGACCAACATGACATGTTACCAGAAGTTACATATCTAAAACTAAGTATTGCTCTTTCAAGATTTAAAACAAAAGAAGATATAATAAAATACATGGAAAAAAACATAGCTGGAGAAATTTCAAAAAAAGAAATTCCAGAAAGTTTTGATAATTTTGATATTTAAGGAATGATTCCAATGAATAAAATAAATATTGATGCAATTGATTATAAAGAAGTAGGCCTTTGCTGTGGTCTAGAATTACATCAACAACTAGACACAGGAAAACTTTTCTGTAAATGTAAATCAAAGATGATAAAAGACGGAACAAAGCCAGATAGAATAATAAAAAGAAAACTAAGACCTGTTTATTCAGAATCAGGAGAACTAGATCTAACTGCAGTTTCTGAGCACAAAAAAGACAAAACTTATGTTTATTATTTCTATAATGATTGTAACTGTTTAGTAGAAGCCGACTGTCAACCACCAATCAGAACAAATCCAGATGCTTTAAGAACAGCAATTATTGTCTCAAATCTAACAAACAGCAAATTAGTTGATAAATCAATAATTATGAGAAAGCAAGTAATTGATGGTTCAAATGTTTCAGGATTTCAAAGAACAACAATGATTTCAACTGATGGTTATCTTGATTTTGATTTTGGGAAAGTAAGAATTGATAAAATTCTTCTAGAAGAAGATTCAGCAAGAGCTATAGAAAAAACAGAAACTGAAAGCATTTATTCTTTAGATAGACTTGGAATTCCATTAATAGAATTAGTTGTTTGGCATGATATGCACACCCCAGAAGATGTTAAAACAGTTGCACGAAATATTGGACAAATATTTAGAATCACCGGCAAAGCCAAAAGAGGCCTAGGATCCATTCGTCAAGATATTAATGTTTCAATAAAAAATGGAAATAGAACAGAAATTAAAGGCTGTCAAGAACTAGACTTGATTCCAGAAATTATAAGAAGAGAAATACAAAGACAATTAAGTCTTTTAGAAGTAAAAAAAGAACTTGAGAAAAAAAATATTAAAAATTTTACATTAAAAGAAAAAAATCTTTCAGACATTTTCAAAAACACAGAATCAAAAGCAGTTAGATCTTCTCTAGATTCTAAAAAACAAATCTTTGGTTTTTTAATACCAAATATGAAAGGAATGATTGGTTATGAAGTTCAACCAAATAGAAGAGTAGGTACAGAAATATCAAGTATATTAAAAGTAAAAACAACATTAAAAGGTTTATTCCATAGTGATGAGCTTCCAAATTACGGTATAACTCAAAATGAAGTTAATGGGGTTAAACAAAGATTAAATTTAAAAGAAAACGATGCATTTATTTTAGTAATGTGTACAAAAGAAGAAATTGAAAATGTAAAACAGGTAATTGAAGATAGATTAAATCAATTGTTAATAGGTATTCCAAAAGAAACAAGAATTGTAACACCAGAAGGGAACACAGAATATCAAAGGCCATTATCAATTGGTGGTGCAAGAATGTATCCTGAAACAGATCTTCTACCAATTTATTTTACAAAAGAAATACTAGACAATGCAAAGAAAGAAATGCCTCTTTCAGTTGAAGAAAGAAAAAAACTATATTCAACATTTGGATTAAGCAATCAGTTGATTGAAAAAATGGTTCTTGATAATTATGCTGTAACTTTTGAAAAAATTATAAAAGTAAATAAGAACCTAAATCCAACACAAGTTGCAGTCTTTATGCTAGAAGACTTGATAACTTGGGCAAGAGAAGGATCAATAATTATAGATAATGTTTTTGCAGAAGATTTAATTTATTTCTTTTCTTATGAAAAATTTAATGAGATTCCAAAAACAAAAATAAAAGAAGTATTTATTGATTTTATGAATTCTGAAAAATCAATTGAAGATGTTATTGATGATCTAAAGATTTTCTCAAAAATGGAATCATTAGATTTAGAAAAGATAATGGATGAAATAATTGAAGAAAATAAAGAAAAGATAATACAATTACAAGACAGAGCCCAAAGTTTATTAATGGGCAGACTAATGGCAAAAACAAATGGGCTTGTTGATGGCTCTAAAGCAAATGAAGTTGTAAAATCAAAATTAAAGAACTTTTTGGAAAAACAAAAGCTTATTAAACATTAATTATTAATATAATATTAGATAAAATAAAAATAAGTGTGATTAAATGCCTGTAAAAAGAACAAATAAATATCCAAATAATAGATATGATAATAAAAACGTTAAGCGAACAAAAAAGATAACACCACACATAACCAAAAATAAAGCAGATAAACCAAATAGAAACGGATTTGTTAAAGAAACAATTCCTGCCCAAACAGAATATTATTTAAGGGCACCAAAATTAGATTCTCAAAAAAATAATTCTACATTTATACAGTCTATCTTTTCTAAAGACGGGTATTATAATTATTTATGGGTTCCTTTTGTTTTATTATTTGTTACATTAATTTTGGATTTTTCTTTACAATTCGCAGTATACAGTAATCTTAATCCATATTATGTAAATTTAGCAAAAGATAGTTTATTTTTCTTAATGTTTTCAATTGTTTTATTGTGTATAAACATTGGGGCATTTGTATATATGGGATTAGAGTCTGCAAAACACAATCTCCAGTTTGAAAAAGTTATAAAAACAATATTCAAGATTGTTTTAATTGTTTTTGTTATTGAAACTGTATTTACTTTGTTTTCATTTTTTACATTCTTGACTCCATATATTGCACAGATGTTTACAAGTCAAGCATTAAAAAATCAATATTTATATTATTTGCTTTCTTGGAATCTAATTAAATCTATATTATATCTTTTAATGGTTTCCATATCTTATTTATTGTTCTTTAAATTAAAGTTTATATAAATACCATTTCTTTTTTTATTCTTTTGTATTATTAATATATATGATATTTATGAGTACAAGAATAATAACCTCAGCATTACCATTTGTAAATAGTTCTCCACATTTAGGAAACATTATTGGAAGTCATCTTCCAGCGGATATTTTTGCAAGATATTCTAGACTAAAGGGTCATAAGGTAATATTTATAGGTGGAACAGACGAACACGGAACAGCAACTGAATTTGCAGCTCAACAGAAAGGGATAACTCCAAGAGAATTGTGTGATTATTATTATGTAATTCATAAAAAATTATATTCTGATTTTTTAATAAGCTATGATAATTTTTCAAGAACATCTAGAGACATCCATCACAAACTTGTTCAAGATTTTTTCTTAGATCTTTATAAAAATAAATGTATTACAGAAAAGGAAATAGAAATTCCATATTGTAATAGTTGTAAAAAAGGATTAGCAGATAGATATATTACAGGCACTTGTCCAAAATGCGGTTATGAAAAGGCAAATGGAGATCAATGTGAACATTGTGGTTCAGTCTTGGATCCAATAGAACTTGTAAAACCATTTTGTACAACTTGTAAAAGTAAAGAGATTATTTTTAAAAAAACAAAACACTTATTTCTTGATTTACGAGAATTATCAAAAGATATAGAAAAATGGATTGATGAAAATCCAAATATAAGACAACAAGTAAAAGCATTAGCCAAGGGTTGGATAAAGCAAGGGATTCAAGAAAGATGTATAACAAGAGATTTAACCTGGGGAGTCAAGATTCCAATAAAAGGATATGATGATAAAGTATTTTATGTTTGGTTTGATAATGTTATTGGTTATGTTTCAGGAACAGTAGAGTTACTTGGAGATGAGGGTTTAAAACTTTGGCAAGATAAAAAAACAGAAACATATTATTTCTTAGGAAAAGATAATATTCCATTTCACACAATCTTTTGGCCAGGTCAAATAATTGGCCAAGGAAAACTTGTTCTTCCAAAAAATGTAATTGGATTACAATATATGAATTTTGAAAAACAAAAATTTTCAAAAAGTAAAGGTATTGGAATTTTTGCAGATACAGCAGTAAAAAGTAATATTCCTATAGAATATTGGAGATTTTATTTAACATACATTCTCCCAGAAACAAAAGATTCAGAGTTTATGCTTGATGAATTCTTTGATAGAGTAAATAAAGAACTAATTGGAAATTATGGGAACTTTGTTAATAGGGTTCTTAATTTTGTATACAATAAACTAAATGGAGAAGTACCAGAAATAAAAGAAAGAAATCCAGAATTAGAAAAAGAGATATTAGAGTCTATAAGAAAAATAGATGATTTCTATGATTCTTGTGAATTAAGGTTTGCTCTATATGATTTATTAAAATTATCAGATATTGGAAATAGGTATCTTAATGAAAAAGAGCCTTGGAAATCAGGAGATACAGATGTATTAAATTATTGTTTAGAAATCATAAGATTATTATCTATATACTTTAGTCCAATATTACCAGAGTCTTCTGAAAAGATATTGAAATTATTAAACACAGATAATAAAAAAATAGAAATAGATATTTCTTCAAAGAAAATAAATAAGCCAGAAATTCTGTTTAGAAAATTAGAAGAAACAGAAAAAGATCAATTTAAATAGGAAACAATATGAAACCAAAAAATAAAAAATTAACAAAAGATGAAATTTTTTCAATATTTATTGCAATTTTTCTAATATTTACTACACTATTAAATGCATGGTTTTCTGCTGGTGTTGCAATTGGTGCATTAATTACGGTTTTTATTTATAAATTTAATAAAGAATGAATAATATGATTGTAAAAAATAAATGTAAATCTCTTTATGCTCCTTGGAGACAAGAGTATGTTACAAAAGCAAGCGAAGAAAAAGAAAAAACAAAAGATTCTAATGTTTGTCCTTTTTGCAAAGTAGAAAAAGATTTACAAATATTAGAAACAAAAAAATGTTTTATTCAAGCAAATAAATACCCTTATTCTGCAGGCCATTTACTTATTATTCCTAAAAGACACATAAATCAAATAACAGAACTTACAAGTATTGAAAGAAAAGAATTATTTAACTTAATAGATCTTTCAGTTTATTCCTTGGATTTATTTATGAAACCAGAAGGATACAATATTGGTTGTAGTATAGGAAGAATTGCAGGAGAAAGTATAAATCATCTTCATTTCCATGTTCTTCCAAGATATAAAGGAGATGTTGGTTGGAATAGAATTTGTGATTTTAATGTAATATCTATATCTCCAGAGAAATTAACAACACAATTAAGACAAATTATTAAAAAAGAAAAATTAGTAACTAAGTTTTTGTTTTAAATTTTACCCGAAAACAGAGACAGTTACTGATTTTATTTAAATTTTTACCTATTTTTTACTTAAAGATAAGAATTTAAATCCTATTGCCTAAATATATATACTTTTATATAATATTTATGGAAAAAATAGGTGACTAAAATGATAACAGTTCTTAAAAAAATATTTAAAAAAATTTCAGGTGGCGAAGAAGTAGAAATTGATGAATCAATTGTTAAAGAAACAAAAAAGATGTCAGAATCTGCTGTAATAAAAAGATGTGATTTTAGATCTAAAAATACAGAATGGATTGAAGAGCATTTAGAAACAGTAAACAATGTTGTAAATAATAATAGTCTTGGTGCAAAAACAAAAAATTATTTTGAAATAGACGGCAGAAGATTTTTCAAAGATGACACAACAAGAGTTTTATTTAATAGATTATATGAAAATTACACCGCATATTATTATACTTTAAAAGAATATTTAGACTTAAGAAAAGAACTATTAAAATATAATGGCTTAGGTTCTGAAAGTTTCTTTGTTGCAGGACAAATAAAAGATGCAGAAGAGCAAATGACATTAATTGAAAAAAAATTAAATATTTATTTAGATAATATTCTAAAAATTAAACAGAGAATAAGAATGTATATTGGCATTGCTTAAATTCTCTTTTTATAATTTTTGTGAAGAACTCACACAGTAAAGAGTTGTTTTAATTTATGCAAACTATTAGTTATTTATTACTTTTATTTTTCTTAATAATTTTGTCAGCACTATTTTCTGCAGCAGAAACTGCGCTAATGTCTACACACATGGTAAAAGTTAAAGCTTTATTAAAAAAAAATAGACCTGGTTCTGTAATATTATACAAATTAAAACAAAACCCTCATAAGTTAATTATCACTATTTTAATTGGAAATAATTTAGTAAACATATTTGCCACAGCAATTGCTACGGCATTATTTATACAGGTTTTTGGATTAGCAGGAATGGCATATTCTGCAATAGTTATGACAATTGTAATTTTAACTTTTGGAGAAATTCTTCCAAAGCTTTTGGCTGTTCAACACCATGAAGATATTTCTTTAGTTTTAGCAGCACCTATATATTATTTGTCTATTGTTTTTTTCCCAATAATTTGGTTATTTACTCAATTATCTAATCTTATAAATAAAGTATTTAAAACCAAAAAGAAACAAACAATATCTGAAGAAGAATTAAGAATTATTCTAACTCTTGGAAAAGAAGAAGGTATAATTAGTAAAGAAGTCGCAAGAATTATGCATAAAGTTCTTGATTTTGAAGACACAAAAGTTACAAAAATAATGACTCCTTTTGAAAAGGTGCATTTGATTGATGGTCAATTAAAAATAGATTCTGCAATTGATTTTATTGTTAGAAAATCTCATTCAAGATATCCAGTTTATATTGAAGAAGAAGACAATATTATTGGAATTGTAGATGTTGATGATGTCTTAAAAGCAATCAAGGATAAAAAAGCAGATTCTTTAATAAAAGACATAACTAGAACTGTTGAATTTGTTTTGCCTGATAAAGAGATAGGCGATCTTCTATATGAATTTGAAGATAAATCAGTGTTAATGGCTATTGTTGTTGATAAAAAAGGAGACGTCTTAGGTCTTGTAACAATAGAAGATATTTTAGAAGAAATTGTAGGAAATATTTTTGATAAAAGTAATAGAAAAGTCAGAAGATAATTTCTATTCTAAAAACCATTTAGGTGATTCTCTTTTTGTCCATTTGGCAAAATGGCTTTTTTCTTTTTTATAAAATTCTCTATAAGCTTTAACTGCATTTCTTTGTCTATATTCTTCAGGCATTGCTTGAGCAAATGGAGTTAATCCAATATCTGGAATATTTTTAGGATAATTTTCAGATCGGAAGAGCGTCGTGTAGGGAAAGAGTGTACCATCCAGTG
>ERZ795059.1354-NODE-1354-length-27583-cov-14.537598_pt1 | contig 27583 bp, 19 predicted proteins | sample MGYA00375143_ERZ795059 | MGnify/ENA primary metagenome ERZ795059 (study PRJEB30188, sample SAMN05720168) | activated sludge metagenome | isolation source: Anaerobic digester | place: USA | collected 2015-01-07 ... | reverse complement strand
CTGGTTAAGCGGTACACCGGCACCGGGAAAAAGTAGCTACCCCACTGGGGAACCAGGTACCTGTCCCAAAAATTCCAGTAAACCAATCCGTCGTCCGACTGGGGTTCGAGCAGGTAGGCAGCCAACCGACCTAGCTTTTGCGAAGTTTTTACCACCATATCGCCCTTGTTAAAACGGCGGCTCACCTTTTGATAGCTGCCATTGATGGTGTTGCAGTAATGCCCCTGATTCAACCGCCTGTCGGGAGCAATGGAGTCAATAGCAAATTGCTCAACCGTCAACGTAACACTATCGGTAAGCATTTGAAATTCAACACCATGCTGCCGGATAAGCTGAAGAACATTCGGGTCCGGCACAGGCAGGATGTAGGCGTAGGGGTAGGCAATACTTTTAACCGGAATGTAATCGGCAATGTAGGGCACGGTAACCGTGCGCTTGGTGTCGGTTTTTCGGAATCGTTCCCTGCCATGCTCATCGGTGTATGCCTCTGCCTCGTAGGTGAGAATGGTGATCTTCTGGGGCGTGGGGGTGCCCGAGTACTTCACTGCAAACGAATCGCTGCTGGCCGCTTGTGAGCCAATAGCAAGCGATATGCTGTCGGCCCTTGCCAGCATTTGCATGATTTCCGTTTGGTATGCCAGAGCATAATCGGTTATGGAGGCAATCAGGTTGTAGCACCCCAGCACGCGCTCCCGATAACCGGCATAAACATAATTCTCGTTAAGTATTCCCAGGCGATTCCTTATTCCAACGTAGTTGGAGAAGTAGCGGGGTTCAGAGGCATAAGAAATCCAACCTTCCTCGTAGTTTTGCTGGTTAATGAACTCACCGTAGAAGCAGTTCAGCGTGCCGTACTTGCCACTTAGGGTTTGCGATACCCAGGGCATCATCCTATCGCGCATGTAGCGAATAAGCTCCCTATCGCCGTTGGGATTCATCATCCATGTAAAAGTAACAGGTTCCTGGTGATAGGAGCCATTGGTGGTGTGGCAGTCCACAATGATAGCCGGATCCCAGCGGTTAAGCACGTTGGCTACAACTCCCCTCATTTCGGGCGATTCCAGCTTCATAGCATCACGATTCAGGTCGAGCCATTGACCGTTCTGCCTCTCGCCTACCCCGTTAGCAGGCCCATTCTGGTACGTTCTGTTCAACTTGCTTATTCGGTCGTTACCATCGGCATTCAAATCCGGACAAATTAGCACCACTAAATGTTTCAGCAGCTCCGGGTCGCGCTTGGCAACCAGGTCGCGGGCAAACATCAGCGAGGCTTCCTTGCCTTCAACCTCTCCAGCGTGAATGTTGGCCTGAATGTACACCACCAAACGGCCATGCAAATCCTTAGGATCTTTCGGCACAGGGTTTCCAATTACTAGCAGCGGCAGGTCCTTACCCTCGGTTGTTGTGGCAATTTTTTCCACCCGTAAAAATTTGGACGTTTTCTGCAGCCTTTCAACATATGCCATCACCTCGCTGTGGGTAGAAGTTGAGGTAAAGTTGCTGCTCTCGGCAACAGTTAGTAGCGGTGGTTGTAGGTAAGCCACAGCTGGCAGAGCGGCTAGTATAAAAATGCAAAGTAACCTTTTCATCAGTTCCTAATATTATTGTTAGCTATGTCCAGAAAAAATAAACTTTAATGAATTTTGAGATATTTAAAAATCATTCCATCCAAGCATTTAAAAATGTAGCAGGTGAGTTTACATGTTTTGAAACTGCATCCCTTTGGTTACCCGGTTTTTAAACACAGGAACACGGCTTTTGACCGTTTGCCTTTTTAATGGTTTAACAGCTAAACCATGTAATGAGAACTTTATCAAAATATAAAATTATTCCGGAAAATGCCATGAAAAGAAACCTGCTTACCGTATCATTGATGGTGCTTGTCAACACCATAATTTTTGGGCAAAATATCCCAATAGAAAAGGCCAACTACGAGCTACCCGCCCGCTTCTCGCCAAAAAAAGTAGAGAAAATGGTTTTCAGCACAACTGTTCAGCCACACTGGCTGAAGAACAGCACACGCTTTTGGTACAGCTACGAAACGCCAAGCGGAAAATCGTACATTATTGTTGACCCGGCAAAACGTAGCAAGGGTTTTCTCTTTGATAACAACAACATGGCCGCACAGCTCTCGCTGCTGACTAAGGAACCATTTGATGCCCAACATCTTCCAATACAGAAAATTAAGTTTATCAAGAATGAAACAGCTATCCAGTTTGAGGTGAAAAGCACGCTGGTGGATGAGGACAAATCGGATGAGGATGAGGAGAATGACATGGTTAAGAAAAAGGAGGGTAAAGCCAAAGCAAAGCCCGATAAGAAGACATACTACTTTGAGTATGACCTGGCTACCCGAAAGCTAATGCTATTAGAGGACTACAAAAAACCCAAGGAGAATCCGGAGTGGGCTAATATTTCGCCCAACGGTGAGATGGTGGTGTTCAGCAGACATCACAACCTATACTGGATGGATAAGGAGAACTATGAGAAGGCAAAAAAGAACGAGGACGACTCCACCATTATAGAGCACCAGCTTACCACCGATGGCGAAAAGTACTACAGCTACGGCTATACCAGGGAAAACGAGGACAACGTGGATGAGGAGAAAAATAAGGATAAGCGCAAGCCCACCTACATTACATGGTCGTTCGATTCCAAGCTGTTTGCCATGACCAGAACCGACATGCGAAATGTAAAGGAGCTATGGCTGGTTAAAACGCTATCGTCGCCACGGCCCACGCTGGAAACCTACAAGTACCACATGCCAGGTGAGAAAGAAGCACCAAAGGATGAGCTGTTGATATTCAATTTGGCTCAGGACACCATCATCAAACCAGATGTTGCCGCATTTAAGGATCAGGATTTAATGATTCTGAATGCCCGGGTAAAGGCTAACGAACGCGACGACGACTATGTTGCCACCAGGTGGCTGTCGAAGTATAATGATAGGCTCTACTTTGTTCGCACGTCAAGGGACCTAAAGCGCGTTGACGTTTGCTACGTTGACACCAAAACCGGCAAGGTAAATGTTGTAATCGAGGAGAGGCTCAACACCTACATAGATTTTAATGGTATAAGCCTGATTAACAACGAGAAGGAAATTATTCACTGGTCGGAGCGCGACGGATGGGGGCACTTCTACCTCTACGACAACAACGGCAAATTCATCCGACAGATTACCTCCGGACCCTTCCACTGCGAGAATTTGGTGGGTTACGATGAAACCACCAAAACGTTGTTTTTCACAGCCAACGGTTACGAACCCAACGAAGACCCCTACTACCTGCACCTGTACAGAGTTGGACTTGACGGGAACGGAATGAAGCTCATCAACCCAGGAAATTTTGACCACTACATCAGCATGGATGATGGCAATCGCTATTTTGTTGACAACTACTCCCGGGTCAACACCAATCCCGAAACCAGGCTACTCGATGCCCAGGGCAACGAGCTGCTTGCACTGGAAAAAGCCGATTTAAGCTTACTCTTCCAGGCTGGGTACAAATTCCCCGAAATATTCAAGGTAAAGGCTGCCGATGGCATTACCGACCTGTTCGGGGTGATGTACAAACCATTTGATTTTGACTCCACCAAGCTCTACCCGCTGATTGAGTATGTTTACCCGGGACCGCAAACCGAATCGGTTAACAAATCGTTTTCTGCTCGCCTAGACAGAACCGACAGGTTGGCGCAGTTTGGGTTTATAGTGATTACGGTTGGTAACAGGGGCGGCCATCCTGCACGCTCCAAGTGGTACCACAACTATGGCTATGGCAACCTTCGTAACTACGGGCTTGCCGATAAAAAGGCTGCTGCCGAGCAGCTAGCCTACCGCCACAACTACATTGATATTAACCGGGTGGGAATACATGGCCATTCGGGAGGAGGCTTCATGACCGCCGCTGCCCTCCTTACCTACCCCGATTTCTTCAAGGTTGGGGTGTCCAATGCGGGCAACCACGAAAACAACATTTATAACCGCTGGTGGAGCGAGAAACACCACGGGGTTAAGGAAATAACCGATACAAGCGGAAAAGTGTCATTTGAGTACAGCATTGACAAGAATTCGGAAATTGCGAAGAACCTGAAGGGACACCTGCTGCTTACCACCGGAGAAACTGACAACAACGTGCATCCGGGTAACACCATCAGGCTGGCCAATGCGCTGATTAAGGCAAACAAGCGTTTCGACTTATTCATGTTTCCCGGCCAAAGGCATGGCTACGGCGATATGACCGAGTACTACTTCTGGCTAATGGGCGACTACTTCAGCAAGTACCTCATTGGAGACTACTCAACCAGCGTGGATATAACGCCCATGAACAACGAGATGGAAAAACGGTAAAGCCAAGCCTTAAGGTTTAGCCATTCCTTTTCATGTTTAAACTACTGACAAAAGGAAAACATCCTAGTAAAAAAAATTATAATTTTAATTTTAACAGAAATGAGCAAAAACAACCTACTAATCGCCTCGGCCATGCTGCTATTCGCAACCCTAACCGCACAGGGGCAAGAGCCGTCAAACCCGTTTTTCAGCGTGTACTCCACACCATTTCAGGTTCCACCGTTTAACCTGATTGCAATTGAGCACTATGCCCCGGCATTTGAAAGGGGAATTGAAGAGCAGAAAAAGGAGATTGAAGCCATAACCAGCAATCCCCAAGCTCCCAACTTTGAGAATACCATTCTTGCATTCGATAAGTCGGGAGAACTGCTAACCAAGGTAAGCAGCGTTTTCTACAGCCTTAACAGCGCCAACACATCACCCGAAATGCAAAAGGTGGCAAGAGTAATTTCACCTCTGGTAACAGCCCATCGCGACAATATCAACCTTAACGATAAGTTATTCCAACGGATAAAGGCGGTTTACATGAAGAGGGATAGCCTAAAGCTGGATTCGCTCCAAAAAAGAACGGTTGAAAAATACTACAACGATTTTGTTCGCAACGGTGCCAACCTCGATGAGGCAGCAAAGGCAAGGCTCAGGGAGATAAACCAACAGCTTTCAGAACTGGGACTCCACTTTGGCGAAAACCTGCTGGCCGAAACCAATAAAAATTTTAAGCTGGTAATCGACAATCCTGCCGATCTCGATGGCCTACCAAAGGACATTGTTGATGCGGCAGCCATAACCGCCAAGGAATTTGGATTAGAGGGTAAATGGGTATTCACCCTTCAGAAACCCAGCATGATACCCTTCCTGCAGTACGCCAAAAATCGAAACCTTAGGGAAAAACTCTACACCGGGTACGCCATGAGGTGCAACAATAACGATGAGTTTGATAATAAGAGCATTATGCTTCAAATCGTAAATCTGCGGGCTGAAAAGGCCAAACTGTTGGGATACAAAACTTATGCCGACTACAGTATCAGCAACAACATGGCCAAAACACCTGAAGCTGTTTATGATTTTTTAAACCAGGTGATGGAACCTGCACTGATAGCGGCCACCCGCGATAGGGATGACATGCAGGCCATCATCAACCGGGAGGGCGGTACATTTAAACTGGCTCCTTGGGACTGGTGGTACTATGCCGAAAAGCTGAAAAAAGAAAAGTTCAACCTTGACGAATCGGAGCTAAAGCCCTACTTTAAGCTTGAAAACGTGCGCGACGGCATGTTCTACGTGGCCAATCAGCTCTATGGAATAACATTTACCCGCCGAACAGACCTTCCCATCTACCATCCCGACGTGGAGGTTTTTGAAGTAAAGAACGAAACCGGGGCACATATTGGGCTGCTCTACCTCGACTACTTCCCGCGAGCCGGCAAAAGAGTAGGGGCATGGTGTGGCCGTTTCCGACAGCAAACCTACGAAAACGGAAAACGAATTACCCCAATTGTAACCATGGTTACTAATTTTACCCCTCCCACTGGAAACACCCCAGCCCTCCTCACATGGGATGAGGTAACTACCCTGTTCCACGAGTTTGGCCATGCCCTTCACGGCTTATTTACCGATGGCCCATACGACCGCATTGCCGGAAGCCTACCCCGCGACATGGTAGAGCTGCCCTCACAAGTGATGGAGAACTGGGCCGGAGAGCCCCGCGTTATTAAGGTTTACGCCAAGCATTACCAAAATGGCAGCCCTATGCCCGAAGACCTCATCAACAGGTTGAAAAAGAGCATGACCTTTAACCAGGGTTTTGAAACCGTGGAGTATATTGCTGCATCGGTGCTTGACTTGGATTGGCACAGCATAACCGAACCTCAGAAAGTTGATGTGCTGCAATTTGAAAACAACTCCATGAAGCGAATTCATCTGCTAGATGAGATATACCCACGCTACCGCACCACCTACTTCAACCACATCATAGGTGGGTATGCAGCCGGCTACTACGTTTACCTTTGGGCGGCTGTTCTTGATACCGACGCATTTAACGCCTTTGCCGAAACCGGTGATATTTTTAACCATGAAGTGGCCACTAGATTCCGCAAACACGTATTAACTGAAGGGGGAAACGATGAGGGAATGATTCAGTATGTTAAGTTTAGAGGGAAAGAACCCTCGGTTGAACCCCTTCTTAAAAAAAGAGGATTTAAATAGTCTTTCAGAGTGCTTTTACATATTTAAGGGTTTGTTTGGGTCAAATGGGCTGTAGCTAAATGCTGCAGCCCATTTTTTTTTTCAAATCCAGCTCAGCTGCCCACCATGCACTTTTGGTCAAAAATTCCATTCACAGCCCGACAATTGCCGATTTAGATAAGAAGGTAACGGTAACAAGCTTATAAACAGATATTACCAACCCATGGAAAACCTCCACACATCATCAGACTCTACCCAAACTTATCGGTAAGACTACCCAAAAAATCCTAAAAAGTAGTACCTTTGAATTTTCAACACCAACCCGAATGAAAAGGATAAACATATACTCCGCGTTAACGGTGTCATTGCTGGTAGTTTCCTTTGGCTGCCATAAGCCAAAACCCTACGACCTGATTGTTGAAAATGCCATAATTTTTGAAACTACCGAGGGCAAAGCATCTCCAGCACTTAAAACCATCCTGATAAATGCCGACACAATTGCCGGAATAGTTGATTACGAAACACCTGTAAGAACCAAAAAGGTAGTGGATGCCGACGGTCGGCTTGTAACACCCGGTAATATTGATACCCATGTTTGCCTTCAAAATGTGATTGAGGGTAGCAAAAACCCGCAAAGCAGCTATCCGAAAGTTTTAACCAACTACTACCGCAACAACTTCTCCAGGAGGTATTTGCCCTACGGAATTACCACAGCTTTAGACTTAGAGCCCAATGACAGCTGGACCAGCCAAATACTGGATTGGACACCCAATCCTAAATTTACAACCCTGCTTGTAGCCTACCAGCTTCCAAAAGTTTCATTTATAAGCTCCAATAGACCTACCACTCCCAATATAGACAGCATTGCTAAGGCTCTGCAATCAAAGGGGCTAGGATATGTTTTTCTGGATGAACAGGAAGCTGTTTTTCCACAAAAAGTTTACGAAATGCTGAAAGGAAAAGGAATGGTTGTTTTTACTCGTCCCCATTTTGGAACTTTTTTAAGGGACTCCAGCAAAAATATAGTCAGCATTTCAACACTAATAAGCAACGCACTGCACTACATTTCTAAACAAAACGATCTTTCGCGTCAAATCAAAAATGTCTATGGCAGCATCGATACCTTCCCAAAGGAGTTGTTCATTCTGGAAGCATTCAAGTATATGGTAGAGAATGAGCCCGCGCTGCTTGATAAGATTGCCCAAGAGTTTGGTAACAGGAAGGCTACCATATCATCTGATTTGTATGGAATGGCCGAATTTGCCGGACTCACACCCGAAAGGAATTTATCCTTAACCCTTCCACGCGAGCTGCAGCACAGAGCGGAGTACAACTTCAACCATCTGCTCAGCTATGTAAAAAAACTTCACGATATGGGCGTAAAACTCCTCATCGGAACTAATAGCCCGTTAGGAGGGCTGGCCTATGAAACAGAACAGATGCTGCTGTCTGAGGCTGGAATCCCTGCCTCAGATGTACTAGTAATATCAACTCTTAACGCTGCTGAAGCATTAGGAATTAGCAGTAAAACTGGTTGTATAAAGGTGGGAAGTAAGGCCGACTTAATTATTTACGATATGAACCCCCTGGAAGAACCTTCAAACTTTACCTGTACTAGAAGGGTAATTAATGGTGGCAAGCTATACAAGCGAAACAGCCAAAAAACTGAAGAATCGGAATTGTAAAATCCTGATCCCTCTTCAAAATTCAAAGGGCTACTTCATCTCCTCTATAATTCTTCTCACCTGGCTTACCTTGGCATCAAGCATTTCGGTGCTTTTAGCCTCGGCAATGAAACGTAGGTAGGGCTCGGTATTTGAAGGGCGAATGTTAAACCACCAGTCGCTGAACTCCACCCTGTACCCATCGAAATCGTAAATGGCAACGGGCTTTTCGGTAGCAGTAAAAAAGTTGCGCACGGCATCCATCGCCTCCTGCTTCTTTTCAATCCTGAAGTTAATTTCGCCAGAGTTGGCGTAGGTGGCAATGCTACCAATTAGTTGGGAAAGGCTGATCCCTTTCCTTTTCATCTTACTTACAACGTTTAAAATGAGGATACAAGCCAGCATTCCAGAGTCGGAGTAAAAGAAGTCGCGGAAGTAGTAATGTCCGGCAAGCTCGCCGCCAAAAATCCCGTCAAGCTCGCGTAGCTTCTTTGCAGCAAAAGCTCTTCCCACCTTCCATGTGTGCATGGTAGCACCCATTGGGGCGAGATACTCGCCAACCGCTTTTGATGTCCTGATATCCTGCAGGACGTTCCCCCGAAATCCTTTTTCCTCCAGAAAGTAGTGGCCAAGCACGGCAATCATCAGGTCGGGTGAAATAAAGTGCGAGTGCTCATCAACAAACATCACCCGATCGGCATCGCCATCGAAAATAATCCCAAGGTCGCATTTCTGCTTTCTCACCAGGTTTTGCAGGTCAACCACATTCTCGGGTATAAGGGGGTTAGCCTCGTGGTTGGGGAATGAACCGTCCAGCTCATCGTAGATGTACACCGGGCTATTGCCCAGTATGTCCTTTACCAAAAGTGCAGCCATTCCGTTGGAGCAGTCAACCGCAAACTTCAGGTTTGAATAGTCTTGCTTGAAGCTGTTGAGGAAGGTGATGTAATCCTTCCTTATATCATAATCTATTACCCTTCCGGTGTCCTTCACGGGTACCACACTGGAGCTTTTCATCCTCTCCTCAATGAATTTTAAACCGGTGTCGTAGCCAATAGGCTCGGCATTCCTGCCCGATACCTTCAACCCGTTGTACTCCTTGGGGTTATGCGAAGCGGTTATCTGTACCGATGCCGTGAAATCTCCCTTGGCGGTTGCGTAGTAAACCATTGGCGTGGTGGCTAATCCCAGGTTATAAACATCCGCACCAGCATCGGTTATACCACGAGTCAGGTAGGTGAAAATTTCATCGGACGACATGCGAACATCACGTCCTACCAGCACCCTGTCGGTTTTCAAAAGTTCAACGAGGAAAAAGCCAATTTTATAGGCATCATCCTTGTTAAAATCCTTGTTATAAATTCCACGAATATCGTAGGCATGAAAAGCACCCATAGTCCTGTTTACCGGTTAAGTTATCATCAATTTACTTTGGCTGGCAAAATTAAAAACATTATTCCTTGTTGAAACCTTTTGGCCATAATATTGACCAAAGTCAGTAAAAAAGAGTAAATTTGATAGGTTAAACAGAAAATTATGCGATTCCGAAGTAAATTGATATGGGTTACGCTTTTTGCCATAGCCATGGGGCTACTGGAGAGCGCCGTTGTAATTTACATGCGCGAGCTCCTATACCCTGGTGGTTTTTCCTTTCCTCTCTCCCCAATTCCCGAGAGGTTGGCAGTTACCGAGCTGCTTCGGGAGTTGGCAACCCTGGTTATGCTTGTTGGAGTTGGCGTAGTGGCCGGGAGGAACTTCCCTGAGCGTTTTGCATGGTTTATTTTCAGCTTTGGCGTTTGGGATATATTTTACTACGTTTTCTTAAAGCTGCTTATAGGCTGGCCCACCTCGATGCTAACATGGGATTTGCTATTCCTCATTCCGGTTACGTGGACTGGCCCCGTAGTTACGCCCGTAGTATGCTCCATGCTGATGATAACCCTTGCATTGGTCATCCTTAGGCGAACGGGGAAAAACCCAACATTCAGAATTTCACCACTCTCATGGGTAATTCTAATTGCCGGAGCCATGGTTGTATTCCTATCATTTATTACCGATTACACTAGGTTTATTCTGCATAGCTTCACTTTACGGGAGCTATGGTCGTTGCCATCAAAACAAGCTCTGTTCGATTTGAGCGTACAGTACATTCCCTTTTCATTCCCATGGATGATATTTGCTGCAGGCAGTGCTGTAATAATAGCCGCAGGTATTAGAATTTTTAACGAAAACCGATAGCGTTAATAGCTAAAAAAACGTGAATGCCGTACAGGCTTCCGGCAAAAGCCGTGCAGGTTTAGTTTTCCTTATCATTCACCATCAATCTTTCATTTTTTTAAATATCCATTATCTTTGCTTGCAGACAAGTAAATAGCTATTCGTGTTAACTTAAATTAAACTATACAATCAAATGAAACGATACAGCTGGATTTTAATGACAATGATAGCCATAGGCGCTATTGTCTCATGTAAAAGCGAAAAGCAAACAGACAACCCATTCCTGGAGGATTACACCACGCCATTCGGCGTTCCACCATTTGATAAGATAAGGGTTGAGCACTTCGAACCGGCAATCATGGAGGGTATTAAGCAACAGCTAGCTGAAGTTGAAGCTATTACTACTAACAGCGAAAAACCCACATTTGAGAATACCATAATTCCGTTGGACTATAGCGGTGAGTTGCTGACAAAGGTTGTGCTGACAATGGAAAACATCAACTCGGCCAACACCAGCGAAGAGCTGCAGGAGATGCTTAAAAAAGTTTCTCCGGTTCTATCGAAACACCGCGACGATATCAGCATGAACCCTAAACTTTTTGAACGGGTGAAGATGGTTTACAGCAGTATGAACGAAAGCAGCTACACCCCCGAGCAAAAAAAACTTATTGAAAACACCTATAAGGACTTCGTAAGAGGTGGCGCCAACCTTGATGCTGCCAAGCAGGAAGAGCTCAGAAAAATAAACCAGGAGCTTGCCATGCTTGCCCTAAAGTTCAATGAAAACCTTCTTGCCGACAACAACGCATACAAAATTGTTATTGAAAATAAGGACGATCTTGCAGGTCTTCCCGAATCGGTTATTGCTATGGGTGCTGCCGATGCAAAGGCAAGAGGTTTGGAGGGGAAATGGGTGTACACCGTCGATAAGCCAAGCATGCTTCCATTCCTCACCTACTCCCAAAATCGCAAGCTACGCGACACCCTTTACTACGGCTATTACATGCGTGGCAACAACAACAATGCCAACGATAACAAGGATATAATTAAAAAAATTGTTGACCTAAGGCAACAAAAGGCCTCACTCTTGGGCTTTCCAACCCACGCCAGCTATGTTCTCGATGTGAATATGGCAAAAACGCCCGAAAATGTTTACGATTTACTAGGTAAACTCTGGACTCCGGCAATAAAAAAAGCAAAAGTTGAACGCGACGACATGCAGAAGCTGGCCAACGCTGAGGGAGCAAACTTCAAGATTGGTGCAGCCGACTGGTGGTACTACGCCGAAAAGGTTCGTAAGGAAAAATACGACCTCGATGAGGAGATGCTTCGCCCCTACCTGTCGCTCGAGGACGTGAGGAATGGCGTTTTCAACCTAGCAGGGAAACTTTACGGGTTGAAGTTCATAAAACACACCGATATCCCCGTTTACCATCCCGACTGCGAGGTTTATGAGGTGCAGGAGGCCGATGGCCGGCATTTAGGAATCCTCTACCTCGATTTCTTCCCCAGGGATAGCAAGTCGGGTGGGGCCTGGTGCACCGAGTACCGTTCCTATAAGGTCAAACCCGATGGCACCATTTCTACCCCCGTGGTGTCCATTGTAACCAACTTTACCAAGCCAGCAGGTGATACTCCTGCCCTGTTGAGCTTCGACGAAGCCGAAACTTTCTTTCATGAATTTGGTCATGCCCTGCACAGCCTGTTCTCTAAAGTGCAATACCCCGGACTGGCTAATGTTCCGCAGGATTTCGTTGAGCTACCTAGCCAAATCATGGAGCATTGGGCCAGCCATCCGAAATACCTGAAGGAGTACGCCCTTCACTACAAGACAAGGGAACCCATGCCCGATAAGCTGATTTCAAAAATTGAAGCCAGCGGCCAATTCAACCAGGGCTTTGCAACGGTTGAGTATCTGGCTGCATCCATTCTTGATATGGACTACCACACCCTTACCGCTGAAAAGGCAAAAATTGAAGATGTGCTGGCCTTTGAAAAAGCCTCGATGGATAGAATTGGGTTAATACCCGAAATTCTACCCCGCTACCGCAGCACTTACTTTGGGCATATTTTCAGCGATGTGCTGGGCTACTCAAGCGGATACTACTCCTACATTTGGGCCGAAGTGCTCGATAGCGATGCCTTTGAAGCCTTCGTGGAGAGCGGCGACATATTCAACAAGGAGGTAGCAGGAAAATTCCGCACCTGTGTTCTCGAAAAGGGTGGTTCCAAGGAGGCCCTGGAGCTATACAAAGATTTTCGAGGTCGTGAAGCCAGCATTGAACCGCTTCTAAAGAACAGAGGATTGAAATAGCACGCCATTGCACAAAACACCAAAAGGGGCTCAAACCGAGCCCCTTTTTTAGTTGCAAGTCATACTAACGGTTGCTGCCTGGTAAAGCTCATCAATCTCCGGTGTTAGCTTAATCCCGACATATTCAAGTCAACGTAATGAGCATTCATCGGCATCCCGCCTAATGAAAAATTTCTGAAATGCTTTCTGCAACAGTTTTACCTTTTTACCATTTAACAAACCCATGAATTTTCATTCATTTAGAATTTTATTTTTGAACTTGACGAATTTGTACTCTAATTTTAGCCCCAAATTATAGCGCCATGCCAACAGGTAAAAGTATTACTAAACAGTTGCCCAACGTAATCACCCTGCTTAACCTGGTTTCGGGATGCCTTTCGATAGTGGCAGCGCTTGATTGTGATCTCCAGCTGGCAGGGCTGTTTATCATTTTGGCAGCGGTGTTCGACTTTCTCGATGGGTTTACGGCCAGGCTGATAGGTGCGTACACCATGCTGGGGAAGGAGCTGGACTCGCTCTCGGACGTGGTTAGCTTTGGCGTTGCACCCTCTATGATCATCTACGAGCTGATGCGGCAAAGCCTGGAGCTGCCAAAAAACGAAGGTCTTCTGAATGGCCATTGGCTTCTCCTAATCCCATTTGTAATGGCTGCCTTCTCGTCGTTACGATTGGGAATGTTTAACCTTGATGAGCGGCAGTCATCATCATTCATTGGGTTACCCACCCCTGCCAATGCGCTGATGATAGTAGGCCTTACCTTTGGCCTCAACAGCACATGGGCTGATGTGTACGGAATTTTCACAAGTTCGGTTTGGGCATTAACCGCCATTGTAGCCCTCCAGTCGTTTCTCTTGGTTTGCGAGTTGCCCATGTTCTCGTTCAAGATAAAATCGCTTAAGCTGAGCGTTGCCTACAAGCAGCTACTTTTTCTTTCCGGCGCTGCCGTTCTGGTTGTGATATTTCTGAAGGCCGCACTTTCGCTCATTATCGTTTGGTACGTATTTCTATCGCTGGTTTTCTACCTTACCGGGAAAATGGGGAAAAAGCAACATGTTTGAGCTAAATTCAACCGGTGATTCTAAAAATCCCCTATTTTTGTCATCATAAATCAAGTAGTCCTGCTAAATTTTATTGTATAGCCGGCTAAATAAGTTCAAACGCATGAAATTTACTGCCGAAATCAACGTTATGCCGCTAAAGGCGCTACTCGACCCACAGGGAAAAGCTGTTAACTCAACTCTTCATGGTATTGGGCATACCGAGGTGTCGAATGTTAGAATAGGTAAGCATATTACCATGGAGGTGGAGTCGGCTAGCCGGGAGGAGGCCATTGAAAAGGTAACGGAGATTTGCTCAAAGGTGCTCTCGAACCCGGTGATGGAGGGTTACGATTTCACCCTAAACGAGATTAAGAGCTAGCCTACTCGTTGCTGTTGGGCTGAGATTTTGAACCTAAAATTTCAGCTTGCCTTCTGATGGACTCCTTATGGACCATGCGGAGGAGGTTTTTGATGTACTCTTCGCTCAACCCTAACCTTTCCCCATACTCCACCCTCGATTCGAGTATGCGTTCCCACCGACGCAGCTGAAAAACCGTAACGTTGTTATCACGCTTGTACTCACCAATTTGCTCCACCAGCTTCATCCTGTTTGCAAGCAGCTCGATAATCTGCTGATCAATGGAGTCAATTTTATTACGGGTTTGCTCAATGAAGTCAACATACTCAGAGCATGCCGACGAGGAATCCCTGAAAATCAACTTTTGCAGTAGTTGCGAAAAAAAATGGGGACTTACCTGCTGACGGGCATCGCTAAGGGCAGCCGATGGATTGGGATGAACCTCCACCATAAGCCCATCAAGCGAAAGATTCAGGCCATGCTGGGCCACCTGTGCAACCATATCGGCACGACCCGCAATATGGCTGGGATCGCATAAAATAGGTAAATCGGGGAATCGGCTTTTCAAATCTATGGCCAGCTCCCATTTAGGAATGTTCCGTAGGCGTGAATGCTCGTAGGGATAAAAACCGCGATGCACGGCAGCCAGCTTGGTAATTCCCATGCGGTTGAAGCGTTCAAGCGCACCTATCCACAGCTCCAGGTCCGGCGTAATGGGATTTTTCACCAGCACCGGAATGTTACTATGGCTAAGGGCTACAGCAAGCTGCTCAGTTGTGAACGGGCTGGCTGTTGTTCGGGCGCCAATCCAAACTATGTCAATTCCATAATCGAGGGCCATCTGAACATGAGCAGGAGTGGCCACCTCAGTAGTTACCAGTAAGCCCGTTTCGCGTTGAACCCTCTGAAGCCATCGTAAACCCTTTTCGCCGGCACCCTCAAAGCTGCCAGGGCGGGTGCGAGGCTTCCATATACCTGCCCTGAAAACCTTTACCCTTTCAATTCCGGCAAGCTGAAGGGCTGCATCCATAACCTGCTCCTCGCTTTCGGCACTACAGGGTCCGGCAATAATTAACGGCAGCGATAACCCCTCAAACCAACTCGAAATTGGTGTTATGTTAAGTGGTGTATCCAAACTTTAACCCAATAAATATTTGACAAAGTTAGTGAGAAATAATCAACTGGTAAGGGTAAAACTAACAACCAGCTGCTAAAGCAGGTCGTAACGGGCGCTATACTTTTGGGCCAGATCATCAGGTTTTTCAGCACGCTGAAACCAAAAAATTCTCTTAAGCATGGTGGCATACCATCCGGTTCTTCGCAGGTAGGCCGAAAGTGTCTCTTCCTTCCACTTAAAATCGCTACTAACCACCATTGCCGGAGAAACGTACTTGTAGGTTTCGTTCAGAACCCAGCTGACTTTAGACGACCGCTGGTAGGTGGGATCATCGGTGTTGGCCAGTAGGGTGATGCCCCGCTCCCGACAATAATTCCGGACTTTGGCAATAATTTTGCTGTAGGTGTGAATGTCGCTTTGGGAGAACCCATCTTCATACTCGCCTCCGATTTTCATCACCGGACGAATCTGAAGGGTGTTAATTTGGTATTGTCCAAAAGCATCGAAAAAAGTTTCCAGCTCATGCAGGTTTAACGGGTTAACTGTATAGTTAACTCGAAGGGTAAAGTTGGGGTAGCGATTTACCGCTCTCATCTCGTTAACCGAGTTCAAAAGCTTGTGTAGCTTTTCCCAGCTAGCTCCAACCATAAGATGCTCGTAGGTTTGCTGGCTAGCCCCATGAACCGACACAACCAGCTCGTTGAGGCCCGATTCGGCAAGCTCGTTCAAATGGTCCCGGGTAAGTAGTTGGCCGTTAGTTACCAAGCTGATGTGGGGCACTGAGTACTCACTGGCCTTTTTAACAATATCCACAAAATGTGCATACATCGTTGGCTCGGCACCACAACCCACCACAACCTGCAGCGCATTGCCAAATAGCTTCCCTGCAATAGTAGCCAGCTCATCGGGTGAAAATTTTTCGGGATTCGGTTTTCGAGACCGGCTAAAATAGCACATGCGGCACCTCAGGTTGCAGGCAAAAACCGGATCAATACGAACCGAGTAGTACCTACGGTTCAGCAGCTGTGCCATGAAGATTAGCAGAAGCTTAAGGCGGTTACTTCTAACCAGCCTGTTGAGCTTCAGCAACCTGTATATACTAGGCATTATCCGAAGGATGTTTCCTCTCTGTACGCCTAATTGCCCATAGGGACAACAGGTAGGTTAGGTAAATCAACACCGGCCAGCTTAACAGCCATAAAATTCCGGAAAGGTATTTCATCGGAAAATATTTATTAGGTTAATTGCTATAGGTTACAATTTTATCTTTTCGTTTCCTCCTACCCAAAAAGCTCATCACCCAACATATTTCATCCGTAGTTGAATCTTCCTGGCTTATAAACCACAGCTGAGTGCTAGAGATGCCACCTGAATGTTTTACTTGCTTTAATATTCAAAGTAAAGATGAACGGGTAGATACCATAGAAACATCATTGTTTAAAGTAAAGTCCAAAGTTAGTAGAGATGCGATTCGGTCTTAATTTCGTCCTCATCAATTTTTTTCACATTCAAGCTTTTCCAGGCGTACCAGATGTAAGCCACCACAAAGGGAATAAGTATGGAAACAATGCTCATCACCGTAAGGGTGAACTTGCTCGACGAGCTGTTGTAGATGGTAAGAGAATGCTGGATATTGAAAGTTGAAGGGTAAAAGGCGGTGTTGTTGTAGCCTGCAATCAGGAAAAGAGCCAGGACGGTGAAAACGGTTCCAGAACCGGCAAACCAAATACCTTTTGAATATTTGGAAAGAAGCGACTTACCAATTCCCCAAAGCACCAGCACCACGCCAACAAGGAAAAGAACCAGCACAGCTGGCATTTGCAACAAGTTATGCAGGTACTTGTATTTCTCCATGAAAACAGCGCCGTTTGAAGGATTTACAGCAAATCCATCCCTTACCATAAGCCAAATTACAAAGGTGAGGAAGAATACCAGAAAAGGGATGGCGTTGTAGAGCAGGTGTTTTCGGGAGCGTTCAAGGATGACATCATGGTTAACGCTGTTCATGAAGTATAGGATTGCCAGCGTTCGGGCCAGAAAGAAAACAGCCAGCCCCAACGAAAGGTTATGAAAGTTTAGAGCAGCCTCGAGTCCATGCCATGGGGTTTCCCAGGACGAGATTACGGGGTTGCCCGAGCTGACCAGGTTGAGCTTGTTTACCGAGAATTGCGATCCGGTAAAGAAGGTGGCCACGGCTGTGCCCAAAAGGATTGTACCCAGCAGCCCGTTAAGGAAAAGGAACACTTCGTATGTTTTCTGCCCCAGAAAGTTGTTGGGTTTGGTCCGGAATTCATAGGAAATAGCTTGAAGGGTGAAGCAGAATAGAATGGCCATCCAAACCCAGTAGGCACCTCCAAAGCTGGTAGAGTAGAATAGCGGAAACGATGCAAAAAAACCTCCACCAAAGGTAACCAGCGTGGTGAAAGTAAACTCCCACTTGCGGCCCAGCACATTCACCAGCATGGTGCGCTCGGTATTGTTCTTACCAAGGGTATAAATCAAGGTTTGTCCACCCTGAACAAATAGCAAGAATACTAGTAAGGCACCTAAAAGCGAAACGATGAACCACCAGTATTGCTGCAGGAATATGTAGGTTGTGTCGGCCATGGCTATTTTCCTCCCTCTTTAGGTCCTATTTTAATTTGCTTGAACATAATTCGAAGTTCGGCGATGAGCAGTGCGGTAAAGATTACCAGGAACAGGAAAAAGGTAATCTGAACGGCGCTGGTATCAATCCTTGAGATTGCTGCAACCGTGGGGAGCACATCCTGTATGACCCAGGGTTGGCGCCCTACTTCGGTAACAATCCAACCGGCCTGACCGGCAAGAAAAGCTAGCGGAATCATCACAATTGAGAGGTAGAGAAGCCACCGCTTAACCTTGAATTGCCGAAATAGCACCAGGTAGAGCATGACAATGAAGAAAATAATAAAAAGGAATCCCAGCGCCACCATAACATGGAAGCTGTAGAAGGTAAGGGGAATATTGGGTATTACGCTTTTGGGATCGTTGAGGTAGCCGTAGCCGAAGTACTCAAAATTTTCGTCAAGCAGCTTCTTATGGTAAGCCATTGCAGAGGAATCTCCGGCTTCTGCGGCCTTCTTATATTCTGCTAAGGCACCTATGGCGATTTTTCCCTTGGCCATTTTCTGCTCAACCGATGGGGCTACCCGTTCATTCCCATTACCATCCCTGTAAACATATCCACCTTCAATAACGTCCTTTACTCCGGGAACAAAGGCATCGCCGGAACGGTATCCCAACCATGAAAGAAGCCTTGGAATCTGAATTTTGAAGATGTAGGGGTCCTTTGAATCGTCATACTGCTTGCCGGGGGTAAGTATGCCAATGGCAGTGAGAGGTGCACCCTCTTTGCCCTCGTAGAGCCCTTCCATCACCGCCAGCTTCATGGGCTGCTTCTGGGCAACCTGGTATGCCGATCCATCACCTGTTACCAGCAAAAACAGGGATGTTACCAGTCCAAACACCGAAGCAATGGTAACGCTTCGTTTAACCATAAGCTGGTGACGACCTCTGAGCATAAACCATGCGCATACACCAATCACAAAAATTGCGGATAGCACATACCCCGAGGTGATGGAGTGCAAAAATTTGTTAACCGCAACCGGCGAGAGCAGCACCTCCCAAAAGTTGTGCATCTCGTTACGGGCAGTATCGGGGTTAAAGTGCATGCCCACAGGATACTGCATCCAGGCGTTGGCCACAAGAATCCATAAGGCCGATAGATTTGAACCCAGCGCTACCAGCCACGTAGATACCAGATGGAACTTCTTGCTAACCTTGTTCCACCCGAAAAACATCACAGCAATAAAAGTGGCCTCCATAAAAAAGGCCATAATTCCCTCAATAGCCAGCGGAGCACCAAAAATATCGCCTACAAACCACGAGTAGTTGCTCCAGTTGGTACCAAACTCAAATTCCAGAATAAGGCCTGTTGCCACCCCAATGGCAAAGTTGATGCCGAAGAGGGTCATCCAGAACTTGGTGATCCGTTTCCACTCCTCGTCGCCGGTTTTGTAGTATAGCGTTTCCATGAACGCTATGATAAACGATAAGCCTAAGGTAAGCGGTACAAATAGCCAGTGGTACATTGCCGTTAGCGCAAACTGGGCTCTGGACCAGTTGACAAGTGATAAATCGAATTGCTCCATAGTCAGCTATTTTTGGTTACTGGTTAGTTGCTCTATTACGTACTTGCTGCGTTCAGTATCTGTTTTAAAGTTCTTCTTTAAGATATCGGGAAAGAAAAAGATCTTAAGAATGGCAAACATTACGAAGAGTTTAATCAGAATAATGACCCACAATGTTTTCCCCACGGTCATACTCCTGAATCCCTCGTAGTAAAATCGGAAAATTTTACCCGGTAGCTCCATGGTCAAAATAAGTTATGATTTTTCAAAATTAACAAAAATTAACACGAATGGTTGGCTGTCCCGATTGAATTTAACAAAGTTATCTGGTAGAACTATTGCTCGCCTTTAAGAATGGCTATTTCCCTTTCAAAATTGATGGAAGGATGAATGAGCTTGATGTCCTGGATTGATTTTAAAATTTTGTCAACAAACCTTTTATGTTCGGGTGTACCGGTGTTAAACGGCCGATGTCCCGCTGCCTGGATTATTTTTTGAATTTGGGCTGCCAACTTCATGGAATCGTCATCAATTAGAACCCTTGAAAACTTACTCCAAATGTACTCAATAGCTTTTGGTGAAGGATGAAGCATATCGTCGTCGTAAAACCTGTAGTCGCGCAAATCGTCCATCATCAGCTCATAGCTAGGGAAGTAAAAAACGTTATCGCTGTACATTTCAACCAACCTGTGGACTGCAACAATTAGGGTTGATTTGCTCAGCTGATTACCGGGTGCCCCATCCTTCCAGTGCCTGATTGGGCTAACAGTTAGCACTAACTTTAGGCTGGGGTTTAACCCCAAAAGCATGGAAATCAGGTTGCTCCATATTTCCACAACCTCATCAACAGCCAAGAGCTTATTCTCAAACTCAACAGCTGGAACTTTATGGCAGTTGGATACCACCTCGCCACTACCCTTTAACTTGTAAACCCTGGCGGTGCCGAATGTAACAACAATGCACTGTGTTGTGGAAATAAAATCTTTGGCTGAACTGACCGCTTCGTTTAGCAGGGCAATACAGGCATCGCGGTTAGGAGAGGCAAATCGGGAATGGAAATCAAAACTAAACCACAAGCCATCTCGGAATTGCAACTCGTCAGCATTGTAGATTTTACCTGCCACTGAGCGTTGCAAAACCTGCGCAACGGATAAGGGATTGTAAACCACACCAAAGGGGTTAACCAGAACGGGCATTTTCAACGTTCGCATGATGCCGCCAATGTTTTCCGTAAAGCATGAACCGCAAAAAAGGGTTGGTGTGGCATAGCCCAGTCTAAAAGGAAAATCATCAACCGCTACCTCAGTTCTAAACTCCATATTGGGCAATTTTTACATTCAACCAATTTACAATCGTTTTAAAAACTTCATTGCTTTTAGTTTCATTGTGAAGCTCATGGTATAGCTCGTCCCATTCCACATAGGTGGAGTGGTGCATTTTTGCGGCAATCTCGCTAGTGGCCATTGACGAGAGCAGAGTGTCGGAACTACCGTGCATCAGAAGTGTGGGGATGGTAATTTGTTCGGAATGGTTCATGGCATACTCAGCGGCCCTCTCCATGGCAAGGTAGAGCCGAGGGGTAATTCGCCTATGAATAAGCGGATCCGTAGCATACTCCTGTACCACCTTCATTTCATGCGATACCTGTTCGGGTCGTATTCCAGAGTTCATGGGTAGAAAAGGTAAGCATAAATCTAAGAGCTTAACCAGACTTTTTAACGCAGGGTTGATTGGACTTACCAGCTTCAACCAGGGTGAAGTAACAACCAGCAGGTTGATTTTGGATGGTCTTCTTATTGCGTAGTTCAGCGCAATGTTGCCCCCCATGCTATGGCCGTAAAGCACTAAGGGAATTGAACCAATTTGCGTGTTGAATTTATTTATGATGAAATCTACTTCTTGCAGGAGGTGCTCGTAGTTTGAAACACATCCGCGTTGACCGCTTGATTGCCCATGACCAACATGATCCCAGCAGTAGAACGCGAAACCTGCATCAGCGAATTGTTTTGCCCAGGTCTGGTAGCGCATGGAATGCTCCCCAAGCCCATGAACAAGTAGTACTGCAGCCTTAGGGCTGGATGGTTGAATATACCATGTAAACAGCCTATAACCGTTAGTTTTTAACCATTCCTGATGAACAGATTCCACGTTGATTAGCGCAGTTGAATTTTTTAAACTGCAATATAGCTAAAAACGTGAATTGTTTGCAGGAAGAGTTAGTAAAGTTAAAGCAGAAAGGGAACAATAATAAGGAATGCTTGTGTTGAAGAATGAGATGTATGCTGGCAATTTTGAGAGGTTGAAAACCAGCCTTTTACCTGTCAAAGGAACTCTCCCTGAACTTGTCGAAGGGTGGAATTAGCCAGCAGGATGAGAAGTTTATTTTATCCTTTATCATTTCTCATCTGAAATCCGCCGGTAGGCAAACAAGTTCTTGAATCCGTCAGGAGCCGGACAAGTTCAGCCGGTAGGCGGACAAGTTTTTGAATCCTGCTTGAATTTTTTTATCCTTTATCCTTATTATTTCATTTGGGGCTATTGTTCCTGATGGTCTGGGGATCAAGGGCATCCCTAAGGCTGTTGCCCAACAGGTTAAACGCCAGGACCAGCATCATTATGGCAAAACCGGGCAGTATAGCCAGGTATGCTTTATCCATGATGATGTAGCCGTAGTGATCGCGAATCATTGAGCCCCATGAGGGCATGGGAGGTTGAACACCAATTCCCAAAAAGCTAAGGCCTGCCTCCAGCAAAATTGCAGTAGCAAAGTTGCTAGCACATACAATTGCCACTGGCCCCATAATGTTTGGGAGTATGTGCCTGAAAATTACCCTAAACCTGCTTAATCCCAGAACGGTTGCTGCCTCAACATAGCCATTTTCTCTGACCGACAAAACCTGCCCCCTCACAACACGAGCCATATCAACCCACATGCTAAGGCCTACTGCCACAAATATTTGCCAGAAACCTTTACCAATAACCATTGTCAGGGCGATTACCATGAGTAAAGTAGGAACTGACCAAACCACGTTAACAAACCACATGATGGCGCTATCAACCCAACCCCTCAGAAATCCGGCCAGCGAACCCAGTAGTATTCCAATAAGCAGGGATATGGCAACGGCAATAAATCCAACTGACAGGGAAACTCTTGCACCAATAATCATCCTGCTCAGCAGGTCGCGGCCAAACCGATCGGTGCCCAGAATATAGGTGTGGGTAACAAAATTCTCCATCTCCACCCTTTCCTGCAGCTGGCTTACCGTCATAGCTGTTGCTCCTCCATCAGCTTGAACAAAAAGGACAGAATCGTTACGGATTATCGGCTTAGCAGGTGGTTCAATTCTATACGCCACCTCTGCAAGAGAAAATCTGGCTACAACAGGTTCCGATTCCGGAATGGGATTATACCCCTCAATCACAATGCTGGCATCTTCAAAGTAAAAGCTATTAATGGGAATTTCCCTATAATCGGACTCATCGCCATAGAGCATTCTCCCAAACCATGAGCGGTGCTGAATATCCTGTTGTCTTCTAACTTTAAGCATGGTAACCTCAGCTCCTGGTTTGCAGGATGACAGCTCCAAATGCTGGTTGTTGGCGTAGGGTGTTGGATCGGGAGTAATCAGGTATCCTAATATGGAAATCAGCACAACAATCCCGATCAGGCAAAATGAGGCAACAGCAATCCAGCTGGCTTTCAACCGTCGGATGGCTAGCTGGATGGGTGAGCCACTCATGGCTAGTTCTTCCAGCTTACTGCTCTTCCTTTCCAATTTTGTCCTCCGGCAAAACCAGCTATTGCGACCGTGCATAGGTAAATGGGGTAAATCAGCTGTAAAGGTAAAAAAACAAGTATCAGCTTCAGCTGGTTTGTTTGTTTCAGGTATATGAAGAGTAGGCAAAAGTTAGCCAGTGAGGCAACCAACAAGCTGCCAACCAGTAGGTTCCATGCCTCTAGATTAAAGATGCAAATCATCGGTAGAACTAGCAACCAAAGGTTAAAAACCAAAACTATCAGCCCCACAAGAATGGTTTCGATATCGGTGTAGGCAGGGGCTTTGGATGCCCAACGGCGACGACGTCGAATTGCCCCAACAAAACCTCCGTCAAAACGGGTTAGTACGCTTCCGGCGAGATTAGTGCTGAATAGCATGTTGTTCGAGTGGTCCTTCTTAACCTCGTGGAGCAGGAACATATCATCACCCGATGCAACATCAACACGGAGCGTTTCAGGACGCACGTTAATCATATCCTTACGAAAAACGAGGTTAGCGGAAGCTGCAACTACAGGGCGCTTTAGCCCGAACGACCCCGCCGAAACAGCCATTAGCGAGGCGTAATCCAACGCCTCAAACCAGGAGAGGAGGTTTGGTTTCCTTTCAACTAAAACGCAACCCTGTAGCAAGGCATACCCATTGGCCCTTCGGGAAATATCGTTAAGCCATGTAGCAGCAGGAACACAATCGGCATCAGTGATAGCTACCAGGTTAAACCTAGCCAATTCAACCCCAAATAACAAGGCCTGCTTTTTCCCGGTAATGCCCTTCTGAAGTTTCACAAGCCGTAACCCCGGCAGGTTATGAAATGATTGTGCAATTTTATCACCCCCATCTGTTGACCCATCATCAACCATGATTAGCTCCCACTTGCTTGCATCAAGGGTTTGACGGCTTAACGCCTCAAGCAATCGGGTAAGGTTTGGAGCCTCGTTCCGAAACGCCACAACCACGCTAACCGGTTGAGCCAGCTGGCCAAATGCTTGGTTGTGGCCAGCTGACGGTTGGACTAACCCAACAATCAGCAGCACAATCAGGACAACGTAGAGCAGGGTGATGGCAATTGTTGCGATAGTAAGCATGAAGCAAAATGCCTTGTACTGGGTTAAAATTAGTGCAAATAAAATGAGAAGAAGCTAAATGCGTAAAAAATATGATGAGCTAAAATTTTGCCCGGAGTTTGTCTAAGGAACTTGCCCTTAGCAGTAAGGCAAACTTACTATAACACCTGTCGAAAGGAGAATCCGCCAGTAGGCGGACAAGTTCCGTCAGGAGCCGGACAAGTTCCGCCAGCAGGCGGACAAGTTTATCTTATCCTTTACCCCTGTTCTTCCCCATCCTTTTCAAGGATCTGAAGCAATTTTTTGTATTCGTTGGCCTTGCTGCGATTACCGTTTCTCTCCAGAGAGTAAATCAGGTTGAATACCAGTTGTGAAATTGTTGTTGTGTTGGCACATGGCAGAAAGTATTCGGGTTTAGGCTCCAGCTGCTGTCGGCTAAGGAATAGCTCTATCTCGTTACGGCTGAAAACCGAACCGTTGTTGAATGGGTTGATGTAGAACAGGATACTTTCAGGATCCTTACCTTTTCTTTCAGCGGGCACGCGGTACCTGTCCTGATAGGCAAGCACAAAGTTTTTAGGAAGGTTTACGCACGAAATGGGCAACCCTAAACGCTGGGCAATCTCAGCGTAAAGAATGGCGAGCATAATAGGACCACCCCTCTTGGTTTCTACCACATGGTTGATAAGGTGGTTGCCGGGGAGGAAGAAGTTGGATGTATTAGGTTCATACTTATGAATGGTAAAGATTACATGGTTAATCACCCTAACCTTTTCCAGTGCGGTGAGGTTGCTGTTTATTTCGAGCCAGATATCCTTTTGAAGCTTCTTAATCTCCAATTCAATGGGCTGGAGCGATAAATCGGGAAACTGCAGACGGGCTACCAGCACTGCTCCCTCTAGTAGATTGTTACTTTCCGAATCTTTCCACTGGGTGAGAGCGTTGGCAACCGTGTTAAACTGAATGGTCTGAATCAGATTCTCCAGCCTTTCCTGAAATATCCTGCTGTCCGACGACCCCCATGCACCCTCAAGCAGCGGAACAACGGTAATGCCCTGCGTGATGATTTTTTCCGACACGGCGTTGAAAATCTCGGGGTCGGGATCGTCAAGCAGGGTAATGAGGGAGTGTATGTAGCTTTTGTCCACCACTTGCAGTGTGTTAAATGGATGCAAGCCTGTTCAGCGTGTTCTCTATCAGATTTTTCATGGCCAGCTGGTAGTCAACCTTGGCATCCTTTACTACCCGGTTGGCAATGATGGTGCAGATGGTAACGGAATCATGGCCAAGGAGCAGCGAAAGCCCGTTGATTGCCGAGCTTTCCATTTCAAAGTTGGTAATCTTATAGCCCTTATACCTGAAATCTACAATTTTATCGTTGAGCGTTGGATCGGCCAACGGGAGTCGCAGTACTCGTCCCTGCGGGCCGTAGAAACCAGGCGCCGAAATGGTAACTCCTTTCACGGTTATACCGGCAAATAGCTCAACCAGCTTGCGGGACGAATGGCAGAAGTATGGTTTAGCACAAAGCGGATTCCACTGGGTATGCTTCAGGAAGGCCTGCTCCATTTCCAGGTCGCATATTCCATTCCGGTTGGCATAGAAGTTCAACAGTCCATCGAAACCAATGCTTATCTCGGTAAGCACCGAGCTGCCGAGCTCTATCTCGGGTTGAAGCGCCCCCGATGTTCCCAGCCTCACCAGGGTGAGCTTGGTGTGGTTGGCCTTGACTGTTCGGCTGGCCAGGTCAATATTGGCCAGGGCATCCAGCTCGTTCACCACTATGTCGATGTTGTCGGTTCCTATTCCTGTTGAAACCACGCTTATCCGCTTGCCTTTGTATGTTCCGGTGCAGGTTTTGAACTCCCGGTTCGATACGGTGAGCTCAACCCGGTCAAAGTACGAGGAAACCGTTTCAACCCTACCCGGATCACCAACCAGAATTACAGTATCTGCCAGCTGTTCGGGTTTAAGGTGTAGGTGGAAGACGCTGCCATCCTGGTTCAGTATCAACTCCGACGACTCAATTACTCTCATAGCTACTAGTTTTGCTGCCAAAAATACTAAAAATCGTTCATTTTATGGTCTAATAGCTACAAAGACTTAACGTTTTTTTTACATGTCATCCATTGCATAAAAAATTGAACTATTCCTGGCATGCACATTCCATTTTGTATCAAAAAATGCCAGTATCTATGTTATCAACACCTAAATCCTTAGGACGGTTAGCAGCGTGTTGATAGCCTGTTTGCAGCTTGTTTATAATTCTAATGTCCTTGTGGTGGTGCGGGGTTCATTGGGCAATTCATTCCCCCCGCTACTGCAAAAGTCCCCTCGTGTGGTGGTATAGAGAAAGAAAGTAGTGGGCAGGAATTAGCAAAAGAATAATCCGGCTGGACTATACGGTATATACTTAAAGATAGACGTGGTAAGCGTTGTTGGCAGGCAGGGATGGGTTTGCCACACGACAGGAGTTGTGCAGCAGCAATGCCGAAGCGGGTAAAGCTGGTAAAAGCTGCATATCCCTTGTAAATTCAACCATACACAAAGCCCCGGGTAACCCAAGCTCTACTTTAATGCCCGACCAAGCTCAACACTGTCCTGCAGCAAGCCCCTAGCTTCGCCCGAATTTCCGACTCCCGACTTGTTGCAAATCGCATTGGAACGCTGCAGGTGCCACTGGGAATAGAAAAGCCGTTATCATCATTATTAACACGCAGACCTCTATAGCGGTTAGCAGCGTGTTGATAGCCTGTTTGTAACATGTTGATAGCTTATTCTTCAGGATGGCGGAGCAGGAGTAATGGCCGTTATCAGCAGCCAAAATTTCCCCCAGCCTCCACCCGGGCTCTTTAGCAATAGAAAAAAACTTGACACGAGCTGGAATATGCCGTACAATTGCATAAAAAATTTGCCGGCAGGTTAGGCCGGATAAAAATTATAGGAAATGAACTTTAGCTGACAAAAAAAAATCAACCTTTGGGCTACGGGAGATGGCCTGTCGGTTGCGGGAAAAGGGTAAGGCGCTTCCCCTCATATATCAAAATATTTTCTAATGAATCCCTTTTTTAGTTTATTTCATTGTGAAGAACAGAAAAAAACTCGTTACAATTTTTTCCACCTTCAGGGTCTATCGCTAGGTTTTTCGAATAGTTTCAAGCTACTAATGAGTATAAGCCCCAAAAAATGAATTTATGAATAGCATCACGAAACGTTGCCACATAGCCCTGCTGCTCATTCTAACGGCTTCTCCTGCGTTTTGCCAGAGTGGCGATACTGTGGAGGCGAAGCAGGGGGTGAAGGTAGAGCTGGGCTACATGGTTATTTCCAATAGCCTTAACGCTGACGATTAC
>ERZ795059.1353-NODE-1353-length-27588-cov-10.407293_pt1 | contig 27588 bp, 30 predicted proteins | sample MGYA00375143_ERZ795059 | MGnify/ENA primary metagenome ERZ795059 (study PRJEB30188, sample SAMN05720168) | activated sludge metagenome | isolation source: Anaerobic digester | place: USA | collected 2015-01-07 ... | reverse complement strand
TGCCATCCAATTTCTGATCCATGCACCGATGCTGTTGCTTTCTTAATGGTTATAATCTTCGTGCCATCAACTGCCGCGGTTGTGGAATCAAATAAGTACCCCTCGTAATTGCCATCGGCAATATAGTAGGTTGAGCCATTTGTACCCCTATCTAATGTTGCCGGCAATGCTGTGTAAGCATTGGTCCAGTCTGAACCATTATTGCTGCCAGTGGCATCAGCCCGGACATAATAGTCTGCCGCCAATGTTTTTTGACAAAGCAAAAAGCCACTGATGAAAATTGCGCAGAATAGAATTAATTTAAAGCTAATAAATTTTGAATTTTGAATTGTCATTTTTAAATTTTATTTTTTAACTGACAGCAAGTCCTGTCGGACTGGCCGGCGCGACAACATCAACAACATATCCTTCTGTTCCAGCAACACTAGAATTGCATGAACCTGAAAGCTCAGTTAAAGGATGAGGACAAGTAAATTCTACATAAGTTGTCGCTACACCATTACATATTGCCGGCATGGTAGTCGAATTCGTACAGTAATCCCTATCAATAGCTATCGTAGATGCACCAGAGAAAATATACGGCGGGCTATCTATAGGATCATTCGTTGATCTAATAACTTTATTATTCCAGAATAAAAACGGTTTGCTATCCTGCGGATAAGCATTATTTCCTGTGCCTATCTGATCTCGACATGGATAAGATGTACCAATGTTGCCATCAACATCCACGCATGACCCGGCAGTACCGCCGCAGTCAGAATCACTAGTGCATTTGTCAAAAGAATTTGAGCTTGAGCCAAGACACCTTTTAACATCTGTATCGCCACACCAAACAAATTCATCTGCATCTTCTTCTGTATTCCACGGAGATGGCAAAACTCCTCCCGTTCCGCCATCCGTACTACGAACATTTTTCAGATGTATTCCCGAACTCGTGCTAGGAGCAAAAGGTGTATCCACTAAATGGAACATATCATTATTATAGACAACGCCAGTTCCGCCTCTTAATGTCATTAATCCAGCGCCGTAACTACGATCTGATGTTAATTTATTATTATATATTTCATACTGCAATCCACCTCTAAAATTAGAACCGGCATCGTGCCCGCCAATATAAAAATCTGTTAGCGTATTATATCTAACGACCACTCGGCCACCTTGTGCATCATCTGCAAACATTCTTAATTCTTCAGCAAAAACACGATTTTCATAAATTAATTCATTATTTTCAAGATAATTCGCATCAACACTGCCTAATGATGCTCCGGAAGTCCAGGCTTCATTACCATACGATCCAGCATCTTCAAAAGATGAAAACTGATCAGTCATAATGCCGTTATTAGCGTCAATAAGTCCATAAGCCCCGTCAGCGCAATAAAAGAATCTGCCCAAATCTTCCGCTAGCGTATTATGATCAACGCGATATCCGCCACCGGAAGAATATCTAGTTAAGCCGTTCATTCTGATAAAAGCCGCCGCCTGCCATTCATCATTGCATGCTCCGGCAAAAGTAAAATTAGTAATTCTTATTTTTTTATCTGCCGTACTGGTTATAATCATGCTTCCGCCCGATAGCGTAGTTTGCCCAGCCGAGCCTCTCGTTTGTTCGACTCCGGCACCGCGAATTATTAATTCATTAATTCCGGAAAAACCAGTTGTCATGCTAAAAGTTAAATCAACAGTATTGATTGCTGTTTCAGCAGGACACTGTATTGTAACCGCCCCGACTTTGCCAAGACTATTGGTTTTTATTTCTGCAATCTCATTTCCCAAACTTGAATAATTGCATGTTGAAACAGCGCAAGTGTTGTTATCCCAAACACATGCCGCCCTTGCATTTCCCCATGTCAAAAACCCGCTGAGGAAAATTGCAAAAAACAAACTTTTTTTGAATATCATTTTTGCCATTTTTTATTATTGTTTTTTAAAGACTACTCCGGCAAAATAATCTCTCGACAGAGTTGTCTCTTTTTTTAAAATATTTTCTTCTTCTTCCAGATTTTCTTTTGACAGCCATTCAATTTCATAATTTAACGGATAGGTAATTTCCAAATTGAAAGAAGAGCCGAGACTGCCGGATTGCTTTTGCGCCAAAAGCGAATAGGAATCAGCTTGCTGTTCACCAACTAGGATTTTAAATAACTTAAACGGCAGCAAATATTTATAGGTAATTGTCATGGTTTCCTGCGGACTGACATAGGTCCAGTTGGCAAAAACAGTTTTATCCTTCTCGTCATAAATGCGCGTCCCCGATTGCGGATCAATAATCATATTGTTTTCTTCCCTTTGAACATCTTCGTCTCTTTTGAATTTTAACGCATCATAATCCAACGGCGGCTCATTTGTTTCGCGTGTCTGCCCGTTGGCTTCCAAAAGTTTTGATCCTTTTGGCACATAGACCCTCATATAATCGGCATTTACCTTGTTGAACCATTCATATTTTGAATTTCCTCCAGTATGCTTGCGGGTGATAGTTACCGTGTCAATGACTGAACCGTCACTTTGTATTTCCGCTTTGTGATCGATTTTTTCTTCGATAACCGCGTCCGTTTTATATCCATTTATATTGGTATTTATGACGCTGAGATAGTCCTTTTCCACCGGAATAATTTCTCCTGACCAGCCCTGTTTGGATATTATGCTTTGCAGATCCTGATTTTGAAAATAAAGCAACATATGTTTTTCACTGAGTGCCTGCAGAAAAACATTGGCAACCTTGGATGCATTTTCCAGATTTTTATTGCTTAAAAGTTTTTCCAAAATCATCGGCGCCAAATCGGAAAGTATTTTTTTCGGCTGGTTTTCTTCCTTGTCATAGTCAACTTCGACTTCATATTGGGTTGTTTCGACAAAATTGTCAGCATTCAGAGTCACGCCATAGTCAGGCATGTCAATCGGCCCGGTTATTTCCAAAAGTTTTTGCATCACTGTCGGCGTGAAAGTAATGACGCCGTCCACCGTCGGGCCGCCGGTTTTTTCATAAAAATAGATGGCTTTTTTGGCTGAAAGCGGAAAATCAGCAAACCAGTTGCTATCATGCAGGCTCCAAGCCGCGCTGATTTTTTGCACTGGCTGAGGAGGAACAATTTTTTCTTTCAGCTGGCCGTCGGGATTGAAAATTCCGTCAATGAAGAATTTTTTTACGTGCCCGTTGGAAATATCCAGAAGGCCATAGCTCCCTATAAATCCGCCTGTCGGACGCATTTCTGAATTATTTTGGAATAAAAACAAATATTTGCGCGGCCCGTTGCCGCCCAAAAGATCCACAAAAATATGACTGTTATTCAAGAACGAATCCAGCATTTTCCTGATTTCCGGCAAACCTTGTTTGAGCAAAATGAATTCATCCTGCTTGTCTTCCGGCAAATCATCCACCGAAATTCGATCAACATTTTCCTGAGCCGCATTCAGTTCTTCTTCCGCTTTGGCAATATTGCTTTCCACAGATCTGAAAATTTCTAAAAAAGAAATTCCCTGCTGCTTCGAACTGTCCATCGGATTCTGAAAGCCAGCCATCGTTTTGGCAATTTCATTGATTGTTTTTCCGGCTTCCGAAAAATGCTTTCCGGCTTCAACCGCATTCCGGCCGGAAGATATTTTCGAAGCAAAAGGAATATATTTTGTGACATCCAAAAGCAAACCGCCCATTTCATCCAGCTGCTCTGAAGCTTTGGAAAAATTTGCCAGTGCTAAACTGAATTGCTCTTCTGAATTTGCAAAATTGCGATCAGCCATGCTTCTGACCGCCAAAGTCAGATTGGAAAATCCGTCCTGAGTAGCTCCCAGCACTTCGCCCTTGGCGCTGAAACTCTTGCTGGCATAAGAAATTCCGCCCAAACCCAAATAGACCCCCAAAACTATTATCGCAAAGGAAACAAAATATTTTCTAGTGTTAAATTGAAAAGAAAAATTTGGAGCAGAAAAAAGATCTTTCCAGGAAAAATATTTTTCCGTATCCACAATCCTGATTTCTTCCTTTTTATCTTTTAATTTATTTTTTTCCTGCGCAAGCTCCTCGGCCAGCCAGAGTTCTTTTTCTCTTTCCGCTTTTTCCCATTCCAATCTTTCCTGTTTGATTTTTTCCCGGGCAATCATTTCTTGCCTGATTTTCTCCTGCCTGATTCTTTGCTTCTCTTCCAAAACAAAGGCTTCATAGGCTTTTTGCTGCTCCAACCTTTCTCGAGCGATTTTTTCCCTTTGTTCTTGTTCTTTTTCCAGCAGCAATTTTTCGGCCAATAATTTTTCTTCCAATTGCCTGATTTTTTCATTTCTCATTCTTTCGCGTTCAGTTTTAATGAATGATTCCCGCTTTTGGCTTTGCCAAGGTTTCCTTTGCACAATATCCTGAGAATTTATAAAACTGAATTGCGAATCATAGAAAAGAGGAACCTTGTCGCTTTCAATGCCATAGCCCAAAACGCCTGCCCTGGCATTATTATTTCTAAATTGTTTTCCTTTTTGCTTGAATTTTTCTTTTGCCGGAAAAACATTCTTCTCTACGGAATTGATTTTCTCCCAATCCAAATCTCCGGTTTCATCAACCGGCCGGACATCAAACATCTGCGGAATGATTCTGTTTATTGGCATTTTATTTTTTATATATTTTCAATGTTTCCTGCGCCATTCGATTCCAGCTGTATTTTTCTACCTGTTTTCTGCCCTGAACTATCAAGTCTTGGCGCAATTTTTCATCAGTTATGATTTTTAAAATTGCCTTTTTCATGCTCTCGATATTTTTTCCGTCAAAATACAGCACGCTGTCATCCAAAACTTCCAAAGCGCATTCGTGATCAGAACAAAGGACCGGCACGCCTTGTTGCATGGCTTCCAATGGCGGCAATTCAAAACCTTCATAGAGTGACGGACGCACATAAGCCTGTGCATTTCTGAGCAGCACTTTCATTTCATTGTCAGGAACAAATCCGACAAAAATAATATTTTCAATCCTATTTTCAACTACGAATTTTTTAAGCCGCAGATAAAAATAATCTTCGCCGCCCACGAACACCAGCGCAATGTCTTTTTTGTGCTCTAAAACTTCCTTGAACGCCAAAACCAAACGTTCCGGATTCTTGTGCGGGTAGACGTTTCCGATATATATGATATACGGCTTCATTATATCACGAAACTGCAAAATTTCCTCATCATTTTTGGATGATTTATCCACTTGATTGTCGCAGGCTTCATAGGTGACAATTACCTTGTTTTCCGGCACTTTTTTGTAAACATTTAGAATGTCTTTTTTGGTAAAATTAGAAACAGCAATTATCTTTTTTGCCCGATGAACCGCTGACCAAATGACGATTTTATAAGCCAAAAATTTAAGCCAGTAGAAAATCGGACTCAGGGTCGAACTTCTGACAGTCGGAAAATGAATCAGAATCAAATCGTGGATAGTGATGACAAAATTTTTCCTGTACAAAAGCGGCACATTAAAATGCGGAAAATGCACCAGATCAAAATTATATTTCCTGAGCAATTTCGGAAAAAACAGCTGCTCGGCAAAAGAGTACCAGCGATAATCCGCCAGCACTTTTTGAAAATTTTTGTTTTTAGGTTGATATTCGTCAAAATTTTCTTTCCGCAAAAAAACCACATACCGATTTTCTTGGTCGATTTTTTCCAAATTTTCGATTAATTTTTGCGTATACCGGCCCAGTCCTTTGCCAATCGTGCCATAAAACCGGGCATCAATGCCTGTTAACATGAAATAACACAAAAAATTACGGAAAAACACAGAGACACAGAAAAATCTGTGTTTATTCTGTTTGCTTCTGTGTTTCTATGTATATTCTATCATTTTTTAAGCATTAAAAAAAGGGCTGTTTCCAACCCTTCCCGTTGCGGATTTCCGCAATTATTTTGTTACGCCAAGTCCGGCAGCTTATTTAATTCAGCTACCAGTGTCGGAATACACTGACTCTTGTCATTTAATTCTCCCGCCTTCCATAAAGTAGAATTTTCGTCAATATACCCCCCTTTGGGTCTAATGCATTCATAAATAAGTATTTTTGCTTTTATTCCTTTCTGCTTGATAATTGCTTTTACTTTTGAACAATCTTTTATAGCTGTGTTTTTATTTTGCATCTTTCCTCTTCCCCTTTCTTTTTTAAGATACTGCTTTGAATTAATAAACAATAGTAAATAATATTTCACTTATTGTCAATAGTTTTCGTAAAAACAGCCAGCAGTTCTCTGGCTGATGTCTTCCAGTTGAATTTTATAGCCTGTTTTTGCGCTTCAGTTTTCATGTTTTCATAAAAATCACGATTCAAAAGAATTTCTTTCATAGCTAAAAACAATTCGTCTGGCCTGTCCGGATCAACCATAATTGCCCCGTTTCCGGCCACTTCCGGAATTGAAGAAGTATTGGATGCCACTACCGGCACGCCTATGCGCATGGCTTCCAAAACCGGCAGGCCGAAACCTTCCAGAAAAGACGGATAGACAAAAAGCGATGCCAGAGTATAAACCGCAGCTTTGTCTTCATTGGTAATGCAGCTGGTAAAAATAATGTCGTTTGTAAATTTAGCTTCTTGCATCACTTTTAAAATATTTTTAGTTTTCCAGCCTTTGCCGCCGGCAATCACCAGTTTATATTTATCAAGTTGCGGATTATTTAGGCTCCTTAGTTGATCATAGGCTTTGATAATAGCCGGAATGTTTTTCCGCGGCTCGATTGTGCCCAGAAAAAAAATAAAATTAAACGGCAAATGATATTTTTCTTTAATTTCGATTAATTTCGGATTATTGCGATCCACCGGTTCGAAATCATCGGCAATGCCGTTATAAATTCGAATAACTTTCTTTTTTTCTATTTTCCATCTCAAAACAATGTCCTGTCTGGTCGAATCAGAAACTGCAATAATTTTGTCAGCCCTTTTGGCCAGTTTTCGCGGATTTAAAATGCTGTGCCAAAGGCGCCGTTTCCAGGAAAAAGATTCGGAAAAAATTTCATACGACAAATCGTGGATCGTCAGCACCAATTTTGTTTTCTGGGAAAGCGCAATGAAATTGATGTTCGGCATGAAAAAAATATCCGCGCCGCCGATCATTTTGTCGACTTGCGGCCAACGCAAATACCAAAAACATAAATTAAGCAGCTTATTGGGATAGTTGAATTTTTTTATTGTTACATTTTTAAATTTTGAAAAAACCTCAAAATCAAAATCGGGCTTGCTGAAAGAATTGGTAAAAAGAATATATTTATTCTTCTGATCCAATTCAAAAAGCCGCTCAAGAATATTTAGTGTATATTCTTCAACTCCGGTTCTTTTGCCAGCCACAAAACATCTGATGTCAATGCCTACGCGCATAATTTTATTATGGTGATATAATTGCTAGCTCTAAAAAATCCGTGTTTTTCTGTCTTTTTCCGTGTTTAATCCGTTTTCCTATCATATATCAATCCTAAAAATTATGCACTATTGACTTTTTGCCAATTTAGGAGTATAATTAAAAATTACAGTTTATTTAAAAACAGCTAAAAACAGCGCTGGCAGCCCACTGGTTGCCGGCTGAATATAAATAAAAAAAGGCCTGGAGAGGCCAAAAGGGAATCAATCAAAGATAATTGGGTCTGCGATTGATTCCTGTTTTTTTATACCCTACAAACTTTATGAACCTTATAACATTACAAACTGTTCTTATATTTTTCCGTTTCCCTTTCGATAACTTCTTTCATTTTTTCCTTGAAAATTTCCCTATCGAATTTCAAAGCTTTTGAACGGATATATTCAGGATCAAAAGATAATTTTTTAAATTTTTCTACCGCTTCAATAATTGCTTCTGGTGATTGCTTGTCAAAAAACACTCCCATTTTTTCTTCTTCCATATGCTCCGGAATATCGCCGCCGCGGTAGGCTATCAGTGGTTTCCCTGAAGCCAGCGCTTCAATGGCCACAATGCCGAAATCTTCTTCTTGCGGAAAAATAAAACCCTGGCACTCGGCATAACATTTTTTCAATTCTTCATCACTCACTCTTCCTAAAAATTCAACATTGGGGCCGGCCATTTTTTTAAGCCGTTTCTGTTCCGGTCCGCGTCCGATTATTTTGAGCGGGATTTTCAATTCATTAAAGGCTTCAATGGCAATATCGTGCCGCTTATAGGTGATAAGCCGCCCCACCATTAAAAAATAATTTTTTGAAGAAGTGTTTTTATCCAAAGAAAAATTTTTAGTATCAACCGGCGGATGAACAACAATCGCTTCCTTGCGGTAATATTTTTTGATCCGATTGGCTACAAAATTAGAATTGGCTACAAAAAAATCAACCCGATCAGCGCTGGCCTTGTCCCAAAGTCGGATGTAATTCATAGCAAAAGGCACTAGTCTCTTGATAAGGCGGGGAAAATAGAAATCTCGGGTATATTTTTGGCAGTCATCCCAGGCATAACGCATCGGCGTGTGCATATAGCAAATGTGCAGTGTTTTTGGTCCCGTTATGATGCCTTTGGCATAACTAGATGAATCAGAAACAACCACGTCATAATTTGAAAAATCAAATTGCTCGATTGCCGGTGGCATAAGCAAGGGAAAAATCCGATGCCATTTGCGCGCAAAAGGAAATTTTTGGAGATAGGAAGTGTAAATTTGCTTATCGTCAAAAAGACCGTGGACTGATTCGCGATTATAAACAATGGTATAAATCGGCGCATATGGATAAAGTTCGCAAAGACACTCTAGAACTCTTTCCGCTCCTCCATACTGGACCAAATAATCATGGACAAAAGCAATCTTCATAAAATAAATTTTTAATTTTCAGTTAATTTTAGGTCGATAAGCATGAGCTGCACTTTTCTATTCCCGTTCCACTCGTCTTTTTGGATATTGCAGACAATTTCAACTTTGTCCCCTGCTTTGATATTAATATATTTTTCATAACTGTTGAAACTGATGGCTTCCAGAATTTTTGGCGATTTTTTTTCTGAATCTGCCAAAAAAAGCTTGATATGCTTATTGCCATTGCCGACAACTTTCTTTTCTCTGATTTCCAAATTCCTGATTAAAAAAACCGGCTCCCTGTTGCCTTCTCCAAAAGGCTCCAATTTTTGCAATTCTTCCGCCAATTCAAAATTTATGTCCTGAACCAAAACTTCGGCGTCAATTCCAATTTCTTCTGAAAGATCAACCCCTTCCAGTTTTTCATTGATCAATCTGTCCATTTTGGCATAAAATTTTTCCAGATTTTCATTGGCTACTGAAACTCCGGCCGCCTGCGAATGTCCGCCGAACTTATCCAAAAGTTCCTGGCATTCGCTGATTGTTTCAATAATGTTTATTTGCGGAATGCTGCGGAAAGATCCTTTGCTGATATCTTCGCATTTTTGAAAAACCGCTGTCGGCTTATTGAACTCCTGCGCAATCTTGCCGGCCACCAATCCGACGACACCCATGGAAAAATGTTCATTGATAGCAAAAATAAATTTCTTTTCCTTATAGATTGTCTCGGCCAGAATTTTTATCTCTTCCACAATTTTCTCCGTAACTTTTTGCCTTTCCGTATTGTTGGCTTCGAGTTCCAAAGCCAGTTCGCGGGCTTCTGCCACATTTTTTTCCATAATCAAATCCAAAGCCAGGTTGGCATGATTGATCCTTCCAGCTGCATTAATCCGTGGCGCTATATGGAAAGAAACCTTTCTGGTGTCGGGCAGATTTTGTTCATCAATCAAAAGACGACCTACTTTGAAAATTTCCTTAAGTCCGATTCTTTTGGTTTTGGAAAGAACCATCAGGCCGTATTTGGCAAAAATTCTATTTTCTCCGACAAGCGACACACGATCAGCAATAGTTCCTATTGCCACCAAATCCAACATCCATTTGGTTTGTTCTATTTTTTCCGGCAAAAATCTTTGATAAATAGCCTGAACAACCTTGAAAGCCACACCTACCCCGGCCAAATCCGTAAATGGATAGCGGCAATTTTTCCTGTGTGGATTTATGATAGCTAGAGCTTTTGGCAATTTGTCCGGCACATGATGATGATCAGTAATAATCACATCTATTCCGAATTTATTCGCTTTTTCAACTTCATGAAAACTGGTTATTCCGCAATCCACAGTAATTATCAGGGCAACATTTTTTTCCTTGAAATTTTCGACTGCTTCTATGTTCATGCCATATCCTTCCGTGCGTTTGTCCGGAATGTAAACAAAAGATTCTATTTCGAGAAGATCCAATGTTTCTTTGATTACCACTGAAGCTGTGATGCCGTCCGCATCATAATCACCAAAAATCGCCACTGTTTCTTTCTTGTCCTGCGCCTGGCCGATTCTTTCAATGACTTTTTCCATGTCATCAAAAAGAAACGGATCGTATGAATCCGTTTCATAATCAGGCGAAATAAATCTTTTCATTTTTTCTTCGTCCTCAATTCCGCGGGAAAATAGGATGCTGGCTATCAGCGGATTCAGAATATGTGAAAAGTTTTTTGGAATCTCCTTATTTTCTTTCAGCGTCCATCGAGCCATAACAGTTATAAATCCTAAGCACTAAATCCAGAATCCTAAATAATATAAAAATTTATTTAAATTTGAAATTTTAAAATTAGGATTTGTTTAGAAATTAGGCATTAGAAATTAGAAATTTTTCATTTGGCTACCCAACCGCACTTAGGGCAAACAAATACCGTTTCAAATATTCTGTCCTGCGCGTTTGTCAGTTTCATTTTTAGCACGAGTTTTTCATTGCAATCCAAACATAAAAAATTTTCCTGAAAATTCAAATCTTTGGCTAATTTTTTTGCATCTTGAGTTTCAGCGTTAAATTCTATTTTATATTCACCTCCACTTTGGGCAAAAAGTGAGCCAATCCTTTCTACAACTTCAATCGGACGAGTAATATCACGAATGATAAAGTCCTTGGCTCCTAAAACATTGGCGCGCTGCTGGTCTTCTTCGCGTCCCATGTGGGAAGAAATAACTACCGGAATGTTAGCTGTCATAACTGTTTTTTTAAGGGCTTCCATCATGGAAAACCCGTCCATTCTTGGCATTACAATTCCAGTAAAAATAACGTCTGGCATATTTTTAGAAGCCATATCCAAACCCTCAACTCCGTCTCCGGCTTCAAATACTTCATATCCCGCATTAGTAAAAACTTCCGCATACAGACCTCTCAAAGGCACATCATCATCAACTATAAGAATTTTGATTTTTGCCATTTTTTTGCCGACTTGGTCAGGATTACAAAAATGAGCATCCCGCACCAATTCTTTTATTTAATTTTTATTTACACTCTTGCTTAGCCGTAGGCGAATCACGTGAAAATTTTTTAAATTTTTATTGAAACTTTTTTTGGGATTCGGTGCGGGGTCACAATTTAAACTTTATTTAAATTATTATCTTAATATCCACTGCACTAGCCTTTCTGCCATCATTGTAGATAAAAAGCGGATTAATATCAAAACCCTGAATTTCGTTGTTTTCCGCGGCAAAATCCATAATCCCTTTGATGATTTTAGCGAACTCTCCGGCATCATATGCCGCTTGCCCGCGCGCACCTTCAAATAAAAATTTTATTTTTCCGGAAAGAATTTGTTTCTTAATGGAATCCGGAGACAAAGGCGGAACCAGAAAATCAACCAGGTGGAAAATTTCCGTATAAATCCCGCCCAAGCCATAGACAACTATCGGTCCGAAAATAGGGTCCTTTTTGATGCCTAAAATTATTTCGGTTTTATTTTGCTGCATGGGCTGCAGCAATATTTTTTCACCGGGAAAATTTTGATTCAGTTTTTTGATTGCTTCTTCCAATTCAGCCTGATTTTTTATATTCAAAATAACGCCTTGTTTGTCGGATTTGTGCAAAACTTTGTCGCTGTCGATTTTCACTGCCAGCGGAAAATCATTTTCTCCCGGCTTTTCTCCATTTTCTGAAACAATCCAAAATTTTCCCGAGTCTATTCCATATTCACGCATAACCTCAGCAGCTTCAGAAAAACAAAGGGCTGCTCTTTTTTCCCGGCGCGCATTTTGGATAATGGTTGAAACTTTTTTCCGACGTTCAGCATCAATGGCATATTTTTCAGCTTCCTGTTTCTCTTTTCTAAAGGCGTCCCATTGATAATATTTATCCAGCGCCAGGATGCAATCTTCAGGGCTTTCAAAAGTGGGAACATTTTTTCGTTTAAGATGTGCAATCCCGCTTTTCACTCTTTCCCCGCCGATAAAAACAGCATTAACCGGCATTTTGTTTTTTTCCTTAGCTAAAGCAATAATCTTGGCAATTTCATCCACCGGGGTTTGCTGTTGAGGGGTCAGGATGCAAACAACAGAACCGGGTTTTCCTTTTTTGAGGTCTAATAAAATATTTTGATAACGATCAGAATCAGCATCGCCCAAAAGATCAATGGGATTATGCACAGAAGCTTCAGCCGGAAGATGTTTTGCAAAAATTTTTTTGGTTTTTTCGTCAAATTCAGCCAGCGCTATATCTTTGTCTTTAAAAGCATCTGTTGCCAAAACACCAGCTCCGCCTGCATTTGTAATAACTGACACCTGGTTGTTTTTTGGAGCCTCAGAAAAAGACATTATGCGCAATAAATCAAAAAAGTCTTCCAGCGTGTCTGCTCGAACAATTCCAGCATCCTTAAAAGCCGCATCCGTCACCAAATCACTGCCAGCCAGCGCTCCCGTATGTGAAGATATGGCTTCTTGCGCTTTTTCCGTCTTGCCTGCCTTTAGGATTACAATCGGTTTTTTATGTGAAACTTTTCTGGCGATTCTTAAAAATTTCTGGCCGTCTCTGATTCCTTCCAAATACATTCCGATAACTTTCGTTTCTTCATTTTCAGACAAATATTCCAGAAGTTCCGCTTCGTCAACCTGCATCTGATTACCAATGGAAATAACTTTGGAAAATCCCAGATTTTCTTCCTTGGCTTTGTCCAACAGGGCTACGATCAATGCGCCGGATTGGGAGACAAAAGCTACATTGCCTTTTTTGGGCATTCCGGCAGCAAAAGATGCATTGAGATCGATTGTCGGATTTATAAAGCCCAGGCAATTCGGCCCTAGAATGTTCAATTTGTTCTTTTTCGCAAAATCAAGAAGTTTTTGTTCCCGCTTGGCGCCCTCTTTGCCAATTTCTGAAAAACCGGCTGAAATAATGACGAAATTTTTAACATTTTTTGCTCCGTCTTTTACGACATCAAAAACAAATTTGGCCGGCACGCATATGATTGCCAGATCAATTTCTTTTTTGACAGCAGAAAGCGATGGAAAGCAACGCTTGAAACCAAGAAATTTATATGAGGGATTGATCAAATAGGTCTTGCCGCCATATCCGAGTTTGGAAATATTTTCCGCGATAATCGTGCCGATTTTTCCTTTTTTATTGGAAGCGCCCACAATCGCAATCGACTGCGGATCAAAAAGCAAATCTAGGTTATTTTTTTTCATGTCTTTATTTTTTTGTTAAAAAATTTTTTGTATTGTGTCCAGCAAAAATACCAGATAATGATAAACTAAGTGATATTGGAAAAGTTATTGTTAAAATAAAAATTATATGAGAAAAAAATAATTCAGTCATTAATAATAAATCCTCTCCTTTACTGTGCATACTGATGTATAAATAAAAGAATATTTCTACAGTCAAAAACATCAAAAGGAATGCGATAAAATATACCAGCAAAGACTTGTTAAGTTTAATAAAAATTTTGTTCAAAAAAAATCCGATTAAAAAATATAAAAGAAAAAATAATATGAAATAAGATATATATGCAATAGTGGTGATAATAGTATAATTTTTTTCATAATAAAAAGGACCTATTATAAACAACGAAATAATATAATACAATAAAAAATGAATAGGTGCCAAAGGCAGAGCCATTTTGAACGATAATAAAAAAGCTTTTTTAAAATTCATAATAATTCATTTGTTATCATTATACAATTTTCTCAACAAAAAAGCGAGTCTAGCTGCTAGATTCGCTTTAAATTTCTCCTATAATCCAGAATTTCTCAAATCTTCAATAATTTTTTTCTGTTCCCGGGTCGGATTTTTGGGAATGTCAACAACGACAGTCACCAGTTGGTCGCCTCGGCCATAATTTCTGCCCAATTGAGGCACGCCTTTGCCTTTGATGCGGAAAACTTCTCCCGACCTTGTTCCTTCCGGAATTTTCATGACAATTTCCCCTTCGATTGTTTTGACATTTATTTTATCCCCCAAAACAGCCTGAGAAAATGAAATATGTTCGGTTGAAATAATATTATTGCCCTTTCTTTCAAATTTTTGATGCGGATGCACGTGCACATTCACATACAAATCGCCAGCGCTTGCCCCTTTTTCACCGGCTTCGCCGTATCCTTGCAGTGAAAGAGTCTGGCCATCAGAAATTCCAGCCGGAATATCGATGTTAATATTTTGTTCTTCTCTTGTTCTTCCGTCTCCACCGCATTTGTGGCATTTTTTGGAATATATTTTGCCTGATCCGCTGCATTTTGGGCAAGTCGCAACCTGCGCAAATGTTCCGAAAAAACTGCGCACGGTTTTTTTGATTTGTCCGCTGCCTTTGCAATCCGGACAAGTTTCTTCTCTTGCCCCTGGCTCTCCTCCGCTGCCATGACAGACGTTGCAAATAACCTGCCGCAAAAGCGAAACATTTTTTTGAACGCCGGAAACCATTTCTTCAAAACTTATTTCAACATCGATTTGAATGTCTCGTCCGGCTTTCCTCGAATCACGCCGGCGCGAACCTCCAAAATTTCCTCCGAAAATATCAGAAAAAATATCCTCAAAGCTTCCGCCTTCAAAATTGAATCCTTGTCCATTAAATCCTTGTTGGAACCCAGAAAAATCAAAGCCTTCAAAACCACCGAAGCCTCCTTGTCCGCCACCCCTTTGATCAAAAGTCTGGCCGAATTGGTCATATTGCTGACGTTTCGTCTTGTCTGACAAAACCTGATAGGCCTCGTTTACTTCTTTGAATTTTTCCGCGTTGCCGTTTTGTTTGTCAGGATGATATTGATGAGCCAATTTACGATAAGCTTTTTTGATCTCATCGTCTGACGCATTTTTCCCAACACCCAAAATTTTATAAAAGTCTGCCATAATATTATTCAAATCTACTAATTAATTCCAATCAACTAATAAATACTATTCTTTTGATTCGGAATTTAAAATTCTTTTCGGTCTTAAATATTTTTCTCTGAAATTTACCAGCAAACCCAACCTTTTTCCTGAAGATATTAAATATCTTTTTACCTGATAATAATCATCTTCCGTCAATATTCTTTCACACTTTAATTCAACAACTATTTTATTATCAATAAGAAAATCAACCTTGTTCCTTTTCGGTTTTTCTCCCTCGAAATATTTTTCTAAAAACAATTCTCTTGAATAAATTATCTTTTGTTTCTTTAATTCTTCCTCAAAAGCATCTCCGTATTGCTTTTCATTACAATACCTATTAAGAGAATTATGTATGCCATACAAAATGCCGCAAATTCTATATGAAAGTTCCGGATAAGCCAATTTTCCCCACATTTATTTTTGTATTTGTAGATTAGAATACTATTCGTAGATTGGAATAGTACTTTCATATATTACACCTAAATAAAAAAATTAGCAATCCCCTAATGAGAGTGCTAATTATATCCTCGCTGTTTATATAAATCAGACTATCATTTCCCTCTGGACTGTGACTGTTTTTATTTCTACCAATTTAAAATGGACCATCAGCTTGAATATAATAATAACTATGCCGAACCAAATCAGACTCAAAGCGGAACCCATCGGCCAGATGGTCAAAAACAAAACAGCTGACAAAATATAGTAGAACAAAGGAGATTTTTTATCACTATCCACTTTATGCGGTTGGAAATAATCATTGATTTTTTTATCAATAAAGCCGGCAAAAACTTCGGAAATCTCCTCTTCTCCTGACACTTTGCGCCCCACCATTTTTGCCAATTGTTCCCGGCCTTCTTTCAAAACCAACTCCTGATTTTTTTGGGAAATATTTTTTTGTGAATCGGAAATTTGCTGGAGCGCTTCTTGTTTCATAGCTTCTCTTTTCTCCGCTGGCAAATTAGCCGGGATTTGTTTTTCAATTTCATCATCGATATTTTCCTTTGAAAAAATATCCTCTTCTTTTTCCTGTTTGGATTCAATGATGAATTGGTCAACTGTCAATCCTTCTTTTTGCATTGCTTTGAAATCCGGATTGACCAAAACCATGATCGGTTCGATTATTTTCCTGGTAATTGGCGCCGTATCAAACTCGGGAATCGCCTGCTCTTTGCCGCTCTGGCTGATCATAAAAAAATATTGGCTGGAAATAATCAGAGCCAGTCCAATGACCATCCGGAATCGGCCCACATAGAGAGATTTCCAAAAATCTATCTTGATGTTCATATCTAAATCTTTGCGAATAAGCCGGAGAGCGGAAAGCACCAAAATGGATCCTAAAATTAAAATCAAAAAATGCCATTTGGAAAAAGTGAAAATAAGGGTGAAAAAGAGCGAAAAAATAACCACGAATTCAAAAGCAATTTCCTGCTTGATTAAAATCGCCATCAGCGACAAAGAAATGATGTATAAAGAAAAACAGGCTGCCGGAATCAGCCAAACCTGCATGCCGGAATAATCCATGGAATGAAACAAAAAATACCAAGAAAAAAACCCTGTTAAAAGAGTCGCTCCATACAAAGAATATTTTAAAATCAATTGTTTCATTTTTTCCTCTTCACGGAATAAAATTTATTGTTTCTATTATAGCACATCCGTAAAAAATTTGATAATTTTTCATAAAAAAACCACGGCTCTCAATGAGCAGCCGTGGCTGGAAAAATAACTTCTAGTTTTTGTATAAAAACCAAAATTCCGCTTCCTGAGCCGGAGTCAGACCCATAAAGCTAACTTCGCCTTTTTGATAACTTGGCTTTCTTTTCTTGAACTGTCTGGCCAAATTAGCAACAGATATGTATGAATGAAGTTCAATTTGACCGATTCTTATCACATAACGCACACAACCAGAATGCACTATGCGAAAAATTACGGCCTTATTTTTTTCTTCTTTCACCCTATAGTCTCCTTTCTGAGAAATTTTTAGGTGCTGTCCGAGCATGAAACAGCACCTTTTTTTGGATAATTTTTTATCCGATTATTTTATTCACTATGTACACAGCAAATGCAACAACTGTTAGACAAGCTGCACCAACAACAAGTTTGTCCCAGATTTTCTGCAGCTTTTTCTTTTTTTCATTTTCAATTTCGAGCTTTCGATGTAATTCTATTAACCTTTCTTTCAGCATTTCTCTCCCTCCTTTGTTAAAAAAACTATTTTAAATTTAATCTTCTTTCTGACTAAAACATAAGCACATTCGGGCTTCTTTGTCAATTTGGCCGTAGCAAGTAGCAAGCTTAAAGCTTCAAAAAAGCCCAACCGAAATCGGAAGGGCTTTTGAATATTCAAGAAATCTGTTTCCACTATGGCATGCTTGGAATATTTGGCAAATTGGTTCCTTCCGGAATATTTTTCATCGCGCCTTTCATCATTTCGCACATGTCCTGGAACTGAACATCGCTCGGTACGCTGACATCGACTGAAGCTACTGGATTGCAAACCACGTTAGTAGCACCATCAAAAGCATCTTTCGGATCCTGTATTGGATCCGCACCTTTTTGTCCTTCAATTTTCGGCAAATCTTTTACGCAGCTCATTGCCAATTTGCTAGCCATTGGAATCCCTTCTCCCCAGGTATATGAAACTTCATCTTTCATAACAGAATACATCTTCTTGCCATCAATTTCAGAGGAAGATTTGAAATTTTTGCCATCGGTTTGCATAGTAGCTTTGATTTCCTTGTCTCCGATTTTGGTCGTGTATACACACTCCATTTTCTTGCCGGAACTCATAGCATCTTTAATGGAACTTATAACTGATCCGGCTTTTTTCTCTTCATTTCCCTGGGTTTGTTTTTGCACGGTGCCTTGGTCAACAGCAGCCGGCTTTCCGCAACCGGAAAGAACCAATGCCACTGCAACAACCGTAATGCCCAAAAATGTTTTTTTCATTTACCTTTTTAGAGTCAGCCCTGCTGATCCGTCTTCGGCGGAATTTGACAGAGTGAACTTGTTTGTTAATTATTAACTATTTTAATTATATCACAAAATAAAAAAATGTCACTTCGCTATAACGCACATATAAAAACGGCGCTGTTCCAAAATCAGAACAACGCCTATTTGTGATTGCATATTGAGATCATTATGTAAACAAACCCAATGACTAAGCCGGCAGCGCAAAAAACCACAAACCAACTTAAGAAATTTTCCCCGATATCAAAATATTCATCGGAAAAAAGCCGCTCCCTTTTTTTCATTCTTAGAAAATTTATCCTCAGTTTTCTGCAGATCTTTTTCATAACCATCTCCTTTCTGATTTTTAAACAACTTTTCAATTATATACGCCAAAAAGGTTTTAGCGCTACTCTGGTTTCAGAATAGCGCCTTCTCCTCTGTCTCATGATCGATGATAATCATGCTGCTTCTTGCATTTGCTTTAGCAAATTTTCTTGCGTTTGCGTTTTGCGTACCGTTAACACGGAAAATCCGCCTGGATGCATTTTTTCCAGTAAACCAACAGCATCCTTTTCTGGTTTGCTATCAGATACTGTAAAAACAATGGTAAACTCTTCACGATTATTATACCCGTATATTGCCCTAAAAGTTGCCATAAAACACCCCCCTCGAATATTTTATTGCTTGCATTAATTATAGCACTTTTTTAGTTATTCCGTTAGTGGATAAACTTTTACGCAACCATATTCTAGCGTCAAAGCTATTTTTTCAATGCTTCAAGAGCTAGGAAAAAACCAGCCACTGAGTCATTCACGCAAATTTCTCCTTTTGTAATCATTTCCAAGACTTCTTCTTCGCTTTTCACAAGAACTTCTATATCTTCAGTTTCATCGAGTTTAATTGCTTTATTTCGAACTGCGTTTTTCGCCAAATAAATATATATTTTACCTATTGCTTTTGTAGGATCAGCAAAGGCTGTTGATAGTAATTGTAAATTATCCGAAGAATAGCCTGTTTCTTCTTGCAATTCGCGCTGAGCAGCTTCTTCAGGAGTTTCATCTCCATCTATAAAACCAGCCGGAAATTCAATAATAATTTCATCTGCCCCATGTTTGTATTGTCTAACTAAGACAAATTTACCATCTTCTGTTATTGGAACAATTAAAGCGACATACCCCTTGAGCCACAGAAAATACTCGTCGAGAATTTTTCCATTCGGCAATTCCACTTTGTCCTGGCGAAGTTTGAACCACTTATGATTAAAAGCCATTTTTGAAGAAATTGTTTTCCACTTTTGCATAGTATTTTTAAAAATAAATTAGTTGGATACGTTTCTTGACGACGTAAAGTCGCGTGACGACCACGTCGCTTTACGCAACCGCATTTTAGTGTATCCATAAAATATCACACGCTTATTATTTTATTGGTTATAGTTTATTCTTTTCTTCCCAATTTTTTTTTATTTCTTTCATTTCTTCTTCGAAGTCCGGCAGATATTTAAGTTCTATTTTTCGATTATTTTTCTGATTAAGTTCTGATAAATTATTCGACCCTTCGTAATATCCTTTTTTAACCATATCTTCTGTTTTTTTAAAACCATACACGATTTTTGAAATTCCCGCCCAATTTGCCACAGAAAAACACATCATGCATGGTTCAACTGAGGCATATAGTGTTGCTCCGCCCAAATCTGTCGTTCTCAAAATTTTGCATGCTTCGCGGATAGAGGCAGTTTCCGAATGACTTGTTGGATCATTAAGTTTAAATCCGATGCTGATTCCCTTAGAAACAGTCTTTCCGTCTTTAACCACAATTGCACCAGCCGGAAATCCACCCTCTTCAACAGATAGTTTTGCCTGATCAACTGCCAATTTTAAATAATCTTTGTCATTCATATTTTTTATTTAATAAAATCTTCGAGTTTTTGGATTATTTTTTGGTACATGGATAGATGATAATGAATTTCATAATTTTTCAAGTATAAACTCTGGAATTAATTTTAGCATTTTTTCAAAATTTTCGGGGTTAGAAAATCCATGGTCTGCTCCAGAAACAACTTCTAACTTGCAGTTTGGAATTATAGTAGCCAACTTTATACTTTGTTCAACTGGAACATCATTGTCGCTATCGCCGTGAACAATAATTGTCGGCGCTGTGATATTTTTAGCAGCTTCATATTCATTAAAATTATCAAAATCTTCAAAGAAAGAATATTTTAATCTTAGACCTCTCTCGTCATCTTTTTCATATTCCATATAACCCTGTTTCTCCCAATTTTGAACGCCATTAATCCCCATTTTTGTAATTTTCAATCTTTTATAGTCAGAAACCGGCGCTTTAAGTGCAAGAACAAACAAATCAGGAGATTTTGCCGCTGCCAAAATGCTTGCCGCACCACCAAAACTTGAACCAACAAGTCCAATTTTGGAGTAACCTAGAGATTTTACATATTCAATCGCTGATAGAATATCATTCATAGCATCTGACACTGTAGTTTCTTCGAATTTGCCTTCGCTTTCTCCATGACCTGAAACATCAAACCTAAAAGTTGAGACATTTTTGCTATTTAATATTTCTGAAAGTTTTTTGATTGAAGTGCTGTCTTTACTAGTTGAGTGCCCATGACAAAAAACAACCATCGGCTTGCCCACGTCGTTTGTCGGATCTGAAAATATTCCACATAATTTCAATCCTTTTTTATTTTCAAAAAATACTTTATTTCCCATATCTTTTTTTACGCAAAACGGGAAAGAATTAATAAAGACGAAATAGCCATCGCTATGCCAAAATATTCAACTGGCCTAATTTCCTCTTTGAAATAAAAAACGCTAATAAAAACAACAAACAATATCAGACTTAAAGTATAAATCATAACTCCGCTGGAAAGCTTTATTTTTTGAAGCACAAAGAACCAACCCAGAGCTGTTCCGGCATAAATTATGGCACCCAAAACAAGCTGTTTCCATCCAGAAAATCCAAGCTTGCTTGAAGCACTTTTAATCAAGGCATCTCCTAATGCGGTCACAAGCGCCAAACCAATTCCTATTCCTATGATTAAAATTTTATCCATGTCTTTATCATATCAAAACCCCTTGTTTTTGTCATTTATTCCCTGCAAAAATTGCACATCCTAAAAGTGCCTAACCATAGCCCCGTTCCGCCTGACTATTGACTTTCCCTTCATTTTGGAGTATAATAAAAAGCTAGTATCAAAAATAAAATACAGTTCTTTAAGGAGGTCAGAATAATGAAAGCTACATATTTTGTAGGACTTGTTGAACATTTACACAGAGGAAGCAGCAATACGGACTACTGTATAAGAAACTTGCAAACCAATTATCTTGGTGGGGCTAGTTCTGTTGAAACTATAGCTTCTTTACATGCAGGTGTTCTCGACAAAAATTTTAAAGAAAAAATTACTTATGAACCGCAGGAAGAAATAGACAACTCCGGAGCTGCAGATGGCCTCTGCCCAAAACGTTACAAGAAAATGTCCCAAAAGGATATCGAACTTTTCGAAAAAACAGTTGCCATGGCTTTGAGAGAAAAAAAGTAGCACACAACAAACACAAGGAAACATAAGGACTCTCTCGGTTATCAACTACCGCTAGGGTCCTTTTCTGTTTCTATCTAAATAATTTTCTATTTTTTGAATTAATTCTTTTATAGGTATTCCAATTTATCGTTCATATATTTTCATTATACCACTTTCAGACGACCGCATTAAAGTGGATTAATCGCTGCCAGTCCTATGAATTGTGGTAAACAATGCATATACTTAAGCAATTGTTATAATTTGAGCACCTACTGGTATAGCCGCTTCTTTAATTTCTTGAACCAAGCCAATTTTTTGAGCATCAACGGCAGATATAATAGCACCCTTTTTCATTAATTCATCCACAGAATTATAATCAATATTAGAATAATCACTTATGTTTTTTGCTATATTTTCGCGATCTCTTTTTAATGTTGCAAGTCTTTCTTCCAGTTGTTGCTCAGTTAAACCTGATGGTCCTGGAAAATTTGCCATTACACCATGAAACAAGAATGAAGAATTTTTTTGTGCTAACCTTTTAAACCCTGCAGAAAAAATAACACCAGCAATAGAATCTATTTGTCCTACATTATGCACCGTAATAGGCACGGGAGAAGATTTAATCAGTGTTGCAATATTCATACCATCAAATACGCTTCCTCCAGGAGATGAAATCATTATTGTTATTTCTGAAAATTGGTTATTGATAGCATTAGTTATCGCGCCAAGTAGTTGTCCCGCTGATTGAGGTGTAACTCCTGCTTGAAAAATAATATATAGCGGTTTTATCATATGTTTTTTGAGTTAAATTATTTGATAGCAATTTTTCTTAAAATATCAACGGATGGTGAATTGTAAATAAATTCTATTTGTTGACTAATTTCTTTAAGTATTGACTGCGCTTGTCCAATACTGTCAAATCCTAGCATTATTTGCGCAGGCTGTGGCATTGAAACTCCAGGCTGGTTATTTACAGGCAAAGACATACTGGGTTGAATAACTAATGGAGTACCATTTGATGATTTTTCTGGAAAAGCTTTTTCTCTTGCTATTTCCTTGATTAAATAATCTAAAAATTCGACACTAGAGTAAAACCTACTTATTGTATCGACTTGATTTTCTTCCAGAACGGAAATAAAAAGATGGATATTGGAATGCCAGCTATTAGTTGGTAATAGCTTATGGGCCAATAAATACACATGATCCCTGCTTCTTGCTTCTCTTAATTTTTGTTCGGCATATCTTATTTCTTGAAGTATAAGATTTGCTATATCTTTTTTGTGGTCTGCTTTTTGCCGCAGATATATGATATATGCTAATAATCCAACAAACAAAGTTAAAATTGCGGTAAAAAATTGAGAATTAATAAATATCCATGTTCCTGGTAATACTTTAATTATTACATTAAAAACATATACCAAACCAGCAAAAGCAACTAATAATGAAATGCTTTGGGTGATCATATTGACATTTTTTTTCATAATTATTTTATTTTTCAAAGCGGGGCGAAATGCCCCGCTTAAAAATTATTTATTCTTTTTTTGGTTCGTCTTTCTTATCTGGTTCAACTTCTGCATCTTTAGGTTTTTCTTCCGTGCCTGCTTGTGAACCTTCAGCACCTGGCTTAGCTCCTGCTGCAGCCTGGGCTTCTTGGGCAGCCTTATAAAGCTTCTCACCAATCTTTTGTGCGGCTTGAGAAAGCGCTTCGGTTTTGGCTTTGATTGCGTCCAAATCTTCACCATTCTTCACTTTGTCGAGTTCTTGAACTGCATCTTCAACCGGTTTCTTTTCTTCAGCCGTGATTTTGTCACCAGCATCAGCAAGAGCTTTTTTGGTTGTGTAGACCAATGTGTCAGCCAAATTGCGCGCTTCCACCAATTCTTTCTTTTTCTTATCTTCTTCCGCGTGCATCTCAGCATCTTTTTTCATTTTTTCAATTTCCTCCTTGGCAAGTCCGGATGAAGCTTCAATTTTGATGGATTGTGATTTGCCAGTCGCTTTGTCCTTGGCAGTCACATTAAGAATTCCGTTGGCATCAATATCGAAAGTAACTTCGATTTGCGGAATGCCACGCGGAGCCGGTGGAATGCCATCCAGAATAAAACGGCCGAGAGTTTTGTTGCCAGAAGCCACTTCGCGTTCGCCCTGCAGGACATGGATTTCCACGCTTGGCTGATTGTCAGCAGCAGTTGAGAAAACTTGCGATTTGGCAGTTGGAACAGTCGTGTTGCGATCAATAAGCGGAGTTGAAATGCCTCCCATAGTTTCAATGCCGAGAGTCAGCGGAGTTACATCCAGAAGCAAAACATCCTTGACTGAACCTTCAAGCACGCCGCCTTGAATCGCTGCGCCGAGTGCCACGACTTCATCGGGATTGACTGTAATGTTCGGTTTTTTGCCGAAAAATTTTTCAACTGTCTGGAGAACCAATGGCATTCTGGTCATTCCTCCGACCATCACAATTTCATTAATTTCACTAGTTGAAAGTTTGGCATCTTCCAAAGCTTTTTTGACCGGTCCTAAAGTTTTTTCCACAAGATCGCCCACCAATTCTTCGAGCTTTGCTCTGGTCATTTTCATCACCAAATGTTTCGGACCACTGGAATCTGAAGTTATGAAAGGCTGGTTGATTTCCGTTTCCATGGAAGTCGAAAGTTCAATTTTGGCTTTTTCTCCGGCTTCTTTGATTCTTTGCAGAGCCAGCGGATCTTTGGAAAGATCAATGCCTTCTTGTTTTTTGAATTCGGAAATTATCCATTCAATTATCCGCTGATCGAAATCATCGCCACCAAGATGCGTGTCGCCGTTGGTAGATTTTACTTCCACCGTGTCGCCGCCGACTTCCAAAACAGAAATGTCGAATGTTCCGCCTCCAAGGTCATAGACTGCGATTTTTTCATCGGCTTTTTTGTCAAAACCATAAGCCAAGGCTGCGGCTGTCGGTTCATTGATAATTCTTTTCACATTGAAACCGGCAATTTCTCCCGCTTCTTTGGTGGCTTTTCTCTGTGAGTCGTCAAAATAGGCTGGCACTGTGATCACCGCGTCCGTAATTTTTTCACCCAGTTTTTCTTCCGCATCAGCTTTAAGTTTTTGCAAAATCATCGCCGAAATTTCCTGCGGAGTATAATCCTTGTCACCCATGGTAATTTTCACTGTTTCACCCGCATGCACAATCTTATATGGCATAAGTTTGACATCTTTTTGAACTTCCGCGTCATTGAAAGACCGCCCGATCAACCGTTTGATCGAAAACAAAGTATTCCCCGAATTTGTTACGGCTTGGCGTTTGGCCAAAAGCCCGACCAATCTTTCATTGGCTTTGGAAATTGCCACCATTGAAGGAGTGGTTCTGTTGCCTTCTTTGTTTTCAACAATTTCCGGCTTGCCGCCCATGACAACTGCCATGGCGCTGTTAGTTGTACCAAGGTCAATACCTAGTATTTTACTCATATTTTTTGTTTAGTCAGTGACCAGTGAACAAATATCAATGATCAGAAACTAATAAATTTAACTACTTACTTATTAACTAATTAAATTGACTTTTAGATAAGGTTTGCTATCCTATCAATAGTCAATTTAACAGATTAATAAAAAATATCTTAACTTTTTCGAAGGAGGATGTAATGAGAAAAAAACCTATAAGGAAAACTTTTAAATTGGGAAATACTCGTCCGCTTGACTTTTCTGATTGCTGTCGTGTTCTAGAAAAATTAATTGACAACTGTAGCCCCGGTATTAATGAACTCAAGGAAATATCTTCAAATCTCAGGGATATTCTTTCTCAAATTAACAACTACGATGGCAAAGCTACAGAATCTCAAATAAAAGAAATTCGTAAATTACTGAGAGAGCTTAAAAAATGTCAATCTACAATCAAAGATCTTCTCCTTATGTCAGGCCATTATCTTTATATGGAAAACTTGCTAAGTTAATTTTCCTTCAATCGCGGTTTGGTGCCAATATTATTTTGGTGCCAACCGCTTTTTTTAATGTGCTAATTTTTATTATTACTTTTACAATTTACATGCTATAATTGTATTAGAGTTTGACACAACGTTGGCTTACTCCGCCCTGATGGGTCTTCTTATTTTCTGACCCATTGGGGCTTTTTTATTTAACTTATTAAATTTATATCAATACTTTACAAATAATAGCTTTTGATATTATAATAGCCCCATCAAACTTCGAAGGAGGAACGCTTATGTCAAATGTGCTATCATTATTTGGAGAAACAACTGTTCCAGCGGAAACCTTGGAAATTATGATCCGTAAATTAACAAACAACCAGAAGAGTGTTACTGGATTTCCTCAAACAAAGTTAGGGAAATTCAAATCAGCCATAAAGCAAATAAAGATCATCATGCGCCAAAAAAAGATTGGATCTGATGATGCTTACAGTATCCCCAAAAGACAATTGGCTTTTCTAAATCGATTAGCAAGTGTAATGCCCAATTATCGCTGGTAAAATTACCACCAAGATCTTTTTCTCCCTCCCGGGATAGCAACCCACCGCTGTCCCGATTTTTTTATTTTTTAACGAGCTTTTATTTTTATTTTTATTCAACAACTACTTTCACTGCTCGAATTACCTTCCCGTTCAATTTATATCCTTTGAGGATTACTTTTGAAATTTCATTTTTTTGTTCCTTGCTCTTTGCTTCTTGGTTATTGTCCTCAAGTGCTTCATGAATTTCCGGATTAAACTGGTCACCTTCTTTGGTTTCAATTTCAGTAGCGCCGTTTTCTTTGAGCACATTTTCCAGTTGTTTCTGGATGTGCATGATGCCGGTCACCCAGGCATTGTTTTTCTGATCTTCCGGAACATGATCGGTCGACATATGAAAATTGTCGAGCACCGGGATAATCTGTAAGACTAAATTTTCGGCTGCATATTTTACAAACTCCCTTTGCGACTCCATCTGCATTTTTTTGTAATTTTCGAAGTCTGCCTGGCATCTTTTCCAGCCATCTAAATACTCATTTTCTTTATTTTGCTCGACTTCTGTTTTTTTGACCTCTTTTTCCTTATTTTTAGCATCCTTTTTCATAATAATTTTTAATTTTAAATTTTTAATTTTAAATGAATTTTTAATGTCTTAATTTTTAAACATTTATTCATTCTAATTTGATTCGAAATTCAGAATTCAAAATTCTAAATTATGTTTATGAATATAACCATTACTATTGATGTTCCCAAAAGTTTCTTTACGTATTCAATTACTGACTTATTTCTCGCATATTTCATGCGTTTTGGACCAATGAGCGCTAAGATGCCTTTTTCGCCGGTTTTCAGTTTGTAGGGCGAAACAATCATAGAACAATTGGAAATTTCGCTGATCGGATTTTCTTTACCGATAAAAATTTTGGTTTCTCCGAGGCGCAATTCTTTCATGAGTTTGTCAAATCTTTCATCCACATAGTCAAGCATCTCCACTAAACGGCACATATCATCCAAATCCTGAAATTCCGGTTGTTCCATGAGCTCTCGCATGCCGAAATCTGCAAATTCATCTTTGTCGATTAAACCACTGATGGCAAAATTGCCACTGAGATGCGAGAGCAGTTTGGCGGAAGTTTTAGTGAGCCGTGTGTTCTGCGCTTTGAGTTTCAAAAATTCACGTTGCAATTTTTGCTGTTCTTCTCGGGAAAGTTCCTTGTCTTTCATAACCTCTTCCACGAAATAGCGATAGCCTTTGTCGGTCGGAATGCGGCCGGCGCTGATGTGCGGCTGATAGAGAAATCCTTCTTTTTCCAAAGCCATCATGTCATTCCGAAGTGTTGCCGGGCTGACTTTGAAGCCGTGTTTTTCAACCAAAATTTGCGAGCCGACCGGCACAGCATTTTTGGTATATTCTTCTATTACAGCTGATAATATTTTTTGTTGACGAGAATTCATAGCGCTTTATTTATATTTACATTATGTAGTATATAGTACTAGTTAGCAGTCGTCAAGTCCGAGTGCTAATTTTGTAAAAATAAACAACCACTAGCTAAAACGCTAGTGGTTTTTATCTTGCAGGCTAAC
>ERZ795059.1349-NODE-1349-length-27618-cov-8.835831_pt1 | contig 27618 bp, 21 predicted proteins | sample MGYA00375143_ERZ795059 | MGnify/ENA primary metagenome ERZ795059 (study PRJEB30188, sample SAMN05720168) | activated sludge metagenome | isolation source: Anaerobic digester | place: USA | collected 2015-01-07 ... | reverse complement strand
ATGCCATTCATCCGCCGAGTAGAACTCGGCGGTTTTCTGGCATTTTCTATAAATTGCGCCTTAATAAGACACTGTAATTTATATAAGTTTCAAAGCTCTTTAATATATATTCATGCCGTAAATACAAAAAATTTATTGATAAAATACTAAGCGGCGGCGGAAAAATGCGATTCTTGCAATTTTATCGCTCCGGCGAAGCGGTTTGTATAAAAACAGAAAGGTAATCTTTTAGTTTTTTGAAGCTATTCGATTTGTTTTTATAATCTGCAACCGCGAACGCGGTTGAATTTTAAGTAACCGCAGGTAGCCTGCGCGAAGCGCAGGCAAATCTGCGCGAAGCGCAAAAAAACCTGCGGTATTACAAACTTGAAGAAACAACACTGAAAGGGTTGTATTTAATGCTGTCTTGAAATTCGACCCTTATCAGGGTCGTTTGTTTATTATTTTATTAACCGTTGATTTCATCAACGGCTATGTGAAATTTGACGCTTTCAGCGTCATAATCCCGAAAACCGCATAAGGATTTTGAAAAATTGTAAAAACAGAGCAAAATACTTATTCCTGCAAATTTTTCAAAATCTCAAAAATATACCAAAAAGTTTTCGGGTTTTTAGAAGTTTTAACATAAATTGCGATTTTAAATCGCAATAATACATCTATGTTTTAAAAAACTTCGCTTTACGTTTAATGCATTATCCGGGATAATTACTCTTATTTTCATTTCAAATAATTTTTTGTTAATATTCAGGTCTATTCATAAAAAACCGTTAAAACGGTTTAAAAAAGTAGCTGAATAGTAACAATTTTTTGCAATAATTACCGGAAAATTCCTACTAACGCCTCGAATACATTTGATTTGCCTGTCCCATTTTTTCCGGCAAATACATCAATAAAACTATTTCCGTCAAAATTCAATTCAAAATTTTTTAAATTTTTACATTCGCTTATGAAAATGTATTTTAATCTCATACTGCCGCCTGCGCTAAAACTGAATTGAATAATTCGGTCTGTTTTGAGGTTGATGAAATTATTTGTTGGCTAAGAGTATCGCATAATGTCATAAGATTATCAATTTTTTTGACAATGCGGCGCTGCTCTGGTAGCGGTGGTAAACCGATAATTATTGAACCAATTATGCTTTGACTTATAGCAGGGACAGAAGTTCCTGATTGATATTTAGAAAAATCAAACGAAGATAATATGTGATAAGCCCAATTTAAATCAATGTTTTTATATGGCTTTATTCCTAAACAATTATTATCTATTGCAGTTTGTCTTGATAAAATACGTCTTTTATTAGTAGCTATAGCGCCACCAATTTTAGGAAATATTATTGTTCCCGCATTATGAATATTAATTTTATATTCATTGGCCAGTTCTTTTGAAATTGTATTATTAACAATGTTTATATATTTTTCATTTCCTGGCAAATTCATATCACTAACTTTACATAAAAAAATTTCTGAATCTTTAGTCCCTTGAATATTTAAAGGAAAACCAGAACCTATTGCCCAGTTTCCTAAGTTGATTAATCTGACAAATTCCCAGCCATTAGGTAATTCGTAAGGGATTTCTTCGGATTTAATCGGCGGAAGAGTTTTTTGTTCTTTTAGTTTGCCGTCTTTGATTAATTTTTTTTTTTCTTTTTCGATTTCGTTTAAGAGTTCGCTTGCCGGTTGGTCATTCGGATTTTGCGGAACAATTTTTCCCTGCATCGCAAGTTGAAGAATAATTTTTTTCAATTCGTCAATATTTTCCGAAACTGAATATAATTCATTAAAATTGCGCGTGATAAATTTCCACGAAGTATTCAAGTCTTTTTTCTCTTGTGAATTAATTAAACGATTCAGAGCCGAAGCATTTATTTCTCTCCGCTTTTGAATTCTCTCGTTTCGATGTTTTTCCAATGTATCGCAAAGCGCCATTAACTGATCAATTTTTTTAACAATGCGTTTTTGCTCGGAAAAAGGGGGCAAAGGGATTAGAAATTTATTTATATTTGTCATACTTAAATTAGCCCGAGCATTATCAACTTGCTTATCATACATATACGAAATACATATCGCACTATTTAAAAAAAACAATAAAAATTTTAAATCTATAAATTTATCATGTTTTAATAATCGTATTAAACAAACTGCTTGATTAATATTTGCTATTTCATCTAAGTCATAATACGCAACACGCCCAATCGAAGCTCCAACAATATTCATTAAAACATCGAATTTCTGTAAGATGGATCTTGGCTCAATGTCGTTAAATTTATTTTCAACATATTTTTTATTCTTAAATTTTAATTTATAATTATCAACATTTTCGCTTGTAATAAATAATATACCATTCATGGAATCTGTATAATTCACACCTTGCCAATTTGGCGAAGAGCCTTTTGTAATTAAACTTGATGCATCCCCTAATCTAACCCATTCCCATCCTTTCGGCAAATCGTAAGGGATTTCATTTTTAGTAATCGACGGTAGCGGTTCTTGTTTTTTTATTTTGCCTTCTTTGATTAGCCGTTTTTTTTCTTCAGAAATTTTTTTGAGCAATTCGCTTGCCGGCTGGTCATTCGGATTCTGCGGAACGAGTTTGCCTTTCATAGCGAGCGTCAAGATAAGTTCGCGCAGTTTTTTTATACCGTCCGGCGTTTCAAGCGCAGTATCAAAATATCGTTGTAATAATTTCATTACTTAGAGCTCCCGAGCGCTTGCATTAATTCCATTTTAAGCGCGTCGCGCGTAGCGGAAAGCTGTTTGGAAATTTCTTCATATTCTTTCATTAATTCTTCCGGAGCGCGATGCGTTATTTCTACAATATGCGGATTCTTAAAATCAAGATTAAAATTTTTAGCTTCAATATCTTTGGCTGAAACTTTCCACGCGTATTCATTTTCTTTGCGTTTATTCCACCATTTTTTTTCGCGTTCAAATTCTTCAATAGTCAATGGTTTTCCGCGCGAATATGATTTATACCCTTCAGGATACGGATGTTCAAAAAACCAGACATTTTTCGTTGTTCCGCCTTTATCAAAGAAAAGAATATTTGTGTTGATACCGGTATAAGGGCTGAATACGCCTTTCGGCAGACGGACGATTGTATGCAGATTAAATTCCTCAATCAATTCTTTTTTCAGCGTTGTTTTTGCGCCTTCGCCGAAAAGAAAACCATCGGGCAGCACAACCGCGGCGCGTCCTGTATCGTATTTTAATCTATGCATAATCAGCGCCATAAATAAATCTGCGGTTTCGCGCGTCTGATATTTTTTCGGAAAATTATTTTCAATGCCGTATTCTTCCATCCCGCCAAAGGGCGGATTAGTTATAACAATATCAACCCTGTCTTTAGGTCCGTAATCTTTCAGCGGTCTGCTGAGCGTATTATCATGCCGGATATTTGTCGGCACATCAATATCGCGCAGCATCATATTAGTTATTGCAAGCATGTGCGGCAGCGGTTTTTTTTCAACGCCGAAAATCGTTTTGTTTAAAATATCCTTATCGCTTGAATTATTAATCTGTTTTTTCAAATGGTCAATTGCCGATGTTAAAAAACCGCCGGTTCCGCAGGCGGGGTCAAGTATTGTTTCGCCTAATTTCGGATTGATTATATCAACCATAAATTGCGTAACAGCGCGCGGCGTATAATATTCGCCGGCATTGCCCGCAGACTGAAGGTCAGCCAGTATTTTTTCGTAAATGTCATTAAAAAAATGACGGTCGCTGGACGAATTAAAATCAAGGTCATTTTGAATTGTATTCACAACCTGACGCAGCAGAGTTCCTGATTTCATATAATTATACGCATCTTCAAAAACGCCGCCTACCACTTTTCCATGCGCTGAAACTCCTGCAGTGGTCGCTAACCGTTTTAAAGCCGGAAACAATTCATTATTAACAAAATTAATTAATTCTTCGCCTGTGATACCTTCAGAATCCGCCGCCCAGCTTGACCATTGAAAGCGCGTTTGCAACGGCGATTTGTAACTTTTTATAGTAACCTTCCATTCCTGTTCTTTATCGTCGAATATTTTTAAAAACAGCAACCAGACCATCTGGCTTATACGCTGCGCGTCGCCGTCAACGCCGACATCTTTGCGCATTATGTCCTGTATTGTTTTAACTAATGTAGCAATGGTCATTAAAATTTCTCCTCAATTCACATTCATAATTCACAATTATTTTAAATTCACCGTTCATAATTAATTCTTTATTCGTTCAATTCGTGGTTAAATGTTTTTTTTCTAACCACTAATCTTACTTATCTAACGAATTAAATTCAAAATATTAATTAAATTATTAATCACATCCATTCCCTGTTTATTTATTTTTCACAGGGAACTGAGGTGAACTTATGTAAACTTTATAAAACTCTAAAGAGTAAATTCCATTTCGCATCCATTCAGATCAATTTTAAAAAATTAAGTTTAATCTGTTCAATCTGTTAATATCAGTGTTAAAATTTCTTAACACTGATTATTATAGATTTAACGGATGCAACTGATTTTTTAACATAATTTATAGATTCTAATAAATCTGCCAATTTTTCCTCATTCGTGTTCTATAAATTTTTTGGGTGCGGTTATGCTGCTCTGAGTTAATTCGTGTCAGCCCTACGGTTTTGAAAACAAATTATTATGCGTTGTAAAGCGCCTGCTCCAATTCCAAAAGCGCATTTTGATATTTTTCAAGACCGCCAAAAAATTTAATTATTTCGACAGGCGTACCAAAATCAGTAAAAGGATTCACAGTAAGAATCTTAGTTTCTTCAATATGAATTACTCCTTCATCCGCGTATTTATCAAGTAAAGCGCCCAATACTTTACGCGCTTGTTCGCCGTATTTTGTAAAGTAATTTCTTTTTTTTACATTTTCAGCGCGTTCTCTGCGCGTCAGCGGCGGCATATCCCAAGCGATATGACACACAATATCAAACGGATCAAGTTCTTTTCCTATTTCCTGATTCAACGCGTCAAAGAAAACTCCTTGATTCGCGAGTTCTTCAATTATAACCTGCTTTTTTTCAACGCTATTCCATTTTGTCAGAAAATCATTTAATGATGCGTATTCCTGAAACAGCATTTTACGCGTGTAATCTTTCAATGATTCGGTTATCAGTCTTCCGTTCGCGTCAAAATATTGAACGCGTTCTGAAGCGATAGAAACTTCGACATTTGAAACAAAATATTTTTTGACTTTATTTTTATCAATTAACAAATCTTGAACATTAAAAGTATTAATTGAATCATCGTAAAAATTTTCCGCATTTTCATCCTTTTCATTTTCTGACAATTGAGTATCGCTAATATTATTCAAGTCTTCAATATCATCGGGCGGCACAGGCGATTCATTGTTTTTCGGCGCGTAAATCACAACCGGATCTCCGTCAAAATCAGGTCTGGCAAAAATTTCTGTGGTTTTTTTGAAATCCATTATTGTAAAATAAAATTTATTGTAATCCTCATTAATCCGCGCGCCGCGTCCAATGATTTGTTTGAATTCTGTTACTGATTGAATGCGCTGGTCAAGAACAATCAATTTGCATGTTTGCGCGTCAACGCCTGTGGACATAAGTTTTGATGTTGTAGCAATAACCGGATAGCGCGATTCAGGAAAAATAAAATTATCCAATTCCATTTTGCCTTCTTCGTTATCGCCGGTTATACGCATAACATATTTTGAGCTTTGCGCGATGAGATCGGGATTTTCATTTACGAGCGCCTGCCGCATTCTTTCAGCGTGGTCAATATTATCGCAAAAGATAATTGTTTTATCAAAACGGTTTGTCTGCTTTAAAAATTCTGTAACTTTTTTTGCAACAAGCTCGGCGCGTTTTTCCAATACAAGCGTTTTATCAAAATCTTTTTGATTATAAATGCGGTCTTCAATTTCATTGCCGTATTTATCAAGCATACCTTTGTCGGGCCGCCAGCCCGTTAAATCCTTGTCAATATCAATGCGCACAACTTTGTAAGGCGCTAAAAAACCGTCCTCTATTCCTTGCCGTAATGAGTATGTATAAACCGGTTCTCCGAAATAATCTATGTTTGAAATTTCTTTTGTTTCTTTTGGCGTGGCAGTTAGTCCAATCTGCGCGGATGAAGTGAAATATTCCATAATCTGGCGCCAGTTTGAATCTTCGGCTGCGCTGCCGCGATGACATTCGTCAACTACTATCAAATCAAAAAAATGCGGACTGAATTGTTTATAAATATTCCGTTCTTCTTCGGAACCGGTTACCGCCTGATACAATGATAAATAAATTTCATACGATTTATTTGCCTGCCGTTTTTGAATTTTTGTCATTGCCGAACCAAACGGTTTAAAGTCATTTGTCATTGTCTGGTCAACCAAAATATTTCTATCAGCCAGAAACAGAATACGCTTTTTCGTTTTTGATTTCCACAAACGCCAGATTATTTGAAACGCTGTGAATGTTTTGCCTGCGCCGGTAGCCATTACAAGCAAAATTCTATTTTGACCTTTTGAAATTGCCTCGATTGTTTTATTGATAGCAAGCAATTGATAATAACGCGGAACTTTGTTGCCGCCATCGCTGTAATAATCCTGAACTATTATCTCTTCCTGCTCTTTTGTAATACCTTTTTGAGACATCCATAAATTCCATAAAGTTTCAGGCGAAGGAAATTCATCCATACTTATTTCTCGTTCAATAACGCCGTCTGAGGCGATAGAATTATGAAAAAGAAAACCATCGCCGTTTGAACTGAATGCAAATGGAACCTGCAATAATTCAGCATACCCAATCGCCTGCTGCATTCCGTCAGAAATAGTATGAGTATTATCTTTAGCTTCAATAACTGCTATAGGAATATTCGGTTTGTAAAAGAGAACATAATCAGCGCGTTTATTTTTCGCGCGCGAATGCAGTTTGCCGCGGACAATTATTCTGCCGTTAGTTAATGAAAATTCTTCGCGAACCTGAGTAAGCAAATCCCAACCGGCTTTTTCAATGGCGGGCGTTATAAATTTTGAACAAATATCGCGTTCCGAAAGGTCTTGTTTATTCATAATTTTTAAAGTTATTCAATTCTAAATTGCTATGACGCTTATTGAATAAATAAAAATTATATTTTACTATTAAATAAAATGGAAGCAAGTAAATATTATCAAAAGAAAAACAGCGTTGAAAACTGATAACGATTCGCCGTATATGTCGTATTGTTTTTCAATGTTGATTTAAAATCAAAAAGTTCCGCGCACAATAATAATCTCGAAGTTACATTATACCCGAAATTAATAAATTTAGGCTCATTCTTTTTATATTCTAAATCCGTTATTGTTGAAGGTTTATTACGCGCCAATCCATATCCGGCATTACAATAAAATTTTTCGGAAAAATATTTTGTCAGTTGAATATATCCGCCATAACCTTCAACCGCCGACATTTTTGATTCTGAATAAATGGAGCCGCCTAAGTCGCCTGCGTTTCTCGCCGAAAATAATTCGCCGATAATTTTAAACGATTTTTTATAAGGCAGAACAAATTCAAAATTAAAAGCCGAGCAGGCGTCAGTATCGCCGGAATAATTATAATAATCCGCGCCTAACGCAAACTGCGCTTTATTAAAAACAAGAAAATCCAATTCTTTTGAAATTCTGCATTGATAACGCAGTTGTCTTTCCTGACTTTTTGGAATACCGTATCTTACATCGGTTGACTGCCTTAATATTCCCGCTTCAATTATATAGGAATTTATTTTTTTGGTTATACGAAACTGCGGCAGCCGGACAAAAAGATTTCCGCCATATATTAAAGCGCCGGCGTTCAGCATTGCGGGTTCAGTCTGTGAAATAATCATTTCAGTCTGCCCGAATATAAAATTCCAATCTTTATAGTCGGCTTTGCCGTATGCCTGTTTTATCTGGATACGCGCATTGGAAACGGCGTTTTCTTCGCCTGCAAAATCAATTTCAAAACGGCCTTGAACTTTTATATCATTTTCTATTGGCGCAAAAATATTTATGCCAAACCGCGAGGTATGCGCGTTAAAATTCAAATCGCCCGTCTTAAAATCAGGGTTAGCTTTATACTGCGTTATATACGCTGGATTTTTATCCGTGTAAAGAAGCGACGCATTAATAAATCCGTAAATTTTAAAATCAATATTCGCCGGCAAATTTCCGGAATGAACCGGCGTTGATAGATAAATTATAAAAATAATAATTAGATTGAACAAAAACTTCATACCATATCCTTTTAATCCGAAAATTGCATAAGGATTTTGAAAAATTGTTCAGACAGCATAGAATACTTGTTTTAGACAATTTTTCAAAATCTTAAAAACATATTATCGACTTTATTAGACAGCTCCATATTTTTATGGATTGGTGTTTTAAAACCAATTCTATTTCCTTACCAAAAAATGTAAGCCGTCTGAAGTATAGTATGGTTTTGTTAATAAAAATTTAAATTTTTCAGAGGCAAATAACGAAGCTATTTTATTGGCATAAAATTGGCAAAACACAACATCAATTTTTTTGCTGAAAAGAGCCGGAAATTTTGCTTGAGATTCAAGCGATATAAACTCAAAATTAATATTTAATAATTTCCCTATTTCCGCGAGAAGCGCAGTATTATAACCGGCAGGTTTCCCGTCGGCGGCTATATAATCAAGCGGGGCATAATCTCCGAATACGCCCACATAATAAGTTTTAGCGCCCTCAATTTTTGGAATATCAATATTTGAAATTTCGTTTGTTGCCGATAAATTTGTTATCCATTTATCTTCAAGCGTTTTTAATGTTCCATTTTCCTGTAAAGTTGTTATAGCGCTGTCCAGTTCATTTTTTAAATTAATGTCTTCAGCGCGAACCACCATAAGAACTGAGCATTCGCCTTTTTCATTTTGAGGTATAGTTATTAAGTCATTATTTCTCTTTATCGCATAATCAGCTTCAATTTTCATACATGGCGCTGCGTCAATTTTGCCGGCTTTTATAGCGGCAACCATATCTGTAGCTTTATTAAAAAACAAAACTTCTTTTGGCGCGCCGCCAAATTCTTTCGCCAGTATGTCTTTATAAGTTTCAGCCGAAACGGGTCCTGAAAGCATTCCAATAACTTTGCCTTTCAAATCAGACATATTTTTTATTTTTTCCGTATTTTTATCGCTGCATCCTGAAAAACATATTGCAATGACCGCTGCTATTGTTATTATAAATATTAATTTCTTTTTCATAAAACAACTCCTAAAATTTAATTATTAATTTATTTCTGCCGTTTTCAAATATATGTTCGCATTTTTTAGATATCTTGCGGACAAGCATCATCCCTAATTCGTCATTTTTATCAGCTCCCTTTGTAAATGGATTAAACTCGTCAGCCGTATAAAATAGATATATTGAAACTTCCTGTTTTTCATCAGAACATTCAATTATAAATTCCATTTCCGGCGGTAAAGTTTTATAAGATTGGTCGAATATTTGCATAATCATTTCTTCAAGCGCTAACTGAACATTAAAAATCTGTTTAGCAGTCAGATTATACTTTTGGCAAAAAATTTCTATTTGCGCATTCATCGCCACCATATCAAAATTTTTAGCGCGTATTTCAAAATTAAATACTTTCAGTTTTTCGATAAACGCCCTTGTCTTCTCTTTTTTCGGATTATCAAAAATATCCGCGACTATGCCTTCTTCGTAGATGCCGCATTCGTCCATATAGAACACGCGATCTGCAATATCTTTTGCAAATTGCATTTCGTGCGTAACGATTAACATTGTAAGTCCGGTTTTAGCGAGTTTTCTGATAATCGATAAAACCTCGCATATCATTGCCGGATCGAGCGATGACGTCGGCTCGTCGAACAATATTATTTCCGGTTCCATTGCAAGACACCGCGCAATAGCGATTCTCTGCTGCTGGCCGCCTGATAATTGATGCGGATAATTTTTAGCTTTAGCCGTTAAACCAACCATTGACAAAAGTTCCATCGCTTTTTGTCCGGCGATTTTTTTATCCTGTTTTTTTACGCGTATCGGAGCAAGCGTAATATTATCCAATACATTCAAATGCGAAAACAGATGAAAGCCCTGATAGACCATTCCCATTTTTTCGCGGATTTTATTTATATCAATTTCTTTTTTAGTTATGTCGATTCCATTAATAAATATACTGCCGCAATCCGGTTTTTCAAGCATTGCGATTGAACGCAGAAACACGCTTTTCCCGCTGCCGGATTGTCCTATAATTGCGATACACTCGCCTTTATTAATTTGCGTATTGATATTTTTTAAAACTTGCAAATTGCCGAAACGCTTTGACAAACCGCTGATTTTAATCATTTAATATCACCGCGGTTTTATTGATTGAAAATAAACCATAAACCAGATAAGATAAACCGAGATAAAGTAAAACGCCTAAAAACAAAGCAAAAAACGGGTCGCCTGTTCGGCTGCCGATATTATTCACAGCGCGCGTTAAATCGGTAATTGTTACATAACCGACAACTGATGTCCATTGAATCAAATTAATAATCGCGCTTTGAAAAACCGGTTTTGCTATTCTTCCGGCCTGCGGCAAAGTTATAACAAAAAACGCTTTTATCTTGGAAAAACCAAGCATTCGCGCAGCTTCCAACTGTTTTTTATCAACCGCCTCAAGCGCTGAACGCATTATTTCCGCAATATGCGCGCCGCTGTTCAGAGCAAATGCGGCAACTGCAATAAACACGGCATCAATTCTAATATCTGCAAATACAACATAATAAAGAATCATTAAAAGAAGCAAAACCGGACTGCCGCGCATTACCGAAATAATAATTTGCGAAATCAGTTTTAATATTTTTATTTTCGACATTCTAAACCGGCATAAAATTCCGCCGATAATAGCGCCGAACAATAATCCTAAAGACGATATTAAAATAGTTATCCAAAGCCCTTTTAAAACAGTCAGGTATGCGTCGCCCGCTATTAAATTATTATAAAATGAATTTGAAATTATTTTAAAAAAATCTATCATCAAATTGTTGTAATCTTATTTTTTTGAATTCAATAATTTTGAAACCGGACTTTGTAAATCATAAATATTCGCGCTTTTTTTTAAAAGCGATTTAAAAAGCAAATGATCAACCGCGACTAATTCTTTTATCGAGCGGCAGTCATCAAAATATCCGGCTGCAATGCTATTCATTATTTCGTTTCTATAATTTATAAATCTGTCCGAATACGCGATTTTTGCAGTTGACAACGCGAGCGTATGATAATCTAACATTCTATAACACAATAATTCAGTCTTATTCAATTTATAAACCGGTATCGCCCTGTCCAAATCGTGTATAGCGCAATAATTTTTATTTATTGAAATATTCGTTAATTGGAAAAGCGTATTCACATAGCCGCAGTTATGAAAATTTCTTAATAATTTTCCACATTTTTTTATCAACAAACAAACATATTTTACTTTGGTTTTTAAATTTTGCAATCTTATTTTTTCAATATCGTTTTCGATTTTCTGGCGGACGCGTTCGTCAAATTTATCTTCAATGCCAAACAGCGCAAATCCGAGTTTTTGATTTTGAAAAATAAGATTATCAAAACAACCGTAACCTATCGGAACATTAACGGGCAAGTGTTTTTTTAACAATTTCAAAGTGTTGTAATATTCCCGTTTTGCAATATCAAAAAATAATCCGCCAATCGGATGGTTCTTTACAGGCGATATTGTCAAATCGCCTGTTTTACTGAATTTAACGCTGATTTGTCCGCTGGCTGTAAATTTCTGATAGCTCTTCAATATCGGCGGAAAAAAATTATTTTCCTCGTCAATAAATCCGGCGCCCTTTATTTTTACGGCATTAATCGTTCTGCCGCAAAAAATTATTTTTTCCGGCAGGTCAAGTATTACCGACCGCGTTCCGGAAAATCTGTCGCCGCTGTCCTGCCAAGTTAAAACTTTTTTTATTTTAATAAAAATTTCGCCGCAAATTTTATTTTTTATTAAAGCGTTTAAAATCAACATAAAATTATTAGTGCAGGATTTTATACATTCCCGGTAAAAAAGGTTCGTCTTCGGTGGGATCAGTTGACAATCCGCCGGCAATTAATTTTAATTCCTCCGGCGTCAATTCCGAGTTTTGTTTTTGTTTTGACGCGTTAGATTTTTTTTTAGTAGCGTTATTTTTAGTTTTTTGTGTTTTCATAGTTCCTCCCGGGTCGAGTTCACGAAAATAGAAAAAGCCAACCCCAAACAATAATTAACAAAATAATAAAAAATAAAAAATCTGTGTAAATCTGTTAAATCTGTAATCAATCAGCGTTAAAAAACATCTTAACACAGATGTAACATAGATTAAACTGATTTAACGGATGCGGTTATTTAATATTTTTAATTAAAAATTCATAATTACAGTTAAACTGTTTTTGTCCGATGTTTTGCTTCCATTGCCTAATAAATTGTTGAATTATTTTTTTTAGAATTTCCATTTCTTTGGACTGCGCCCGTTCCTCCCCCGTATTGTTAAAGCAAAAAATTGTGTTACTATTCAGCTACTTTTTTAAACAGTAAAAAATGCATCAGAAATGTATTAAATGAACTTCAGTTCCGCTCTTTGATACGTTTAAAAATGCTTTGCCACAGCATTTTTTACTGTTTTTTGTATATACAAGCTGAATAGTAACCAAAAAACACAATTAAATTTTCTACAATCCCGTTATTTAATACTTATAAATATGTAACAATAATATAAAAAGAGTTCAATTTAATTTAGATTTAATTCGTTCGATTCGCGGTTGTATAAAAAAAACTAAAAAATCTGATTAACGGTAATCAAGCGTTGCGGCAACTGATTTAATTATAACAACCGCATTCTTTTCTATGACAAATTCGCTTAACCCAATCTCGGAATTATTATTTCCCCAATCGTAAGTATAACCGAGCCGCGTCCAAGGAAATTTGTTTTGACCGTAATAAGACGATATTTTGTTTTCAACAAACCATTGAACATATTGATAAGAAGGCGGCGTATCATTTGAAAAATCAATTTCAGCTTTGCAGTCGCAAATCTCGCTGTCCGGGCTTGGTCTGAATAAATCCGCAGGTTTCACCCACATTTCAACAAACCATTTTTTTCCTGAATTATAAGGAAGCCCTAACAGTTGTTCATATCGTAATGTTTTTTGCGAAGTATCAATATGATTATCGGCGATAAATTGTTTCATTTCATACGGTATGCTTACCCAAGTTTTTCCCCAAACCAGAGCCATAGTTTCATTTTCATGACCGCAATAAGAATTATATTGAGTCCAAGTAAAAGTAAGAACATAAGAATCGCCATAAAACGTAGTCCGTTGCAAACTATCGTTGTCTAAAGAAATTTTAACAAGCGACGAGCAGATTTCGTCAGTTTCCGCTATTTTTGCGTCTTCAATTGCGCTCGCATATTGCGTTAAATAATCCGGCGCAGGAGAAATATCATTATTTTGACTGTCTCCGCATGCTGAAAAAGCTAACGCGACAACAAATGTTAAAAAAAAAAATTTTGTTAATATTTTAAATGTTAATTTTTTCATCAGTTTACCTTTTTCGATTTCGGAAAAACAACTATGTTTTAATTTTTTTTAATCTATAAAATTCATTTCGCTTTCGCATACGATTTTCCCGCTTCCTGATTGGCTGACGGTTCGGACATATGAGAAGACACTATTTTCCATTTTTTATTTTTCTTTTCCAAAACGCAAGTATATCTGTAATTAAAAACATTTTTTTCATTGCCGGTTGAAATGGAATAAGTAACATATCCGGAAACGCAGGCGGCGCTTGTATTATTCCATATCCGCAAATATTTTATTGAACACTTTAGTTTGTCCGCCTGAGAAAAATCCCGGCTCAAACCTTTCTTTAATTCTTTAATATTTTTTGCGATTTCATCTTTGCCCGAACCAAACATAAAAACATTTTCATCAACGCATTCAACGCCTTTTTCAATATTTTTAGCCGAATAAGCGTTAAACATTGATTTTAAAACGTCTTTAATTTCATTTTGAATTTTCAAATCATTCATCTTTTGCGCACTCCTAAGTTAAAGATTAAAAAATTGCGCCTTAATAAGACACTTTAATTTAATAGGTTTCAAAGCGCTTCAAAAAATATTCTTGCCATAAATGCAAGAAATTTATTGATAAGATTCTAAATTAACAATTAGAAACAATTAAATAAGTAACCGGAAGCAATCAAAAGTTTCAATTTTTTAAACCGCGGAATTGCAAATTCTTACAGCCGAACACATTTGCCGCAATAAAGCAAATCCGATTGAACTGTTTTTTTCAATCAAATACAGAAAATCCCTTTTTTGGATTTTAAAAAGTTTGACCGCAGTTGACGCCGTCACAGAATAAGGCATAAATTTATCGTCGAGGATAGATAACTCGCCGAAATAAGAATAATTTTTTATTACTTCTATAACCGAATTTTTCGATTTGATTTCTTTTATCAGTTCGCCGTTAACTACAATAAAAAAATCTTCAGACAAGGTGTTTTCTTTGCAAATTTCGGTATTTTCAGGGTAATTTTTTTCTTCAATCAAATTTGCGACGGCAGTAAGTTGTTCCGCTTCAAGCTGAGAAAACAAAGGCATTTTTTTTAAGAAAATAATTTTTTCCATTAATGGAATGGCTTCAGATTTTTCCGGCATAATAAAATCCTCCTCAAACAGCAATTTTTTCAGCATCTCAATATTATTCAAAGCTATTTTAACGTTTTCACAAACCAAAGAATTTTCCGTCGTCAATTTTTGCATTTGAATTTTTTTAGATTCATTTGAACTAAGTTCAATCAATTTTTTATTATAATCGTTAAGATACGACGTTAGCGGCTGTTCAAAATCAGCCGAACTCAATTCGCCCATAATATAAGCGCTACAAGCTCTGACCCAAGAATCGTTGTCATATAATAAACTTACAAGCGTTTTCTGGTATTTAACGTCTTCAAGCTTCCATAGTTTTTTTGCAGCTTCGATTATTTCAGTTTTTTCGGCAAATTCAAACAAAGGAATAAGGGCTTTAACTATTTTGGATTCGCCGATATTTTCAAGGGCTTCAATAGCGTTCATTCTAATATTTTTATCTGGATTATATAACTGAGTTTTAATCGAATTAATCAAAGCGGCGTCGTTTTTAATAACAAAAATTCTAAATACGACCCTCATAATAATTTGATTGTTATTTTCAAGTTTATTTACGAGCGGTTCGACCGCGTCTGTGAACGGTATTTTTTTTAGTTCGCGAATCGAAATCATATTTTCAAATATTTCTTTAATGTGAATTAACGCGCTGGAAACCGCGAAATCGTAATTTGCCGCGAAATCCCATCTCGCAATTAATTCAACGGACGCTTCCCACTCGAAAAGATTTTTTGAAGCGAGCATTTTTCCGAATATTTCAACGTTGTTTTTCGCGACAATCTCCAAAGAATCTACCGCCGCGTTTCTTATTGAATCGTCAATTTCAGTTAGTTGTTCGACTAAAAGCGCAAGCGCTTCTTCTTCCGAATTCTCCGGCAACGACCCGTAAAGTTCAGCCGTAGTTTTAATTGCCGCAATTCTAATAAAAAAGTTATCGTTGTTAATAAACGACAAAATAATTTTGTTAAATTTTTTAAATTTTAAAATTCCTATAGTTTCAACGGCTTGAATTTTTCGTTCAATAGAATCCGAATCAAGCATATATTCAAGAAGCGATTCGGATTTTTCATTAAATTGATAGCAACCGAGTTTGTTTAACGCTTTAATCGAATTAATTTTAACTTTATAATTTGAATCGTTCAGTAATCCGCTTATTTTTCCAATTATATCGCCGTTAACTTTTTCAAGATTTCCGAGCGTCAATACCGCAAGGGCTCTTGTCTCGGCGTCGTTTGAATCAAGCAAAGGAGAAATATATTTTACAATAGTCGAGCTTTTCATATTCTGGAGAAATTGAAGCGAAATCTTAATTACGTCCGGGTCATTAGACTGAAGAATTTCCGTTATAAACGATTCGTTCATCGAAGATTGAAGTTTCCCGAATAATTCGCTGGAATGTTCGAGAATATCGGAATTTTTTGATTTAATAGCTTCAGACAAAATTTTTATATATTCTTTTTTCGAATAAATCAAAATACCGCAGATAACAAGAGAAATTAAAATTGAAAACGCTGAAAACCCGAAAAAATCAAGAACTTCCCAAGCTATAAACAATCCGAAAACAAAACTTAAAATATTGCCGAGCGATTCGCTAACCAAATTTGAAATTGACATTATAGCGGTTCTGATTTTCATATCCACAGGTTTAAAAACAAGGGTATGAAGCGGCGGCATTACGAGATAATAGATGCTCTCGTTTATTAAAGCTCCGATTGATAAAACATATATATTAACGTCTTTGGTTAAGACAATGAAAAAAGTCGCGGCAAATCCAAACGCCGTAAAAATCATAGTATTCCATACGCCTAAAAAAAGAATGATTTTATTAATCAAAAAAAACGTCAGAATAATTGAAGCCGCCGCGTTTAAAGATTCGTAAAATCCGAAATATTGAGTTAGTTTTTCCGTGTCCGGAAAATTATATTCCGCAGCTATGTTAAACTGAAACAAGAAAAAACAGCGTAGCAAATTAAACATAATAAACATAGTTATTACGAGTTTAGAATACCGCGAATCTTTCAAGTATTTGTAATTTTCAGAAATAGTGATTTTTTCGCGGGCGTCGTCTTCGTTTCCGGAATCGAGAGATTTAGCGTATTTTTTTTGAATTAAATTCAGAAGATATAACGCGGCTCCTAAAAATAAAACCGCTGTAACATAAATATGCATAACTTTAAAATAACGGACGGCAGCCGTTAAAGCAAGACCGCCGGATATAACTCCGATATAATAACCGCCGGACAAATGAACAAGCAATCGTTTGCTTTCTCTGATAGTGAACATTTCCGACGCTATTATCCATATCAGAAAATTCACAATATATACTGAAAGAAACGTGGAAATAAAAATATAACTCGTTAAAATTTTATAAAATACCTGCGTTTGTCCGCCGTTTATACCGGTTTTTAAAAAAAGAAACCAATTAACCGCGATTATGATTATTGAAAAAAACAGAGCCCGTTTAGTCGAAAGATAAATATTTTTTCTGTTCACAAAATTATTTAATCCCAAAAGGAACGGCAATTGAAGCAGTCCTATGCCAAGAAACATATAAGGCAAAGACGCCGGACCCACTACGACGTTGAATATTGAATTGGTTATACTGAAAGCGAGAACCATCGTTATTCCCATTGGAATACAAAGGCATAGAAGCAGAAAAACTTTATTTGCTTCTTCTTTTCTTATTTCCATCAAGGCAAGAACCGCTTTTATAATTTTTAAAATTTTTGTTTTCATTTTTTTGGTCCGGTTTATGTGGAAATTTTATTCTTATTTTAAAGTTATGATGTATTTGGGTTCTAATTTTACAGGACAATACATTTTTTTTGCAATTCTTAACGATTCGATTCCCAAATCCTGTTCATCATTAATAAATTCAGCATCATTTAATTCCATGGAAGACGCAAACTTATGTTTTAAAAAAGCGAATATTCCTTTATATATTTTATCGGCTTTTGCAATATGCATAAGTCCGGTAGACCGGTTTAATCTTTCGCCAACTATATAACCCGCGATTTTTCCGTTCGCATAAACTGAAACTCCGAATAAATCAAGTTTTTCAAAATTTAAAAACAAATCGATATTGGCATTCATTTCATAGCGAGTCAAATCGCCTAAAATATTCGAATTAATTTCATTTTCAATAAAAGCTATACAATCTCCGGTAATAGAACGGTTAATTTCCGAAAATTGAAAATCATATGTTTTAACAAACTGATTAAACTGTCTTCGTTTAGGTTTCAATTTTTTATTTGAAAAGTCGATGAAATTTTGTTTTTCATAAATATAATCTGAATTATCTCTGTCTAATTTAATTAAAAACTTTCCCGGAAAAAATTCTTCCAGTTTCATTGCAAAATCTTCTTCTGCATCTCTGAATATATATTTCATTTCAAATTTTTTTGTTAAACCTGCAAGTAAATCGATAATTTCTCTGAAATCGGATATATCAAAATTTATTGGCTGCATAAAATGAGGTTCAAGATTTAGCGCGTCTAGTTTTTTTATTATCAAACAATTTTTATAAACCGCATATTCAATATCGCAGAAATCTCTCCAAATATAAAGATTTGTGAAACAAAATTCGTGGGTTTTGAAATTATAAGGTTTCAAAAAAGAATTGAGAAAATCTTTATCTTCCAAGACGATTTTTTTAAAAATAAGTCCGTTTAAACCATTCATTTTTTTATAAAAAAATTCCGTATAAAAAAAGTAAATTATATTTATATTCGGCTTATTGTCAACAAAATTTTCTTGACATCTGAATTTAATATTATAGTATAATAACAAATTTAGGCGCTGTTCAGGAATATTTAGCATATGGCTGAATAGCGAACAAAATTTAAGGAGAAATATTTAAATGAATATCAAACAAAAATTTGTTATATTAATTTTTATAATTTTATCCGTTAGCGTTGCAATTTACACGCAATACAGTTATAATCTTGCAAAAACGGCGGAATACGACAGAATCGACGAGGTATTGAGGACTACAGCTTACGGAATGCTTAATTTTGTGGGAGACGCGTATCACGATAAAATCGAGGATTCTTCTTCTATAACCGATTCGGAATATAAAGAAAAATCTTATTCATTAACAAACTTCGCTAAAAACATTAACGCTCTTTATTTATATACTTATGTTCAAAAAGAAGGAAGAATATTTTTCACTTCTCTTATTTTTTCCGATGAACAGATAAAAACCGGAGAGATAGAACCTTTTTTTTATGAATTTACCGACGATACGGCGGTTGTTATGAAACCGTTGTTAAGTCATAAAATTGAATATGAGCAATACGAAGATATAAACGGCGCAGTCCGCTCGGTATTTATTCCTCGTAAAACTATGTCCGGAAAAGAATACGTAATAGGAGCGGATTTCGCGATAGGATACGTTAAAAACCGCCTTGCCGAAATTAGAAACAGATTTCTGTTAATCGGATGCGCTATTTTCATAGCCGCTCTCGCGGTCGCCTACATACTTATTTCAAGATTATCAAAACCGCTTAATCAATTAACAGTATATACAAACGAACTTGTTACAAACGATTTTAAATTATCCGAAAATTCTCAAAACTATCTAAATAATTTTTCTTCAAGATTTAAAGACGAGGTCGGAGTATTATCCGGAGCGTTTTTAACGATGCAGAACGCTCTTCAAAAATATATCGTGGATTTACGGGAAACTACCGCTTCAAAAGAAAGAATTCAAAGCGAATTAAAAGTCGCGCACAGCATACAAATGTCGATATTGCCGAAAAATTTTCCGGACAGAAAAGAATTTGAATTAACAGCGTTTATGCAGCCAGCAAAAGAAGTCGGCGGCGATTTATACGATTTCTTTTTCATCGACGATGATTATTATTGTTTTGTTATTGGCGACGTTTCTGGCAAAGGAGTTCCTGCCGCGTTATTTATGGCCGTAACAAAAACATTGATAAAAGCGACTGCGATGACCTCGATAATGCCTGCGAAAATTTTAGAAGAAGCAAACAACGAATTAAGCAAAGACAATGATAACGCAATGTTCTGCACGCTGTTCTGCGGAGTGCTTCACATACCTACGGGCGAAATAAATTACTCGAGCGCGGGACACAATCCTCCGCTGATAATCAGAAAAGACAAAAAAGCCGAATATCTAAAAAACGAAACCAAATGCGTGGCTCTCGGCGTCTGGGAAGGATATGAATTTAAAAACGAAAAAATAAAATTAAACTCCGGCGACACTTTATATTTATACACCGACGGAGTAACTGAAGCTGTTAATCCTCCGCTCGAATTATATTCCGAACCGCGATTGCAGAATACGCTTGATAATATTTCATTGCGGGATATTAAAACCGTTTGTCCCGACGTAATGAACGATATTCTAAAATTTGCGGACGGCGCGGATCAGGCGGACGATATAACCATGCTTGTGTTGAGATATAGTTAAAAAAATTATGGAACTGAAATTTAAAAACAAATTATTATCGATAATTAATAAATTTGATAAAAGAAGGATTTTAATAATCGGAGACGTTATTCTCGACGAATATATAACAGGCGAGGTGTCGAGAATTTCCCCTGAAGCTCCGGTCCCTGTAGTCGAGGTTAAAAACAGATGGTTTTCGCCCGGAGGCGCCGGAAACGTAGCAAATAATCTTGTTAATCTCGGCGCTAAAGTAGTAATTTCCGGCATTATAGGCAATGATTATTTCGGAGTAAAAATAAAAAGCATGTTAAAAAAAAACGGTTCGGATATTTCCGGTCTGATTACCGACATGAACCGTCCCACTGTTTTAAAATCACGAATAATAGCGAGGCAACAGCAAGTAGTCAGAGTCGACGTGGAATCCAAAAAAAAAATTTCGGCAGACCAGTTTGATAAAATTTCATCTTTTATTGAAAAACAAAAAAAATCTATAGACGCGATAATTCTTTCGGATTACGGGAAAGGAACTATAACTTCAAATGTAATCGAGCAGGTTGTGGAAATAAAAAAAAAATTCGGAATACCGGTAGTTGTCGACCCGAAAATCGAACATTTTATGAATTACAAAAACGTAACTATAATGACTCCAAATAAAAAAGAAGCTTCCGAAGGATCCAATATACTCATAACCGATGAAAAATCATTATATAAAGCCGGAAACAAAATTTTGAAAGATTTAAACCTTGACGCTCTTTTAATAACAAGAAGCGAGGAAGGAATGTCTCTTTTCAAAAAATCGGAAATCGTAAATATACCGACAGAAGCCAAAGAAGTCTTCGATGTTACAGGCGCGGGCGACACGGTTATAAGCGTAATGTCTTTATGTTTAAGCGCAGGAGCCGATTTTAAATACGCAGCCGTATTATCAAATATTGCCGCCGGCGAAGTCGTAAAAGAATTGGGGACCGCCGCGATTTCAAAAGATAAACTTGTCAATCTTGTCCGCAATTATAACAATAAAACAATTTTAAATGTTTTATAGTTGCGAACGCATTCTGATTTATCGTTATATTCGAGGATATTGATAAATGAACATATTTAATTATCAGGACAAATTTATTGAAGCGGACAATTTTTCAGTTCTGAAACGAAATTCTTTATTGAACAAAAAAACCGTTTTTACAAACGGATGTTTTGATATAATTCATTCCGGACATATTTATTATTTGCAAAAAGCCGCCGAATTAGGAGATATTCTAGTTATAGGTTTAAATACAGACGCGTCGATTAAACGAATAAAAGGAAACGAAAGACCAATCAATAATCAGGAAGACAGAGCGGCGGTTTTAAGCGCGCTAAGTTTTGTCGATTATATAATATTTTTTGACGAAGACACTCCTCTTAATTTAATAAAAAAAATTCAACCGGACATACTCGTTAAAGGCGCTGATTATAAAATCGAAGATATTGCCGGCTCTAAAGAAGTCCTCGAATACGGGGGTCTCGTAAAAACAATTAAACTTGTGGAGGGAAAATCAACAACTTCAATAATTAACAAACTCGAATCAAAATGCTCAATATCAATAGTCATACCCGCGTTAAACGAAGAATCAAATTTAGAATATTCCGCGTCAGGTTTAATAAAAACGCTTGAATCGCATAAAATCAAATGGGAATTAATTCTTATAGACGACGGCAGTTCGGACAAAACATATTCGATTATGGAAAATTTAAAAAATAAATTTCCTGAAAGAATAAAACTAATTCGCCATAAAATCAATATGGGTTTAGGTTACAGCATAAGGGAGGGCGTTAAACATTCAAATTTCGAAGCTTTTACGTGGTTTCCGGCGGACGGAGAAAACGATCCCGAGGAATTAATTAAATATATTTTTATGCTCAATTACGTTGATATTATTATTCCGTTCGCGGTCAATACCGGAGTTCGTTCCATATTCAGAAGAGCTTTGTCCTCATTGTATTTAATTATAATCAATATTACTTTCGGGACTATGTTTAATTATACAAACGGAAACATCATTTACAAAAAAAAAATTCTTGACAGACTGGAATTAAATTCCGACAGTTTCTTTTTTCAAACCGAAACGCTTATAAAAGCAGTCCGCTTGAATTCGGGCGTTTTATTCGCCGAAGTCCCGATTGAATTGAAAGAACGAAAAGGCGGAACAACAAAAGCTTTAAAGTTTAAAAATTTTGTTAAGGTATGCGTTGATTATATAAAATTAATTTTCAACATTCATATATTCGACAGATTTAAAAGTCAATGATATTCTAATCAACTTTGAGGTTTTAACGGATACAACAATATGCGAAACGCTTTCATTGAACAATTTAAGAAAGAGGCATTTAATAACGATAAGATAATTTTATTGTCCGCCGATATCGGAGCAATTGTATTCGATGATTTCCGCAAAGAATGTCCCGGCAGATTCATTAACGTTGGAGTTTCAGAAGCCAATATGATTGGAACCGCCGCCGGACTTGCGCTCAACGGATTTATTCCTTTCTGTTACACTATAATTCCTTTTGCTATAATGAGAAACTTTGAACAAATCAGAGTGGACGTCTGCATTCAAAAAACAAACGTTAAAATCATAGGCGTCGGCGGAGGCGTTTCATACAGTCTTCTCGGTCCGACTCATCATTCGGTTGAAGACATAGCGATAATGCGCTCGCTTCCCAATATGACTGTGATAGCTCCGTCCGACCCGGCTGAAACAAAATCCGCAGTTTCAGAACTTATCAAGTTTAACGGTCCGGCGTATTTAAGATTAGGTCTTGCGGGCGAACCATTAATTCACAATAATAAAAATTTCAAATACAAAATAAACAGAGCTGAAATAATTTCAAAAGGCGATGATTTGACGATTATTTCAGCCGGATATATTTTAAATTCAGTTATTCAAGCCGCAAAAAAACTTTCAAAATCCGGCATTTCCTCAGAAATAATAAATGTTTCCACAATAAAACCGCTCGATAAAAAAACCATATTAAAATCAGTTGAAAAAACAGGCAAAGCCGTAGTAGTCGAAGAACACAGCATCATCGGAGGCATAGGAAGCGCGGTATCGGAAATATTAGCGGAACATAATTTTGAACGCAATATAAAATTTAAAAGAATCGGAATCCTTGATAAATATAATTTTAATTACGGAACTCGGGAGTATTTGCTGAAAATTAATAAGCTCGACGCGTCAAGCATAGCGAAATCAATAATAAAATATATGGGATTTTAACTGATTAACGATTTTTATAAACAACAACCTTTTTTGATAATTTACACTGATTTTCCAGCGAATAATTATGAAAATAAAAAATATATTTTTTCTTATTCTTTCTATCCTGACTTTGATTAACTTTATTTCAAACGGAATCATTAAACCGGCTAAACCAAAAAACGAACGCGGCGGAGGCGGCTATGATTTTCTTGTTTTTTATAAAGCGGCTCAAGAAGCGTTATCTGATAAACCCAATTTATACAAAGAAGTTATGCATCGAAAAACCGAATATAATTATATTCCGATTGTTTCTTACGCTTTTATACCTTTGACTTTTTTTTCAGAACAAAACTCGATATACGTCTGGCTGCTGATAAACGTTATCCTTGCCGTCGCCTCATATTTTTTATTGACCCGAATATGCGGAATAGTTTTTCAAAATAAGTTTTACCTGCTGAATTATCTGATTCTGTTCAATTTTAACCCGCTTCACGAAACGTTGAAATGGGGACAGGTCAACGTAGTTGTGTTTTTCTTGATTTTATGTTGTTTATATTTTTGTTTGAAACGGAATTATATTACGTCCGGAGCGTTTTTAGGGTTATCTATCATTTTAAAAATTCTTCCCGCGGTTTTTATATTTTACTTTTTGATCACAAAAAAATTCAAACTCGCGGTTTACGCTTGTTTCGCTGTTTTGCTTATTTTTTTAATATCAATATCGGTTTTCGGTTATAAGACCCATTACAAATATTTCACGGAAAAAATTCCGGCAACCGCCGGACTCGGTTATAAAGGTAATATTTACGACCAGTCGTTTCAGGGATTGTGTTTCAGATTTTTCTGGAGCGGAAACGATTATGTAGAACCTTTTTTTGATAATCTAAAATTCGCTAAAATTTGTTCTTTTACTCTGAGACTTTTATGCTTTGCAGTATTAGCTTTTGTTTTAACGCGTTATATAAAAGGACCTCCTTCCAATATCAAAATTTTACTCGGATTTTCAATAACCGCGGCAGGAATGCATTTGTTTCATTCTCTGACCTGGGAGCATCATCTTACGTGGAGCGTTATACTTTTTGTTTCAGTATTCGCGGTAATTATACAAAACAAATTAAACCGGTTTTACTTATATGCCGCTTTGATTTCTTATCTGACAGTCGCTTTAAAATACGGGTATGACAATAAATTTTTCACGCAAGGAATTTTTATTTTATTCACGGGAATAAAACTTTACGGGATAATAATTATCTGGATTACCGGTATTCTACTATTAAAAAACAATAAAATCAATTTTTCCGGTTAAAAATTTCCGCAAGTTTATTATAGGTTTCCACGCTGTTTTTTCCGACGCCGGTTTCTTTCAAATAATTCTCCATTTCAACGGTTTTTTTTTCGATAGCCGCATTATTTTTAGGAAGAGATGTTTTCCATTCCTCCAAAGCGTTAATCAATAATATATCCGGCTTAATGTGTTTTCGTAAAACATTTATTAATCCCGTTTGAAAATCTCCGCTTGAAAAAATTTTGCGTTTATCCTCGTTATTTTTACTTTTAACAGGCGTTTCCAAAACGGAATTTTTCCACAATAAAAGAATAAATACAATCAAGAATCCCAATAAAAACCCGTAAAGTTTATATTTGACAAACAAATAACTTATTCCTTTATCGCTTGCGACGCCTAAATGAGCTTCGTCAAAAATAATGTTTTTATTGTCGTTCAAACATAATAGTATAAAAGAAGATAACGGTTGCCGTCTTAACGCCTCGTTGCTGAAAAGATAAGAACCAGCTATCAAAGTCAACGAACCTGAACCAATTTGTTTTTTTACTACGACGGGAAATTTTCCCGCGATAGAATAAACTGGTTTCCATTTGTTGTTTTCAATTTCAAAATAATAACCCGAATTAAACGGAATATCGGCGTCCCCGAAACAATCGGTCATTTTCAAAGCGCGTCTTGATTTTATATTATTCGGTATTTTTTTTAAATTGAATCCGAAATAATTTATTGCCGTTTCAGAGTCTGAATTTTTTTGTTTCTTTGATTTATTAAACCCGCTTTCACAATTGCCGGAACGCGTTTTCTTTATATCGAACTTATAAAAATCGTTTTGAAAAGCCGTAATTACCGAGACTCCGTTTGCCGCAACGCCTGTTATATCCTTAAAATAATCCCCGCTAAAAAAACGCTCTAACCGTTCATTCAAAAAAAAAGCCGCAGTTACAGGTTTATCTTTAGTTAAGTTTTTTTTGATTAAAATTTTCAAATCGTCAAAATTTCTTTCAACCTCAAACCCTTCCATATTCCGCAAACTTTCATAAAGAGCCATTGACCCGAGCGGATCGGCTCTTAAAGACGAATAAACAGGGTAAACGTCGCCAACGGCAAATCTCGCGTTTAAAATCCAAATAAGGCAAGCGAGAGCCAATAAAGCGACTGCGGCGTTGCAAAAAATAAAAAAATTATTTTTCATAATTTTCTAAAATATTATTAATATTGGTCGCGTAATCGTTGAATTTATCATCCGCAATTTCAAAATCTCCATACCATATCCGGTCAAAATATGCGGACGCTTCGGAAAACGCAAGAAAAAGATTTTGAAATGAATTTCCTTTTTCCTTTAGTTCCCTGTTATAATCAAAATTGGTTTTATAAGTTCTTAAAACTATTAGTCCTTTTGAATTCAAAGACGATAAAACGGCAAGAAAAAAAGCGCGCATAGCGAGTTTTAAATCTCCGGAATCAAGATACTTGCGGGCGAGTTCAAGCCATTCCGCCGACGGAAGTTTATCCGCGGTTATATTTCCCGAAAATGAAATATTATCAAACGAAGTATCCGCCGCGGATACTTCGTTTTTTTTTTTCTTATTTGACCGGAGAATTTTCAGCGTCAGCGTAAATATCAAAAGTCCAAAAAAAACCGATATTGCGAGCATTATGAATTTTACCGACTTGATCCATTCAAAAAAAGATTTATCCCCGTAATAATCATTATGATTTTTTGGAGTTGAAAAAATTTTTTTCAACTTTTTGAATAAATTTTTAAGCGGATTTTTGATATAAGAAATAAATTTTTTCAGACTTATTCCCAAACTGTATGTCATTCCATTTTTATTGCCGGAAGATTTTCCGCGCGGTTCGCGCCATGAATATTTCGGATGCGCGAGCGTAGCTTCAATAGAATCCAATAACATTTTAGAATTAGAATCAAATTCTGAACTTTTAATCTTTTCTTGCGGCGGCTTCTTTACCGGAGACGCAAAAATATTATCTCCAACGTTTAAAAATAGAATTATTAAAAAAGGAATTATTATCAAACTCGCATTTTTTTTAAACAACTCTACGGATTTAATTTTCAAATCAAGACCGGACTCTGCGGATTCGCAGTAAAAACATCTTAACGAATAAAATATTTTAACGAAAGGGTCTATAACGAGATATGTCAAACCGCATATTATCGTTAAAAACGTGGAATTTAAAATAAAGAACGGCGAAAATTCAGGAAACCGCCATCCTGTAAAAAACTGAAGCAAATATGGAGTCATAAAAAACATAGCCGAAAAGTTCAGAAAAACAAAAAAAGAAAAAAGAAATATTATGGATATAAAAAGCGAATTTTGTCCGGGCAGATAAACGGCGAATTTCCATGATATTTTAATTAACTCTTTAAGTTTTAATTCTTTTCCATTGACAAAGTGAAGATTCTGAAAAAACGAATAAAACCAGGGAAACGGAAACATAAAGAACAGAGAAAATAATAAAACTACCGGACTGACAGTTTGCAAAATTAAAGTCGCTAAAATTATTCCGCCGATTTTTTTCAATTTGAAAATTTCAACGGATTCGCCGGTAATTAAATTTCCTAAACTAACGCAAAATATAGATTGGCAAATTTTCATCCAAATAAATAAAACGGCAAGTCCGCCAGATAATAAAAGAACGTTATTTTCAGCGCCGGCTCCGCGGCTCATATCAGCCCAATAAAAAAGAAGCCCGATTATAAACGGAACCGACCCCGCGTAATAGATAAAAATCAAAAAAGCCGGTATTTTTTTTAAAATGAAAAACGATTCTTCAATCAGTTCAACCGCGCTTTTTCTAAAAATTGCCGAATCGGATTTTATTGAAGGCATTTTTCCCAAATTGTTCCCTCATGATACGCCGAAGGTATTTGAATTAAAACATATCCTATAAAATAAAAAAAAAACCAAAGAATAAAAATTCCAGCTATTCCCTGAATTAAAAAATAAACAAAAAATACCAAACCGTTATAAAGGGGTATACCATTTCCAAAAGAGGAAACCTTTTAAAATCAAGGGGTTAG
>ERZ795059.1340-NODE-1340-length-27714-cov-10.545464_pt1 | contig 27714 bp, 19 predicted proteins | sample MGYA00375143_ERZ795059 | MGnify/ENA primary metagenome ERZ795059 (study PRJEB30188, sample SAMN05720168) | activated sludge metagenome | isolation source: Anaerobic digester | place: USA | collected 2015-01-07 ... | reverse complement strand
AATACGTACTGAATACGTACTGAATACGTACTAAAGCCGTGGTGAATACGTACTTAGCTCGATCTGACTCCAATCAGAATCCCTGTAAACTCTCAGTATATAAATTCTTTAATTTAGAACTTTTTTACTTCTGCAGTTCCCAAATTATCATTCATAATTCAAGATCGGGCTTAACCATCTCTCAACTTGCTGTTTACTCATCCCCTTACGCTTGTGGTAATCAATTATCTGATCTTCCCCAATCTTACCAATCCCAAAATACTTCGATTCTGGATTTGCAAAATAAAGACCGCATACCGAAGCAGTGGGATACATAGCCAGATTCTCAGTCAGCTCAATAGTTGTCGTTTCTCTTACATCTAGCAGCGAAAATAATGTGAGCTTCTCAGTATGGTCAGGGGATGCTGGATATCCCGGAGCAGGACGAATACCTCTGTATTTTTCTTTAATTAGCTCATCATTACTTAGTGGAGCCTCCTTTTCATACCCCCAGATCTCCCTTCTTATAACTTCATGAAGATACTCTGCAAAAGCCTCAGCTAACCTGTCCGCAATAGCCTTCACCATTATTACGTTGTAATCATCATTGCTTCGTTGATATTCCTTAATAAGTTCATCAATATTAATCCCTGCTGTTACTGCAAATCCCCCCATAAAATCAATTATTCCCGAATCCTTTGGTGCAATGAAATCCGCTAGCGAAAGATTCGGTTCCCCCTCAGATTTTCGATACTGCTGTCTTAAATTATAAAAAGTTGCAAGTATTCCCGATCTGGTTTCATCCGTATATATCTCAATATCATCATCATTTACACTGTTAGCCGGGAATATTCCCGCTACCCCCGATGCCTTTAACCTTCTTTCTTTAATAAGTTCCTCAAGCATTATATTTGCATCATCGAACAGTTTCTTTGCTTCACTCCCTCTTTCTTTATCGTCAAATATCGATGGATATTTCCCTTTCATCTCCCAGGTTGAAAAGAAAGGTGTCCAGTCAATATACTTCCTCAAAATCTCAAGCGACACATCTTGAAACTTAAAAACACCTTGCCTTACTGGTCTGTCTGTCTTTGTCTGCTTCCAGTCAATCTTATACTTTTTCTTTCTGGCTTCAAAAATTGTAATATACTCTTTCTCTGACTTCTTTTTTGCAAATGCATCCCTTATCCCATTATACTCAACTTCCACCTTCTTTACAAATTCATCTCTTCCATCTTCACTTAAAAGTGCACTTACTACCGGTACACTCCTCGATGCATCTAGTACGTGAATAACTGGGTGATCATAATGCGGAACAATCTTTACTGCTGTATGTATTCTTGATGTTGTGGCACCACCGATAAGTAGTGGCATCTTTAAATTATTTCTTTTCATCTCCTTGGCAACGTGCACCATCTCGTCAAGTGATGGTGTTATTAGTCCGCTTAACCCAACAACGTCAGCCTCTTCCCGTATTGCAGCTTCAATTATTTTATCCGCGGATACCATTACTCCTAGATCAATAACATCATAGTTATTGCACCCAAGCACAACCCCAACAATATTTTTTCCGATATCATGAACGTCCCCCTTAACTGTGGCCAGAACAACTTTTCCATTTCGGTTTTTCCCCGTCGCGTTTTTCTTTTCTTCTTCAATATATGGTATCAGATAAGCTACACTTTTCTTCATTACTCTGGCGCTCTTCACCACTTGTGGCAGAAACATCTTTCCCGCTCCGAACAAATCTCCCACTACGTTCATCCCCTCCATTAATGGTCCCTCAATAACTGATAGGGGCGAAGCATATTCTATCCTGGCCTCCTCAGTATCTGTTACTATATGGTCTACAATTCCCTTAATCAGGGAGTACTTTAGTCGCTCAGTAACTGGTAAACTTCTCCACTCCTCCGTCTTAGTCTCCTTTTTCCCTGAAGCTTTAACACTCTCGGCAAAGGATATTAGCCGGTCAGTAGCATCTTTCCTTCTGTTCAGAAGTACATCCTCAACCAACTCTTTCAACTCTTTTGGGATGCTTTCATAAACCTCAAGTTGTCCGGCATTTACAATTCCCATATCCAGACCTGCCCTTACAGCATGATACAGAAATGCAGAATGCATCGCTTCCCTTACAATATTATTCCCTCTGAACGAAAATGAAATATTGCTTACACCCCCGCTTACTTTTGCAAATGGTAGATTTTGCTTAATCCACTTTGTAGCCTCTAGAAACGTAACCGCATAGTCATTATGTTCCTCCATTCCCGTTGCAACCGTTAGTATATTCGGGTCAAATATTATATCCTGAGGTGCAAATCCCACCTCCTCAGTAAGGATTTTATAGGCTCTTTTAGCAATTTCAACTCTTCTTTCAAAACTGGTTGCCTGTCCCTCCTCATCAAATGCCATAACAATCACAGCAGCCCCGTATTGCAGCACCTTCCTTGCATGCTCAATAAATAACTCTTCCCCCTCCTTTAAACTTATCGAATTTACTATACCTTTTCCTTGAAGACACTTGAGTCCTGCTTCAATAACGCTCCATTTTGACGAGTCAAGCATTATTGGTAGTTTTGCAATATCAGGCTCCGATGCTATCAGATTCAGAAACCTCACCATGGCTGTTTCAGACTCTATCATCCCCTCATCCATATTCACATCCAATACTTGAGCACCCCCCTCAACCTGGTCTTTTGCTATCGAAAGAGCTTCTTCATACTTCTCTGCCTTAATTAGATTTGCAAATTTAATTGATCCCGCTACATTCGTCCTCTCACCGATATTTATAAAATTGCTCTCTTCTCTTACAACTAATGGCTCCAATCCGCTTAACCTCAATAAAGGAGCAATCTTCGGAATTTCCCTGGGCTTTAGTCCCTTAACGTTCTCGGAAATAATCTTTATATGGTCTGGTGTTGTTCCACAGCATCCCCCCACGATATTATATAAACCTTCTGCTCCAAATTCCCTTAATATGTCCCCCATTTGATTTGGTGTTTCATCATACCCTCCAAATGCATTTGGAAGTCCTGCATTTGGATAAATACTTATAAAGCAATTTGCATTCTTGGATAACTCTTCCAGATAAGGCCTCATTTGTTTTGCCCCTAATGCACAATTTAACCCGATGCTTAACAAATTTCGCGTATGCGATAAAGAAATCAAAAATGCTTCTGTAGTCTGTCCGGATAAAGTTCTTCCACTCTGATCAACAATAGTTCCCGATATCATTACTGGGATCTCAATTCCGGTTTCATTGCATAGTTCACTCACCGCATAAACAGCAGCTTTTGCATTTAACGTATCAAATATTGTTTCAATTAATAATAAATCCACACCTCCTTCAACCAGTGCTTTCGCCTGTTCATAATAAGCTTTAACCAGATCAACAAATGTAACCGCCCTGTAACCGGGATCGTTAACATTTGGTGATAATGATGCCGTTTTATTTGTCGGTCCTAATGCTCCGGCCACAAATCTTGGTTTATCAGGCTCTTTACTTGTGAATTCTTTCGCCACTTCCTTGGCAATTCTTGCTGCTTCATAGTTGATTTGATATACATATTTCTCTGTATGATAATCACTCTGGCTAATACTCGTTCCGTTAAATGTATTCGTTTCAACAATATCTGCTCCCGCAGAAAAATACTGACTATGTATCTCCTTTATTATATCCGGCTGCGTAATACAAAGTATATCGTTATTCCCCTTTATATCTTTATTAAAGTCCTGGAATAATTCCCCTCTGTAGTCTGCCTCACTTAACTTGTAACGCTGGATCATTGTTCCCATTGCACCGTCAATGACCAGAATTCTCTCTTTTAGAATACTTTTAATTAATTCGGTTCTGTTTTTCATATGCTGTCTTTAATTTCGGTACTTATTATCTTTAAACTTTCTTAGCTAAACTTTTTCTCTTTCCTCTTTGAAACAAACACAAATATAACTAAATTCACTACCGTAAAAAAATTTTGTTTAGGATAGAAATATGATAGCAATTACCGGAGGTGCCGGATTTATTGGAAGCGCCTTAGCTTGGCGGCTGAATAAACTCGGTCGAAACGATATATACATTATAGATGAACTCGGCACTGGTGAAAAATGGAAAAACCTCGTAGGGCTCGATTTCAATGACTTCATTGATAAAAATGAATTTATTGAAAAATGGGTGAATAAACTCGATTCCGCTGATATAACTGCTATTATTCACATGGGCGCGAATTCTAGTACAACTGAAAAGGATGCTGACTTTCTCTTAAAAAACAACTATAGATATACGGTCTCCCTCGCTCAGGCAGCTCTCTGGAATAATATACGCTTTATTTACGCCTCATCAGCTGCCACCTATGGTGATGGGAAACTTGGGTTTAATGATAATGAAAGTCTTATTCCTGCACTTAGACCTCTGAATATGTATGGCTACTCAAAAAACTTGTTCGATATTTACGCTCTCAAAAATGGTCTTCTGGATAGAATTGTTGGCATCAAATATTTTAATGTTTACGGACCTAATGAATACCATAAGGGAGATATGCGTAGTGTGGTAAATAAAGCATTTGAACAGATTTTAACAACCGGAAAAGTTAAACTCTTTACTTCCAAAAACCCCGGCTATAAAGATGGCGAACAACTCCGCGACTTTATTTACATTAAAGATGCAGTCGATATGACACTCCATTTCCTCCTGAAAAATAAAAAAGCTGCAGGTATCTTCAACGTTGGTACTGCAAAAGCGCGCCATTGGAATGATCTTGCTAAGGCGATTTTTAAGACTCTTAATAAGCCCGTTAATATAGAATATATTGAACTCCCCTCGCACTTGGAAAAAAAGTATCAGTACTATACCCAGGCAGATATTACAAAACTTAAAAATTCCGGATATAAAAAGAGAATTACTTCTCTGGAGGATGGAGTCCGGGATTATGTCAGCAATTATCTTGTTGGAGAAAAATATCTGGATGGGTTGGATTAATAACTTATAAATGTGGGAAAGAAGAAGAGGATTAAAAATCCTCTTCCTCATCTATAAACTCAGCATCGTCAATTTCGTCATCAAGATCATCAAAGTCATCTAGGTCCTCTTCTTCATCATCAAAATCAAAATCTTCCTCGTATGCTTTGTCTTCGTCTATGTCTTCTATATCATCTTCAAATTCTTCATTGAATTCATCATCGTCAAATTCTTCGTCGTCAAATTCTTCATCATCAAAATCCTCATCATCGAATTCATCGTCATCAGATTCTTCTTCATCGAAATCCTCATCATCCTCAGTGTTTTTCTTCCGTGGACTCAGAGTGTACGATTCATTCATCACACTGTAGACGTCGGCCAGGCTCTCACCCTCTGAGGTTATTCCGTTTTCCGATATGTGAAATAAATCAGTGTTGATTTCGTTAACTGCCATACAAGAATATCTCCTTTTCAAATTTAATTAATTCTCGTTTCAAATATAAGAAAAATATTTTCCAAACAAATATTAGAAAACTCCCCCTAAATATTCTTTATTATTATTTCAAAAAAAATGTTAAATTGTCACATCAAGAAAAATTAAAACTATTTTATCTTTTATTTGTAAAGATGGATGCACCATTTAAAAAATTAGCTTTAGCAGTTACTTTTTCACCCACTAGTAGAGCTCTCCTTCGGGAAGCAGCACGCCTTAAGGATCTTTTTAATGCTGAACTCCTCTTAATTCATGTTGGAGAACGTACTACCGAAATTGAAACACGCATGATTGAAATGCTTCAAAGCATTGAACTCTCACTTCCAAACGTTAATCTTGAATGGGGTCTGGGTGATCCTGCTCAGGTCATTAATTCAGTCTGCATTAAGAATAAAATCGACCTTCTTATTGCAGGTGCTTTGGAAAAAGAAGGACTTATTACTTACTTTACTGGCTCCATTGCCCGTAAACTTATGCGCAATCCCCCATGTTCTCTCTTGGTTCTTGTTTCTCCAAAAGACTCAACCAAGGTCTATAATAAAATTTGTGCGGGAGTCTCGTTCGGTCCTGAGTGTCCTGATACAATAAATAAAACATTTCGATTCGCCCACTTTGAACATACTAAAGAAATTACTCTGATTAGAGAATTTCAGGTCCCCGGACATTCTATCGCGGTTTACGATGGTGTGAGTTCTAACGAAACCCAAAGTAATCGAAACCGCTGGATTAAAGAAGAGGAGGATAAAATGAGGGTCTTCCTTGCAGAACACAACCTGAATACTGGAATAAAAATAAATCTTGTAGCTCTCTATGGTCGCTCTGGATGGGAAGCAAAAAACTATGTTCAGCAATTGAATGCTGATTTATTTGTAACTCCTGCACCGCCAAAAAAACTTAAACTCGTCGATCGCTTGTTTCAGCACGATAATGAATTTATTTTCGAAAGTCTTCCTTGTTCACTTTTAATGATTAAAGGTAACTAATGACTTTTACTTCGAACGACATTACTATTTTATTGCTCAGTATGGCTGTTATGTTGTTCGTTGCTCGTGGTATGGGTGAACTGATGAGGTTAATAAAGCAACCTTTGGTTATTGGAGAGATCCTTGCTGGAATCATTCTTGGTCCTACTCTGCTTGGATTTGTATTCCCGGATTTATTTAATGGACTTTTCAATAAATCCCAAAGTAGCGAAATTATACTTCAGGGAATTACTACTATTTCCGTTGTCATGCTTCTCCTGGTTTCTGGTATCGAAGTTGACCTCGGAATTGTAATTAAACAAGGAAAAAAAGCCCTCTGGATTAGCATAATGGGAATTCTTTTCCCCTTTACACTCGGATTCTTGATGGCTTGGTCCTTTCCCCAATATCTTGGAAACACTTCCGGAGAATTGCATTTGGTCTTTGCACTTTTTGTCGGTACGGCCCTTTCCATAACTGCTCTCCCTGTTGTCGCTCGTACTCTTATGGATCTCAATCTCTTTAAAACAGAAATTGGGTACCTGATTATTGCTAGTGCAATGGTCAACGATCTTATTGGATGGATTATCTTTTCTTTGATTCTCGGAATGATGGGTTCTGCTTCCCATTCACTTGAATTTGGCTCTACTCTTACTCTCATTTTCGCCTTTATTTTTATCATTTTTTTTGTTGGTAGAAGACTCTTTAACTATGCCATTCCATTTATTCAGAAAAGATTTAGTTATCCGGGGGGGATTCTTAATTTTGTTCTTATACTTGGTTTCTTATCGGCAGCATTTACAGAGTATATTGGAGTTCATGCAATTTTCGGTGCCTTCATTATTGGGATTGCTATTGGTGATTCTGTCCATCTTAGAGAAAATACCCGCGAAATTATTCAACAGTTTGTTACAAATATTTTTGCCCCCCTCTTTTTTGTATCTATTGGTCTGCGTATTAATTTCGTCTCTAATTTTGACTTAGGAATCGTTCTGATATTTCTTGTTCTTGCTTTTGCAGGAAAAATTATTGGCTGTGGGCTTGGGGCTTACTTTGGCAAAATGAAAACCGAAGAATCGCTCATTATTGCTTTTGGTATGAATTCACGCGGTGCTATGGAAATTGTGCTTGCTACGCTCGCTCTCCAGGTGAATTTGATCAATGAAAAAGTATTCGTTGCTATTGTTATCATGGCTCTCGTAACTTCTATTAGTAGTGCTCCGCTTATGGATATTTTCGTTCGTAGAATTGCTCGGAAAACTCAATTCAGAAATCTTCTCAGACCGGAACTTATTTTGTTTGGCGAACTTTCAAACCGTGAGCAAATTATTGCGGCCCTTTCTCAAATAATCGAGCGCAAGCTCTCTCTTTCTATGGATTCAATTTCATCCAAAATGATTGAGCGGGAACAATCATTTCCGTCAGGAATTGCCAACTATTTGGCTATCCCCCATATACATATGAAAGTTCGGGAACCAGTCCTTGCTATATATATTTCTTCCAAAGGTGCGGATTTTATGGCAACTGATGGTCTCCCTTCAAAAGCCATTTTTCTGCTTGTAACCCCTGAAAATGATAATGAACTTCATCTCAAAATTCTGGCTGAGATTGTAAGAAAATTTCAAGATCTTAATAATGCCGAAACAATAACCCGGGCGAAGGAAACTATTGAGTTAATTAATATGTTAAGAGAAAGTAATGTTTATTAAAAAGTCTGCACTTCTTCTCCTTTTTAATCTCCCTTTTTTTATTTTTTTAAAGGAATTCTTATGGAAAGTATGCAAATTAACTATATTGCAGTGTTCGTTTCAGCAGTTTTAAGCTTCTTAGTTGGCTGGGTTTGGTATGCACCTTTTCTTTTTGGAAAAATCTGGCTTAAAGAACTCGGTCTCAACCAACAGGAAATTGAAAACCAAAACATGCTTAAAATATTTGGTGGTGCTTTTATTCTTACTTTTATTATAGGCTTTAACTTAGCTGCATTCCTTGGTCCGGAACCTGATTTTAGTTTAGGACTCTTCTATGGTGCTCTGGCTGGTATTGGCTGGGTTTCTGCTTCGATTGGAGTTGTTTATCTGTTTAGTAGAAAATCTCTAAAACTCTTTCTGATAGATGCTGGCTATCAGGTGGTCATATATACTTTAATGGGTGGTATTATCGGAGTTTGGAAATAATCCCAAAATTTAATTTAGGACTGATAATTTATGCTTGACTTAAAAAAACTTACTCTTACTGAAGTTCTTAGGAACTCTCTTGAGTCTTATCCTGACAATCCATCAGTAGGATTTGTTAACTCTGACCCTTTAACCTACTCGGAGTTCTTCAATCGTGTTAATCAAGTATCCGATTTTTTGCACGAAAATGGTATAATATCCGGAGATAAAGTCGCAATTCTTAGCGAGAATCAACCTAATTGGGCAATTGTTTTCTTTGCAGTAACTTCTATAGGTGCTGTCCTTATCCCCATCATGACTGAATTTCACTCCTCTCAGGTTCAGCATATTATTAATCACTCAGAAGCAAAAGCCCTTTTTGTATCATCTCGCTTTAGTGATAAACTTGAAGGACTCTCTATTCCTGCCATTCGCCTTAGGATTAAACTTGATGATTTCTCTTTACTTCCGGAACCGGAGGCTTCCGATTCTCTCCTTTCGAAACCTGAATTTATTAAAAAAATACTCTCTGATGGCGCTAAAGAATTCGCCCGAATTAAAGAATCAGCACTTAAATTCTTGGGTAAACTTCCCCAGCAAGTTGAGCAGGAATCCGTGGCTCTTATTATTTACACTTCTGGAACTACTGGACATTCCAAAGGAGTTATACTTACACATAAAAATATTGTCTCTAATGCTTTGTCAACTCTTGGTTTTATTCAATTAGATTCATCGGATAGAATGTTGTCTATTCTGCCCCTTTTCCACACTATGGAGTCAACTCTCGGTCTTGTTATTCCCTTCATTCGGGGCGCTTCTGTATATTACATCGAGAAACCGCCCACTCCGGCTGTTCTCCTTCCGGCTCTGGCTAAAGTTAAACCCACGGTCATGCTTGCTGTACCTCTGATTATTGAAAAGATTTTTCGGGTTAGAATTCTGCCTGAACTTAATAGAAAATTTATCATTAAAAGCCTCTATAAGCTTCCCGCATTCCGAAAAAAATTTCATAAGATTGCTGCTGCTAAACTCATGAAAACTTTCGGTGGTGAATTAAAACTTTTCTGCATTGGTGGGGCATCTCTTTCCGCTGATGTTGAAAGATTTCTTAACGAGGGGAGCTTTCCATATGCAATTGGCTACGGATTAACAGAAACCTCTCCTCTCAATACTGGAACGGATCCTTCAGAAGTTCGTCTTCGTTCCGCCGGTAAAGCTATTCCCGATGTTCAGGTTAAAATAGATAATCCGGACACTAAAACTGGCGAAGGGGAAATCCTTATTAAAGGACCTAACGTAATGAAAGGTTATTACAAAGATCCTGAAAAAACTAAAGAAGTCTTTACCGATGATGGCTGGTTTAAAACCGGTGATCTGGGAATTATCGATAAAGACGGATATTTGTTTATAAAAGGTCGTTCTAAAAACGTAATAATTGGCTCAAATGGAAAAAATATTTATCCTGAAGAAATAGAATCCATATTAAACGAACTGGATTTTGTCTCTGAATCCCTCGTCGTTGAACGAAAAGGGGAGTTGACTGCTAAAATATTCCTGAATTATGAAACCATCGAAGCAATGTATAAGGTTTCAACATCAGATGACCGCAAAACTCGTGAACTCGTTAATGAAATACTCACAGGCATCTTAAAACAAGTGAACGAACGGGTTAATACTTTTAGTCGTATTAATAAAGTTGTGGAGCAACTAGAACCTTTTGAAAAAACACCAACTCAGAAAATTAAACGTTATTTGTATAACTAAAAAGGGACTAATATCTTTAGTTTGATTCCGGCTCTGGGTATAGTCAAAATAAAACCTTTTCTTGATTTCATTTGAAATCTTAAATCTGGAGTTTCGGATTTTCAATCCCATAACCCGAATACCAGATCAAACCCTGCATTCCTGGCAATATTAGTCAATTTTAACACTTCTGTTTTCACATAATAACCTCCCCTTTATTATCTCTTTATTTTTATTGCTTTTTAACTCCAAACTAAGTAACTTTAATATCTTAATTTTTAAAATTTTGGAGATATTTGCCCTATGGGTATGATGGCTAAAATGCGCAATTTAGCTCCGGCTTTCATAATTACGGTCGGTGGTCTTTTCGTTTTGTATATGGTGATCTCTGATTCCAATGTTCAGGAATTTATAGGTGCCCGCTCAAATAATGTCGGCTCTGTTAACGGACGGGAAATTTCTTATCAGGAATTCAATGAGTTTGTGGATCGGGCTGTGGAAAATCAAAAAGCTCAGACAGGACAGGACATTCCTGAAGAACAAATGGATCAGTTCCGCGATCAGGTTTGGGATGCTCTTGTGACTCAGATCCTCACTGAGGAACAACTTGATAAATTTGGAATTGAAATTAGCGAACAGGAAATCAGAGATGTTATTCTTGGTGAAAATCCACCTGAATTTCTTAAACGTAATTTTATTGATTCTCTTGGTCGCTTTAATCGCGAAATGTATGAAAGCGCCCTCTTCGATGCGCGGAATAAAGAAGCACTGCTTCAGGCAGAAGAAGCAGTTAAACAGCAACTGCTTAGTCAAAAACTCCAAAATATGCTTTTTGCTTCTATTACTGTCAGCGAAGGAGAATTGAAAAGAAAATTTATTGATCAGAATATTAAAATGAATGCTGAATTTGTTCTCGTTGACGTTAATACTATTAAGGATAACGAGGTCAAAGTTTCTGACGACGACCTGAAGAAATACTACGACGAAAATCCTGATCAGTTTAGTGTGAAGGATCAAAGAAAAATTAAATTTGTGTTGTTTGCTATTGAACCTTCTCGCAAAGACTCCGATCTTGTTTTCCAAACCCTGAAAAGCGTCCTTGATAATGCTAAAAATGATACTTCTGATTTTAAGTTTTTCGTAGATGGTTATTCTGAAGCACCATACTCTCGCGATACTCTATCCATCAACCAGCTACCTGAAACTTTCGCAAATCTTGTCTCCTCCATTTCTGTCGGTGATTTAGTCGGACCAATCGCAACTCCTACTGGCTATGCACTTTATAAATATTTTGGAACTGCTCCTGGCTCAGAAACAGTAGCTCGTGCCTCCCATATTCTTATAGCTTCAACTGGAGATGATGTTAAAGATCTGGAGGAAGCTAATAAAATCTATAAACAATTAACCGATGGAGCTGATTTCTCAGCCCTTGCTAAACAGCTTTCTAAAGATCCGGGCAGCGCTCAAAAAGGCGGTGATCTTGGTTGGTTTGGAAAAGGTCAAATGGTTAAGGAATTTGAAGATGCTTGCTTTAACGGACCAGTTAATCAAATTCAAAAACCCGTGAAAACTTCTTATGGTTATCATATTATTAAGGTCATCGGAAGATCAAACACTCGGTACATTTCTGAGAAAATTACAATGAGTATTAAACCTTCAGGTCTCACAAGAGAAGAAATTTATAATCAGGCAAAAGATTTTGCTTATCTCGCTGAAAAAAATAATTTTGAAAACGAAGCAAAACTCCTTGACCGCCCCATTCAGGAATCCCAGCCATTTGATTCTGAGGCTCAGGTTATCCCTGGAGTAGGATATAACAAAGGAATAGTTAAGTATTCATTCGAAAATGGTTTAAATACTATTAGTCCGGTTTTCAAAACTCAGGCAGGTTATATCGTTTTCAAGATTTCCGATATTACTAAAGCCGGGGTTAAACCTTTTGATATTGTCAAGGAAGAGGTTAAAACTCTTGTTACTCGGGAAAAGAAATTCGAAAAGGCTCTCTCAATAGCTAATAATATCCTTTCCAAATCAAATGGAAATCTCAATAATGCTCCACAAATCTATCAACAGGCACGATTCGATACTACCGGAGAATTTACTCCTGCCGGTAGCATTCCGAAAGTTGGTATTGAATACAACTTCGCTGCTGTAGCTTATAAATCTCCTCTTAATAAAGTCGTTGGCCCGGTTAAAGGACAGAGAGGTTATTATCTCATGAGAGTTCTTAGCCGTGTGAACTTCGATCAGAATAATTACACCTCCCAGAGAACCGCGCTTCGCGATAATATCCTTCAAGAGAAAAAGTCTAGCTACCTTAACCAATGGCTCGAAAGCATTAAGAAAAATGCGGATGTTGAAGATAATAGATACTTATTCTACGGCATGTAAAATTTTAATGTAAAAAAGGCTGTCACAAAAAACGACAGCCTTTTTTTATATTGCAGGTAATAAAAACAAATCTTTTGAAGACTTATATCAATAAAAAAATATTTTTCTCCTTTACCTTTTTCGCTCTGTTAACTTCTGATTTAATAGGTCAGGAATATGGCGCGGGAATACCTGAGAAAATCTGCGATCTTCGGATCTATTATAATTACACTACAGATGCGAAAATTTATTATTTCCCCAATTCTTCTGACTACCAGCTCCGCAATAGCTTTCTTCCGCTGAATGGAATTACTAATTTTGGAGCGGAATTTCGATATAATGCCTCTCGTTATTTAGATTTTGCAATTAATTTGGAATATATCCACGTCACTAAAACAGTTGAAAACTTTACTGTAATTTATATGGAACATCCTGAAGTTGTTAGCGTCGTTGATGGTTTTTATCTTTATCCTGTTGAACTTCTATTACATTATAAACTTCCTTTCTCATCTGACAAATGGAAATTTTCTTTTGGTGGAGGATTTGGTCTTTACTATGGCGGACAGAGCAGGGATGTCGGAAACGCAGAAGTTGTTACTATTGAACGAAAACTCGGTTACAGTATCTTGGTAGGTTTTGATTTGGATTATTATTTTCATCAATATCTATTCTTGACTGTAGGTATGAAGTTTAGAGACCCCGAATTTAGGATTACTAGCAAATATAATAAGCGAATGATCAACTATGGCGGTAGGGAAGTGCTGATTCCTCAGGAATCCTTCGATTCAAAAATTAATGTTGATGGAATTTGTTTCCGTCTGGGTCTTGGGGTTTCTTTCTAACCTCTCCGAACCTTCCTTCGGTTTAATCTTATTTAAATTACTCCATTACTGAAATTTAAAAGATACTTTTTACTCACATGGAACTCCACAATTTGATGTTTCCTCATCTCCCTTTTTATTAGGAAACTCATTCCGGGTGGAGGCATCTCTTCATTTGGTGGTTTCTGTTCTTCCTCTTTAGGTTCTGTGGGTTGTACTTCTTGTTCCCTTTCTTTCTCAGGTGGTGGTAAAAATTCCTCCTTCTTATTATTATTGGGTGACACTTTCTTTAACGAATCCTGCATTTTTATGTTCTTTAAAGAATCTAACTTCCTGACATTTGCAAGCGAATCATCCATTCTCTTTTGCATCTTTTCACGCTCAATTTTTGCAAGCGAATCCTTGATTGCATTTTCAATTCTCATTTTTTCTTGTTTATAAAAAGAAAGTTTCGGAGCCACTTGTGTCGCATAAGGTGTCTTGGGATAATTGCTTACTAGAGTGTCGTATAAGAAAATCGCATCGTTACCCCTCTTAAAATTGTTCTCTAAAATCCAGCCTGCTGCTAACAGTGCTTGAGGGGCATATTTTGAATTCGGACTCTCCTTATATATATTCATGAAAGATGTGTACGATGAGTCAAAATCCCCCTTCTTCATTAATTCCTCAGCCAAAAGATATTTCTCTTTTGCCGGATCCTTTTCCAAATCAATTAAAGGTTTATTGATTTGGAACGCGGCAGCATTTACAATTTTATCTTGTTTGAAATTCTCATAGATAAAATTGAATATTGTGTCCGCTGTCGCACTGTCTCCCAACGCCGAGTAATAGCTCCCCAAAGCAAATAAAGCTTGTGGATAAGCCGGATTGTCAGGAAACTTACTCGTAATATAAGTGTAGTAATATTCTGCAGAATCAAGTTGGTCTATTTCAGCAAAAAACAAATTTCCGAGCTCATACCCATTCTTGAAAATCATTTTGCTTAATGAGTCAGCTGAAAGTACAGGTCTTACGGGTTGTAGTATACTCGGAGTTAATGGTTTTCCGTCTCTCGTTGTTGGTGGAGTCTGCTGTTTGGGCTCGTCATCGCCAAAATCCCTTTCTCGTCCGGGGGGTTTAACATCCCCTTCTTCAACTTCGGGTTGCTGTTCATTCTTAAGTTTTTCCAATTCTTTGGCATATGCAATTGAATCCCGAATAAAAAGCTCCGGATTATTGACATATTCCAGCTGCTTTTCAAATCCCATCATTACCGATTTAAGACTTTTATATTTAGTGAACTGCGCATTCTTTGTTCTGATTAAAGGTAAATAATCCACAGGTGCTGAAGAGGTCGACGCTTTCTGGTAGAAATTTGCTGCACTGTCGTAATTGGGCACATCAACTTCAAAAAGGTTTCCCATCTCATACCTGGCTGCTCCCGCATATACTGAAGACGAATAGGCCGTATCTACCAGTTTAAGTTTGTTATATGCTCTGTCATAGTCCCTCAACTTTCTGTACGTCTTCCCCGTCTCAAGTTCTAGCATATCAAAGAATGCGCTATTCTTGTCCTCACCTCTCAAGTCAAGAAAAATCTCAAGTGCTTCTGTATGTCTGCCTAACTGGTTATAGGCCATTCCTTTTTTTACATAAGCGTTGAGTTCTATATCATATCCTGGAGAAAACTCGTGCACTTTTGCAAAGGCATCCGCAGCGTTCTTGAAGTCATTCAGTTTTAAATATATTTCCCCTATTTGATACTGGGCTTGAGCATTTATAACTTCGTCATCAGATACTTCAATTAACTCATCACATGCCTTAATTGCATCCTGGTAATTTTCCAAAAATAAATAGTACTTTACTTCCTCTACATAAGCCGCTGTCAGAATGTCTTCATCCTCTTCTTCGCGCGCTTCATTTTTCACTTCCTCTAAAGCGCTTAAAAACGAAGGAAAGTTCTTTAATTGTAAGTAGTTTTTTACTATTCCAATTTTTGATTCTAATACATAATCTCCATCGGGGTATTGTGCAATTACCTCTGAAAATTTTCTTATAGATTTTATATAATTCTTCTGGTAGTAAAAACACATTCCCGTCATATATAATGCATCCTCCACATAAGAACTCTCTTGATTAAATTGGAGTATCTTCGAGGATTTCTCAATTACCTTGTTTATCGATTGTACCGCCCCGCCTGGAATGTTAGGCTCATTGAACTCGAATAGGTTCTTTCTTTCTGCATTTATTGCTGTGATAGCTTCTTCATATAATAAAGATGTGTTGAAATATAAATTAAAATAAGTGGTAAAGTCATACCACACCCCGCAATTGAAATTTATTATGCTTGCTAACAATAGGATTAAGAAATGACGCTTCTTCATGCTAAAATATTTTATTATAATGCAGCCTTTCCCGATTCTTCTGTTCGTATGCGTATTGCATCCTCTATATTAGATACAAATATCTTCCCATCCCCCACTTGTCCGGTCTTTGCTCCCCTCAATATTGCTGCAATTACTTTTTCGGAGTTTTTGTCTTCAACTACCACTTCTATTTTTATTTTAGGCACAAATTCAATTTGGTACTCACTCCCCCTGTATGTTTCCTTATGCCCCTTCTGCCTTCCGTATCCTCTTACTTCGGTAATCGTCAGACCTCTTATTCCTTCTTCTATTAAGGCTTCTTTTACATCCTCAAGTTTAAATGGTCTTATTATTGCTTCGATTTTTTTCATTTTAACACCTATCTACCGTGACATTGTTTATACTTCTTTCCACTGCCGCATGGACAGGGATCGTTTCTTCCAACCTTCTCCTCCGCTCTGATTGGTTGACTTTTCCCGGCTTGCTGTGTTTGTGATCCCTCCCCCGAACTTAGTCCTATATTTACTGTATCTTGTTTCGTTTCTACTATTCTTCGTCCCACACTCCTTCTTCTCTCTTGCACTTGCTCTCCGCTTTGTGGGAAAAACTTAAAACAGAATGTTATTGATTCATTTCTGATATCACTCAATAAAGTAAGGAAAAGATTGTATGCTTCGTTTTTGTACTCAACTAATGGATCCTTCTGCCCGTAAGCTCTTAGATTGATACCTTCTTTCAGGTCATCCATCTCCCTTAGATGCTCTTTCCACTTATTATCTATAACACTAAGTACTGCATATCTTTCTAGGCGCGCCATCAATTCTGGTGATAGCATTTCTTCTTTTCGGTTGTAAAATTCTTTTACCGAATTTATTATTAACTCCCCAAGTCCATCCTTCCCGAGATCTTGGAATTCATTAGGTGTAAAAGTAAGTTCAACTAAAAAGTGATGCAATATATCATCCTTGATTTTTTCAATATTTGCATCTTCATAATTCTTTTCAACCACTTCCCTTATGTATTCTTCAGCATTCTCTAAAATCTCTGCTTTAAGTCTTTCTCCCTGTAGAGCTTTCTTTCTTCTTGCATAAATTATAGTTCTCTGCTGGTTCATAACATCGTCGTACTCAAGCAATCTTTTTCTGATGGCAAAATTATTCTCTTCGACTTTCTTCTGAGCTCTCTCCACAGATTTCGTGATTAGAGGATGCTGAATAACCTCCCCGTCCTTAACTCCCATTCTTTGCATTATCGACGCTATTCTGTCACTCCCGAACAATCGCATAAGATCATCTTCCAATGAGAGGAAAAACTTGGTTGTACCCGGATCTCCCTGGCGTCCCGATCGTCCTCTTAACTGTCTGTCAATTCGTCTGGATTCGTGCCTCTCCGTACCTAGAATATACAATCCCCCTCTTTCTCTTACTCCCGCACCCAGCTTTATATCCGTTCCACGTCCCGCCATGTTTGTTGCAATAGTTATTGCCCCCGGTTGACCTGCGTACGCTACAACCTCTGCCTCTCGCTGATGTTGTTTTGCGTTGAGTACATTATGGGGTATCCCTTTCCTCTTCAGCATTCTGCTTATTGTTTCCGATACTTCTACACTTGTCGTTCCAACTAAAACTGGACGTCCTTCTTTCCTTAAAGTCTGTATCTGATCAATGACTGAGTTGTATTTCTCTCTTTTTGTCCTGTAAATAGCATCATCTTGGTCATCTCTTACCATTGGTTTGTTCGTCGGAACCACTACCACTTCAAGCTTGTAAATCTCAAAAAATTCCCCCTCCTCAGTTTCGGCAGTACCTGTCATACCGGCAAGTTTGTTATACATTCGGAAATAATTCTGCAATGTTATAGTGGCAAGCGTCTGTGTGTCTCTCTCAACTTTTACGTTCTCTTTTGCCTCTATTGCCTGATGTAGTCCGTCAGAATATCTCCTTCCTGGAAGTACACGCCCCGTAAACTCATCAACAATTGCAACTTTCCCTTCCTCTGTTATTACATACTCATTATCCTTCTCAAATAGAGAATAGGCTTTTAATAGTTGATTAAGTGTATGGATTCTTTCGCTTCTCTCAGAGTAAAGTGCATATAGTGCATCCTTCTTCTTTAATTTCTCTTCTCTTGATAATGTATCATCATTTTCAAACTTTGATGTTTCATAACCCAAATCAGGGAGGACAAAATATTGTTTGTCTTCTCTGCTTCCTTTTGCTAATTCTTCACGCCCTTTCTCGGTTAAGTCAATGGAATGGTTCTTTTCGTCTATTACAAAATAAAGCTCATCATCAATTATGTGCATGTTCTTCCCCTTCTCTCTAAGAAACTCGAGCTCGGTTTCCTGCACTAATTTCTTGTAGTTGGGTTCAGCATATAATTTAAGCAGTTTCTTATTCTTTGGCAATCCTCTCTGCGCCCTGAATAAAAGAATTCCACCTTCCTTTAAATCTTTTGAGTTTCCCTCCGCGTTCAGCGTTTCTTCGGCGTTTTGTATTAGCTTTGCCACTAAAGTTGATTGTAACTTAAATAACCTCTCAACCCTGGGCTTTAATTCATCATACTTCTGGTCGTCAACATCCACCGCTCCTGATATAATTAGTGGAGTTCTCGCTTCATCAATAAGTACTGAGTCAACCTCATCCACAATCGCAAAATTGTGTCCTCTTTGTACCTGATACTCCTTATCAATAGCCATATTATCTCTTAGATAATCAAAGCCAAACTCATTGTTTGTTCCATAAGTTATATCACAATTATACATGGCTTTTCTTTGGTCTGGACTCATCGTATTAAGTATAACCCCAATCGTTAATCCATGAAACTTGAATATCTCTCCCATCCACTCAGAGTCTCGTTGTGCCAGATAATCGTTTACCGTAACAAGATGTACACCTCTTCCTGTTAACGCATTTAAGTATATTGGTAATGTGGCAACTAATGTTTTTCCTTCTCCCGTAGCCATCTCCGAAATTTTTCCCTGATGAAGTACTACTCCACCCATAAGCTGCACATCGTATGGAACCATATCCCACGTCGTTTTGTGCCCCATTACTGTCCACGTTTTTCCTACTAACCTCTTGCAAGTCTCCTTAACAACTGCAAATGCTTCTGGCAATATTTCATCAAGAATTTCTTCATACCTTGCCGTAAGCTCCTCATTTAGCTCGTCAAGTTCATCATATACCGTATGCCTCTCAAATTCTTCGTTTGACTGTAATCTTCTGTTTAAATGGTCAATCTTTTCTCTTATTTCTGCAGTACCGTCTTGAATTTTCTGCTTAAATTCAGTGGTTTTTGCTTTTAATTGATCATCTGAAAGGTCTTTTATTTTTTCATATTCGCTAAGTATTTCATCAACTATTGGTTGTAAACTCGCTACATCTTTAGTTTTTTTATCAGGGAATAGCTTCTTGATAAAATTAAGCATTAATATCACTCCGTGAATTCACATAATTTAATTATTTTAGCTTGTAATTTAAGAATATTAACAGATAATTTATAGAGAATAATTCGGTTGCATCCCCAAAACATATATGTTTTACTTAAGCATTCTGGAAATCTGATTCCCGAAATTGAATATAGGATCGTAGAATCAATCTAAATTTCAAAATTATTTCATTAAAAATTATTAACTTTCCAAAGTTCCTATTATTTTTTTTTGTAAATTTTCAATAAAGTTTCGAGTAATAGGCTCGCAAAAAAATGCAACAAAACTCAACCGGATTTAAAAAAGAACTCAGTCTTTTTGACTCTTCGATGCTTGTCATAGGTTCTATGATTGGTTCTGGTATTTTTATTGTAAGCGCTGATATCGCTCGAACCGTCGGGTCCCCGGGTTTGCTCATTATCGTCTGGCTGCTTACAGGTATTATTACTTTGATTGGCGCTCTTAGTTATGGAGAACTGGCTGGTATGATGCCAAAGGCTGGCGGGCAGTACATTTATCTGCGGGAAGCTTACAATCCTCTCATCGGATTTCTTTATGGCTGGACTCTCTTTACCGTTATTCAAACTGGAACGATAGCTGCTGTAGCCGTCGCTTTTGCTAAATTTACCTCCATTTTAATCCCATGGTTCAGCTACAATAACATCCTGCTTAATGTTTTTGGATTAAACATTTCTGCCGCTCAACTTCTGGCTATCTTCAGTATTTTTATTCTTTCCTTTATAAATATACTTGGAATTCGAGAGGGGAAAATAGTTCAGAATATTTTTACTCTTTCGAAAATTATTGCTCTTTGCGCACTCATTCTTCTTGGAATTTTCATCGGGGCTAACTCGGTTGCTATCTCGGCGAATTTTTCTGATTTGTGGTCAGCTACTTGGACTCAGGTCTCTCAAGGTAAAATAATGAATGTTCAAACTCTTTCTGGTTTCACCTTGTTAGCCGCAATTGGTGCCGCCATGGTTGGGTCACTCTTTTCTAGTGATGCTTGGAATAATATTACCTTCACAGCAAGCGAGGTGAAAAATCCCAAAAAAATCATTCCTTTAAGCCTTATTATTGGAACAGGTACCGTAACCCTCATTTACATTTTAGCTAACATATCTTATCTTCTTGTTCTTCCGTTAAGAGGAAATCCGGAGGGAGTTGCTCCTGCTCAACTCGGCATTCAGTTTGCCCTTGACGATAGAATCGGAACCGCTGCAGCTGAAGTTATTTTTGGTGAACCGGCGTCTCTTATTATGGCAATTCTTATTATGATGTCCACTTTTGGATGTAATAACGGCCTGATCCTCGCCGGCGCTAGGGTTTATTACTCAATGGCAAAGGATAACCTCTTCTTCAAATCAGCCGCTAAACTCAACCGCCGTGCAGTACCCGCTTCAGCTCTTATATTTCAAGCCATCTGGGCTTCTATTCTTTGTCTCTCAGGTACTTACGGACAACTCCTTGATTATGTGATTTTTGCGGTTCTGATTTTTTATATCCTTACTATTTCTGGGATATTTGTCCTTAGACGTAAACAACCTGATGCCGATCGACCTTATAAAGCTTTGGCTTATCCATTCCTCCCATTCTTGTATATCCTTTTAGCTTTAACCATTTCGATAATTCTCTTGCTTTATAAACCTCTTTACACCTGGCCTGGTCTTTTAATCGTTCTTATCGGGATTCCGGTTTATTTTATTTGGGAAGCATTTAATAACAGATCTCATAACAAATAAATTCATATTGGAAAATACTGAGGTTCGTATTTTGGAAAATAATAACGAGGTTAAAATTTGAATCTGATTTTTCTTGAGTCTGTTTTGGAAATGTTCAAAAAGTACTTCTTCCGCTTGGATAATCCTTTCTTGTTCGTGATAATTATCATGTTTTTACTCTTTTTTCTGATATATATTTATTCAAGGGAAATTATCAATCCAATGAAATCAAAACACGAGCGGGAGCTGCTTGAAAAAGAATCCGAACGACTCAAGGCTATCACTGCATATGTCAATCTGTCAAACGAAAAAGAAAGAGAGAGGATAGCAAGAGAACTTCATGATGGCATTGGGCAGATGATTACTTATATTAAACTCCTTCTTAATGAAATGGAGCCCGAAATTCATAGTAACGATAAAGCCTCTACGAAAAGTTCTAAAATTAGGGAAGTACTGAATTCCATAAGTAAGGATATCCGAAGCATAGCCATGGGGCTTAAACCAAAAATTCTCGAAGAACTTGGTCTCGAACCGGCAATTCGTACTCTTGTTGACTCAATATCCGAACAACACAAGATCCATGGTTCGTTTTATCCGTTTACTTTAACTAATCGTTATAAACCCGAATTCGAACTTAATATTTATCGAATCATTCAGGAATTACTCAATAATGTCGCTAAACATTCTAAAGCTACAGAATTTACTCTGCAGGTTTTCGATAACGAAAATAATATTGGCATTACCCTGAACGATAATGGGATAGGTTTTGATGTACAGCATGCACTGAATTCAAAAGAAGGACTGGGTCTCCAAAGTCTATACCAACGCGTCCAGTCAAATAATGGTTTCATCGAAATATCCTCCGGGAAAAATGGTACTGAAGTCTTAGTCGAAATCATTAAGGAGGAAAATATTGAGCACAACTAAACTCTTCTTTGCAGATGATCACCAACTTATTCGCGAAGGCATTACTAAAATGTTTGATGATATCCCTGATATTAAAATTATTGGTACTGCCTCGGATGGAGTCGAAGCTCTCAATAAAATACTTGATTTGCTCCCCGATATTGTCCTGATTGATATTTCAATGCCTGGTTTGTTTGGCGATCAGGTTATTCGTCTTGTCAAAAAGCAAACCAATGAAATAAAATTCCTCGTCATTACCGTCTATGATAATGATCTTTATATTTTTAAAACCTTCTCTGCAGGTGCTGAAGGCTTTATTTCTAAAGATGCTGACAAAGAAGAGTTAATCTCCGCAATTCGAAAAATTCGGGATGGAGAAAAATACTGTAAGAAATTTGATACGGAAGAAAAATTAAAAGATTTTCTTGAAACCTTTGAAGGACGTAATTATAACTTTCAAACTGAACAAAATACTATTCTTACTTCTAGGGAAATTGAAATAATTAAAAAAATCAAAGAGGGTAAAAACAATGCTCAAATTGCCGCCGATCTTTTTATTAGCATTAAAACCGTTCGTCATCACGAATCAAATATCTTCAGAAAACTGAATATCAAACACTCCAGAGAATTGCTTGCTTTGATTATGAATGACGAACAACTAAAAAAACTCCTCAATAATTCTTAAACATTTTCTCCTCCTTCTCCCTAACATCTCCCCCAAATCTTACAACACAATAAGAATTGCTAAGATTGCAGGAATTCCCCCCCTTGTAATACTCTAATATTGATATAAATACGTACTAAAGCCGTGGTAAAGCCGTGGTAAAGCCGTGGTAAAGCCGTAGTAAAGCCGTCCTCATATCCATCTCAAATAGTCGCAAAAATCCATGAATTTCGACATCTTGATGCATCTTACTCCACACCCATCTGTTGAAATATTTAACAAACCACATAATTTGGGGTAATTATTTTGGAAAAGAGTTAAAAAACTAAATCTGGTAAGTTAATTGGAAGGAACTGGGGGTGGTTACCCACCCCCATGAAAAGACTTATTTTGCTATTTTTAACAATAAATCAACAACTCTGCACGAATAGCCCCACTCGTTATCGTACCAGGTCACAATCTTAAAGAACCTCTTCTCATCTTTGAAGTTGTTCTGTAATGTGGCAAGTGAGTCATATATTGAGGAACGATTGTCATGAACAAAGTCAGTTGATACAACTTCTTCATTGGAATATCCCAGAATTCCCTTCAAATATGTTTCTGAAGCTTTCTTTAATAGGGCGTCTATTTCCTTTATTGAAGTCTCTTTTTCGGTTCTGAAAGTCAGGTCTACCACCGATACATTTGCAACTGGTACTCTGAACGACATACCTGTCAATTTTCCCTTAACCTTAGGAAGTACTTCGCCAACTGCTTTTGCAGCTCCTGTTGTGGACGGAATGATATTGATTGCTGCTGCTCTTCCGCCTCTCCAGTCTTTCTTCGAAGGACCGTCCACTGTTTTCTGAGTAGCCGTATAAGCATGAATGGTTGTCATCAATCCGGTCTCAATTCCTATACCTTCTTTAAGTAATACGTGCACAACCGGTGCTAGACAGTTTGTTGTACATGATGCATTTGAAATGATATTGTGTTTTTCTGCATCGTATTCATTGTCATTAACTCCCATAACGATTGTCTTAACATCCCCCTTGCCGGGAGCCGAAATTAATACTTTCTTTGCTCCGGCAGCTAAGTGACCTTTAGCTTTTTCTGAATCCGTGAATAATCCTGTGGCTTCAATAACAATATCTACACCAAGTTCTTTCCATGGTAGTTGGGAGGGCTCTTTTGTTGCAGCAACACACTTTGTCTTATAACCATTCACTACGAAGACATCATCTTCCTCTGCCGACTCTGAACTCTTTTCAGTACTTATTTCACCTTTGAATTTACCATGAACTGAGTCATACTTCAACTGATATGCAAAGTATTTCGCGTTCGTGCTCACATCAACTACTGCAACTACTTCAATCTCTTTTCCCAGCAGACCCATATCGTAGATTGCATTATATACTAAACGTCCGATTCTTCCGAATCCATTTATACCTATTTTAACTGCCATATAATTTATTCTCCATATATTTAAAATAATTGACTAATTTACAATATCAAATTTACGGAAGATGAGTAGAAAATACAATTTATTTTGGCAATTATCCATCATACCAACTCAAACATTTTTTAAGGTAACATTATGAGTTGGTTTACTGGTATAGTCCTGAAAAAGGAAATTCCCTTTGAAACCATATGCAAACCTTTGCTTGGCAAAGGTGAAGTCCTTTTTCAGGATAAAAAAGTAATTCTTTTTGCCGGTTCCATCTCTGAAAAAAACCTTTTTCTCGGAAACAGTTCGTTTCAACTTGCTTGGGTAGTATCAGGAATAGGCGTAAAAACCATGAACGATGGAATCACATTCCTTAATAACCGGGATTGGCTTTCACTGGTATCTGAACAAAAAGTTCCTGTAGATGGGCACTATGCAATGGTTATCATTGAAAAGGGGAGAATATTACTTAAAACTGACTCCCTGGGACTCCGTGATATCTCCCTGATAGAGTTGCAAGATATGATTATCTTCTCGACCAAACTTGAACATATAGCTCTTTTCCATAATCTAAATCTTAATTTCGCGTTACTTGGTTCTCTTTGGTATGCCCCAAATCGGGTTTCCAACCTTTCACTTTATGAAGATGTTGTTCGTTTAGTCTGTGGTAAAAGCGCAGTAATTGACTTACCGGAGATTCATGTAACTTTTCAAGACAACAACTGGATTCCTGTTTTCAACGAAAGAAAGGAAGCTGAAACTGAATTTGCCGAAAGGCTCACACGACTGATGAATATCAAAAACCGGGAAGTTCTCCTTGGTTTCTCCGGAGGTATGGACTCCCGTCTGCTCCTTTCATTTCTTCTTTCTGGAAATAAAACAAATTGGTCAGCGCACTCTTCAGGAAGTGGCGATATTGACTCAACTCTTCCGGCGCAAATTGCAAAAAAACTGAATTTCCCCCATAAGCTTATAGACTCTGATTTCGGTTTCGAATCTGGAGATATTGATAAAATGGAACGCTTTAGTTTTCTCACTTCAGTTAATCATCCAATAAGTTCCTTCTTCAACCTTAAAATCACTCGGTTACTGGAACAGGAAAATAAGGTTTTAATTGATGGGGGCTTTGGTGAAATTTGGCGTCGCGAATATTTTAACAGAATACTTTGGAAGGGGAGAGATGGCTTATTAAGTTGCAATAGTGAAGCTATCTCCGCCTCAATAATTCACAATCGTGGGGAAATCTTTAACGATTACTATTCGAAATTATTCAGAAGAAATCTAATCTCTGAGATCAGCGAGCTACTCGTTCGTCTTCCAAAACCAAATACCATAGGATTGGAAAACTGGGTTGACCTTTTCGCAATTAAGACCAGGCTGGTCAATTATTACTCCCCCGAGCAGTCGCGTCTCGATGAAACAGTAATCAATTTCATGCCCTTTGCTCAGTTTTCTTTAATGAAAAAGTTATTCGAAATTCCTCTTCCCCTTAGAAAAAATGCTAAACTCTTCAGAAAAATTATCAGTCAAAATGCTCCGAATCTGACAAAATTTCCCTTGGTGAAAAATGGTCATACTTATCCCTTTAAGACAAGCACACTGTTTGCACGGCTTTTAACCCGTCTTCTTAAAAACAAAAACTCTTCCGTTTCTTCTCCCGTCTTTTTTCCTGCTCTTAAGGAATATATCTTGGACATAATGATGTCTGCAGAAGTGAAAAATGACACCTTATATGATTATAATAAACTTACCCTGTTTATTAAGAAAACTTATGAAAATAAAGATACCCTTGCCTGTCAATCATTGGAATGGTGGCTTTCTTTTCACATGAATAGAATTTATATACAAAAACTAACAAAATCGCGAGGCCAAATATGAAAAACAAAGAACTTCTTTACTACACTTTTACTGAATTCCTTAAAATCCCGATGGTGATCGCTGCATCGGAGAAAGGTATCTCTTGGATTGATTTTACTAAAGATATTTCCTCTTTTAACAATGACAATCAGTTTGAATTCAAATCTGTCTCTCCTTCTTCTCCGAAAGTCTTCGGACTCCCCAGACAATTAAAAGAATTCGCTACTGGTAAAAGAAAGAAATTCGAGGTTCCTGTCGATGTCTTTGGAACGGAATTCCAGATTTCCGTTTGGAAAGCTTTGCTCACGATTCCCTATGGAGAACTCGCTTCCTATAAAGACGTTGCTGTTTCAGTAAAACGTCCATCATCAAGCAGGGCTGTGGGTAACGCCGTGGGTGCAAACCCTTTGCCGGTGATTATTCCTTGTCATCGCGTAATAGCTTCAGACGGTTCATTGGGTGGATATTCCGGTGGGATTCAAATTAAGATCAAACTCCTGGATCTTGAAGAAAAATTCAAGTAAAGAATACTTAACAGCTCCTTATCTGAAGCGCCTGAGTGTCATAAAAAGTAAATAAACGAATAGTGCTATTGAGGCTGAGCAAATAAAGGGTACAGTGGATCCGAACTGATCCCATAGTACTCCCGATAAAAATGATCCGAACATTACTCCTAAACCCGAAAGCATGTTGACCAAACCAATAGCACTTCCTCTATCCTTATCTGGAATTAAGTCACTTATCCATGCTTTCGATATGCCTTCTGTAAATGCTGAATAAACTCCGTATAAACCAAAGCACAAAAAAAGGAGTATAGGATTACTGACTAAACCAAATCCAAAATAAACAACCGTAAATACTAACAATCCTGTAGTAAAAACCAATTTTTTGGAATATTTATCCGATATAATTCCGGCTGGGAATGAGAATGAAGCATAAACAATGTTATAAGTTATGTATCCAAGAATCGCAGTCATTTCTGAACCGGAATCATGTCTTAATTTTAAAATTAAAAAAACATCACTGCTATTCGCAATAGAAAATATAGTATATAAAATCAAAAATATTTTATACTCAACTGGAGTTTTAAACAAAAATTCGAAATACTTTTCTTGTCCTCTTTTTTTTACGTCAATAAATTTATCTCTGACAAAGAAAGTCAGGAAAACCGAAAAGAAAGAAGGAATGATTGCGAGAAGAAAAATTAAAACATATTCTCCGGGATAAAAATATAATATTATTAATGCTGCTATTGGTCCAAATGCGGCTCCCAATGTGTCCATCCCTCTGTGGAATCCGAAAATCCTTCCGCTGTCATTACTTACATAACTCGCTAGTAGAGCATCTCTGGGGGCACTTCTAATACCTTTCCCCAATCTGTCAACAACTCTGAAGGCTAAGACAGTGGAAATGTTTGGAATTAATCCTGGAAGTGGTTTAACAATTGATGAAAGAGTATAACCCAGAATAACGAATAATGATCTTTTTTTGATTCTATCAGATAATCGACCAAAATAAGCCTTGAATAAACTGGCAGTCACTTCAGCAAGCCCCTCGGCAATTCCGATAATGGTCATTGAAGCGCTTAGAGATACTGCCAGAAAAATTGGGGTCACCGGATATAGCATCTCACTGGCTATATCAGTAAAAAAACTCACAAGAGAAAGTAATACTACTTGCCTTGGAATTTTACTCCTGAATTTCACATTAAATTTATCTTTATAAGGCCTTTAAGAGATTTGCCATCTCAATTGCAGTCATCGCAGCATCCCAGCCTTTGTTTCCGGCTTTTGTGCCTGCCCTTTCAATGGCTTGTTCAATGGTATCTGTAGTCAGTACACCGAATATTACTGGGGTAGAATGCTTCAGTGAAACGGTTGCAATCCCTTTAGA
>ERZ795059.1336-NODE-1336-length-27802-cov-8.168306_pt1 | contig 27802 bp, 29 predicted proteins | sample MGYA00375143_ERZ795059 | MGnify/ENA primary metagenome ERZ795059 (study PRJEB30188, sample SAMN05720168) | activated sludge metagenome | isolation source: Anaerobic digester | place: USA | collected 2015-01-07 ... | reverse complement strand
CAGATGGCATGTACTTGCCTCCGTAATCACACAGTCGCGGGCACCTGCGCTGCACCTGCATCTCCAGCTTAATTCCTCGTTGACGGAGTCGAAGCTTGAGCGAGAATGGGGAATGGTGCAGCATAAGAGTGAACTTGTGGGCACGTGCCTTAAAAGCATAGCCCTGCTGGAGGTGATGATATGCATCCCAGATTATAGCCCAGCTGGAGAGCATCCGAACTTCGGGGCAGTAGTTATGCTGTGTAGAGCATTCACAGGCCCTCTTGACAAGGGTGAATCCCCCGGGACTAGTCTCTAACTCTAGTACATGGGGAGTACTCTGCAGTAAAGTGAGTAGCTCTTCATTTAACAGAGATAATGCGTTCTGGGATTGGCCCATAATAACCTCCTTATGGTTAAGAGCCTCTGGGACTGGAATGGGCCAGTCCCAGAGGGCTGATGCCCTTACCTTAGGGCTGGAACTTCTGGCGAATCTGGGTGACTATGGGATCGTTGGCTTTCCACTCCCACCTCCCGTCCTCACGATCGAAGTGATTTCGGAGCCATTTGCGTAGTCTGCGAGGCTCCACATCTAGCTCGGCGGCCAGCTCCTTGAGGGTAAGTAATTCCCCTCCAGTCCCCTCCTCTGGGGAGGTATTTGTAGAGACTGGGGTAGCTGGAGTAGCTGGAGGATCCACCCTCCGAGGGGTATCCGTTGTACGCCGCGGATTCTTCTTAGACCCCTTCCCGACGGTAGGAGTAGTAGGGATGACTTCCGGAACGGGAATCTCTACGGGGTCATCTACGTCGGTGATCTGGCCCGAGTCACGAAGTTCCTTCTCGAGATCGTCTAGTAGTTGCTCAATCTCCGGGGTGATGTCTGTGTGTTCGTCGTTCCTATCCAAATCGTCCACCGTTTCGTGTACGTTCTGGAGAACAGTGCTTGTTCTCATGGGCTCTTCTCTCCTTCCAAATAGGATAGCTTTTAGTTCATCGACCACCATGTGGGCCAGATCAAGTTTCCCCTGTAGTGCCTCGAGTACCTTCTCATCAATGGTACCCTCGGCTACGATGTTTATATAAGTCACCTTCTGGGTCTGCCCTATCCTGTGAATTCTGGCCTTAGCTTGTTCGTAGTTGATTAGGCTGTAGTCTACCGAGTAGAATATGGCGGTGTCTGCCGCGGTCAGGGTAATACCTAAACCACCGGTGGCGATCTGTGCGAGGAAGACGCGAACGGTAGGATTCTCCTGGAACTGGCGGATAGCCTCCTCTCTTCCTGCGGAGGTAACTCCTCCAACTAGAGTGACATGGTTGATACCGCTACTGGTTAGCCTTTCGGAGATAGCCTTAATCTCTGGAATAAAGCGAGCGAAGATCACGACCTTCTTGCCGGCATCCATAAGGCCATCAAGGGTTTCCTCAAGGGCCTCGAGTTTCTCCGTGCCTATGGGGGCGACCTCTCCCCCCGGGGTTGGAATGAAGCCCCCGGTGATCTGCTGTAACCTAAGCATCTGCGTGAGTATGATGGGTGCTGTAACAGTGCCGTTCCCAACCTTTAGTAACGACTCCTGCGCCATGGTATCGTAGGCCCTCTGTGAAGTAGCCTTAAGGCGAGCATATACCGTTTGATTGACTATAGGGGGAAGATCTAGGGCTTCGGCCTTAGTGACTCTGTAGGCGATCGAATGGGCCTTAGCGGCTAGCTCTTCCAGGTTCTGGTATCCCACCACTTGATAGCCTCCATAACCCCCCATAATTGCGTAACGGTCACGGAAGCGAGCGTATGAATTTCCGAAGATAGATGGGTCTAAGAATTTGTACTGACTAAAGACGTCCAGGGGAGACTGAGCCACCGGAGTACCTGTAAGAATCATCCGGTGTCGGGTCTTCTTGCCTAGTATGTGTAAAGCTTTAGACCGCTGTGCTTGCCCATTCTTGATCTGCTGCGATTCATCTGCGATGACCATGTCAGGCTTCCATTCCACTAGATCTTCCAGCATCCGCCAAGCTCCATCATAGTTTATTACCACCACCTGGAGGCCTGAGGTATCCTCCCATTCCTTAAGAGTACGACTGCGTAAGGCCATATTCCCGGTGAGTACCTCTATCCTGTGGGGGAATGCGGTATGCTCCCGAAACTGGCGCCTCCATTCGCTGAGTACCGATAAAGGTGCTACTACTAATAACCTCTTGACCTGCCCCTGCAGGTAACGATGTCCTGCTGCGGCTATGGCTGATAGAGTCTTCCCTGTTCCTTGCTCCATCAGCAGGGCGGTATGGTCCAGTGTTACTGCGATCTCATAAGCGGCCTGCTGATGGGCATATAACGAGGTATGTAGTGGTACATCTAGTTCCTGGAGTTCTCCCGAGCGGATCCGTTGGGCAGTGGCTAACTGCTCAGTAGTAGGACCCACCGGGAGGTTAGGAACGATGGGTTCGGGGGCATCCAACCGAGCCTGGGCTAAGTCGGTGATGGTTGGGATACGATCCCGTAATTGGCGTAGGGCATCGCGTACCTTCGGGGTGTCTAGGTAGCGCCAGGCCTGTGCCCCATCAATCCATCGGGGGGAGGGAATAGTCTGTGATATGCTATTATCCTGGAATCGTCGCATATGCAGGTAGAACTTCTTTTCCTCGGGGTGATAGTCCAGACGGGGGGTAGCAACGATTACCTCTTGGGGAAGTATCCCCAGCCCCCGAGCTATTTCCATCCGATCTTCCCAGGGAGCTTGGGCTAGTTGGGACCAACCCAGAACCTCTAGTGCGTCTCGTACTTGATCGGGATCAAGGAATTGACGGTGGTACTTAGGAAGATGGCCCCCAACCCAGCGTTGATCCGTCAGGGAGAAAGGTTGACCTACTGCGACCATCTCGGTAAGCCTATGCCCCCGTTCGGTGTCCATAGCATTCCAGCCTTGGTTGTCTCTCTGAATAGCCCCATCACAGCCTGAGGTCAAGCGAACCAGGGTATCCATTATAACAACTAAGGCCTGATCTCGATTCATACCTGCCCCTCCTCCAGGATGGCTATTAATCCCGCCCTCTGTAGTTCTCGGAGGAACTCCGGGGGTGTGCGATAAGCGAGACGATGTCCAGTTTGCAACCTAACCCGACGAGCTACCTCCTGCATATAGTCAGGGCGTGACCTTACTCTAAAGGGCTGCGGAGTTTGCAGCTGGTCAATAATAGCTTCGGCGGATCCAATCAGCACCTCGGGGGTATTTACAATTCTCACTTTCCATAAGGCCTGTTCCAAGGTTCTCCCTCCTTCCGTCTTATGCTATATGCTAGGCCACCAGCTCCGCCTGTCTTTGGCGGAGATAGCGGAAGAGTTCTTTGAACCCATTGCCGAAGGGGCGGGTTAGCACCCTCCGTAGTTGAACTAGGTTCGAGTCCTCCCGGGAGGTATCTACCTTGAGGGGCGAGGAAGAAACGGACCTTTCGACCATGAGCTGAGTAAGGGTAATCCACTGGATTATCTTGGAGGCATTGACCGAGCCTTGGTGTTGTCGGAATTCCACCGTGCCATGTCTCCAGTAGGCTTGGAAGTTTAGCTTGTAGTACCTGTCCCAGAGGATTCCTTCGAGTTCCCGGAGAGTTTTAACCTCTGCGATGCGTGTAGCTCCTCCGTAGATGGTGCGGAGTGAATGGCAGTAGCGATTAGTGTTTCCCCTACGGGAGGGGGATACTAGCGAGTCGATGGTAGCCTCAAACCGGTAATAGAGAGCGAATAGCCTTTTGAAGGTATCAATCTGGAAGTCCGAGGCATCGTGATGAACGTGGAGTCCACAGCTTGAGTTCACGGTGACTCCGAGGGAGTTAAGCACCTGACAGGCTTTACGGATTTCTTCCAAGCCGTTCTCCCCTGCCAGCGGAGGGGAGACGAGTTCGAAGGTGTTTTGACCGGTGAGACTGGAATCTTGAACGAGCTTCCAATAGGAGGTGGTGGTATGGGTGTATTCCCGAACCTGGACCTCGATACCGACGGCTTCGAGTGCCTCGGCGACTCTATCTTTGGTGGTGGTGCCTCCGATAGCTTCGATCTCGATCCCGAACTTCCGGGTCCCGTTAGCTAGCATTCCCGATTCCTCCCTTAGGGTATTTCCTTCCACTATCATCTTACCAGACTCCCGGGGGGATGTAAATGGGTATAATGGGCCACAGCTAGAATATTTACAGCCTTTCACAGAAATAAAACCCCCGGTGGGGGGCTATTTCAAGGGATATTGTGTCACTCTTGAACGGAGCAGCGGATCAAATGGAGGGAGTCATTCCCAATGGTGAGAAAACCAGAGTAACCGACGACCTTGAGAAGAAGTTGTCTTGTGGCTAGGCCCTAGATAGATAACCCCGAGTGGCCTCATGCCGTGCCTCATCGTATAATCCCCCCTCTATACCGTCGCTCCTGGGCTCTATTGACAGTAGAGTCTACCTCGCTATCGGTGAGATCTCTCTGTATCAGGATGGCTTCCATCTCCGCACGCTCCTCACTACTCATCCTGAACAAATACTCTCCCATGAGCCTATTGAAGTCTACCTGACCTCTGTAGTAAAGCCTCAAGCCCTCCTGTATTCGCACGTCCCCCCTAGCCATCACTCCCAGGAGTCTGAGCATACTCCCCTCGTAATACCAGACGGATAACTTGTCCATTAAGGTATATAGCCATATGATGAACATACCTACCCCCCCTTTTGGCATGGGTATTCTGTGGGGGAGATATTCTCCCAGTAGAAAGACTCTTACTAAAAGGCCCCCTTTGGGGGCCTTTCTTAGGACTCCGAGAGTGTAGCTACCTCCGAGGGGTAACTTCCGCCAGCCCTCGGGCAAATTCCACGTTGGAGACGTAACGGTTTGCCAGCCGAAGAGCGGTATCGCTATCTCGATAGGGTCCAGCATTGTAGTATGCGATGGCTAACTTCCTGTTACCCTGAGCCCGAGGAAGACAAACACAAGCAAAATACCTTACTCCAGCAGCCAGGGTCCGCCTCCAATCACTGAACTCCAGCGTAGTAAGTCCCATATCCCGAGCTGTCGCGGGCTTGACCTGGAGGGGGCCTCGTTCACCTAGCTTACCTACCTGGTCAGTGCGCCACTCAGACTCTACACCCCCAAGGGCGATTATGTCTAGGCATAAAGCGTAGGGATCACTGGCCCCCCACTGACGGGCCAAAGCAAATACCTCCGCGGCCAGTTCCGTGGCAGGAATGTTGGGTCGGTAGGCGGCAATGCAAGACACTAGATGAAGCTCAAACTGGGCATCACGGAGTTCCTCCATTGTCTCCATGGCTAGGGCCTCGGCGGACAGAAGTTCGCCCCGGATTGATACCAGTTGTTCCTGAGTCAGCATCAGCTGGCTGTACAGGGCAATGAACAGTCCGAGCACTAGGGCTACCGCTCCGATGTGGGCTAGTAGCATACCGTTCCTTCGCATCATAATACTCCTCCCGTTTTACAAGTTCCACAGCCGCTTCAGGGGATGTCACTAGCCCGGAGTGTCCCCCAGCTAGCTGGATGGTCTCTAGCATATGGCTCTGATAGGCTGTGAGGGTGTTCTCACGACCGGGTACCTTTACCTCTAGACCGTAGAAAGCTCCCTGATAACATCCTATAATGTCGGGTAGCCCTCGAACTTGAAAAGGCCCCCCATGAGTCTTATACCAAAAACCTCCCAGGCGTTTAAGCTGGGACAGAATCTTTGCTGTGATCTGTGCTTCGGTAATCTGAGACTCCCCGGATGTACGTCGGCCCATGCTATGTTCAACCTCCCAATTAGGGGACGGCCAGGGCTCTACGCGAAAGGCCCTGGCCTTATAAGACTACCCCTAGGAATTAAAGGTCGTCGTCATCGTCCTCTTCATCCAGCGTCTGGCGGATATAGTCCCTGACGATACCAGGGTCTTTCCTGTCCTTCTTGGGGATGGACTTAAGGCTGATCTCGCTCTCCTTGGCGAAATCTAGGAGTTGCTCCAGAGTCATCGAATCCAGATCAACTACCTCCTCTTCGTCCTCTTCGTCCTCATCGGAGCTTTCGCCAATGGCCTTATCACTCTCGAGAGGATAGACATCGGTGATACGAGGACGCTTCTTGCCCTGGAACACCTCATGCTCTACGGTTACACCCATTTGACGACCTTCAAGATCATCTAGGTCTAGCTTCATTACAGAAGCGGGTACCGCCACCCCAAGGGAGACGAGTACGTTCTTTAGACCAAACAGTGCCTGTGGTTGAAGGCTGGTGTTATGGTACAGTGTACCCCCATCTTTTACAGTCAACTTCCACTTGAGATAGTCCTTGCCCGAATTATCTGAGACCTCCACAGTAACCTCATCTACAGTGACTATATGGTCTCCCTCGGGGACTAGTACTCGGGCTTCTACGTCGGTCATGTCCAACTTAAGAGTACGCTTTGAGTTCTTGGCCATGTCTAGATTATACCTCCTCACCAATTGATAGTTCAGCGATCTGGTCAAACGTGGGGCTTATCAAAACAGCAGGGACATCTCCCTCGCTGCCCAAGCGGGGATCACGACGGAGTTTGGTGGTGTACCGGGCATGGGGGCCGATTCTTAGGCAAAATTCGACTACCTGCTTGACCTTCTCCTTGCCACTCTTGGTCTTAGTAGTCACAGACCGTTCACGGATGAAAGTCTGTCCAATCACTCCTACGGCTCCGTTTAGAGTCTTTGCAACTGAGGGCATAAGATAGGGCCCTACTTCAGGAACAATAATACCTTCGTCATCCTCACTCTCCTCTTCTAGAACTGTGAGACGATCCTGAGCAGTGAATATGACATTCAGGGGTAGGTCTCGGAACATCACAATCCAAGTCTTCAGAAGACCGCTGACTTCGCCCCAAACCCGTTTTGAGGCCGTTCCCCCGGAGTCACTCCCTATTACCTTCTGTATGGCCAGTTCTTGCAGCTGAGTCACTGAGTCTATGGCAACACTTCGGAACTTCACCTGACCCTTGTTGTTCATCAGATACCAGTAGATTGCTTCGAAATCATCCCAACGTTCGATGGGATATACATAGGTATCTGGGCTCTGCCGGATACTGGCGGTACCCTGCTCCCGAACATCCAAGAGTAGTAGGGGTTTGGGAGCGGTGCCTACGAAGGTTGTCTTACCAGTCCCGGATCGACCATAGACCAGGACTTTTAGGTCCACGGGGATGTTGCTTACTGGCACTATCTTGGAGTCTATGTCATTAGTCGTCCCCATCGTTTTCGCCATCTTCATCTGGCTTCTCATTCTCCTCCCGGCTGCTGACCATGTACTCGGTCTTCAGCAGAAATTCCGTGTCAAGGTTTAATAGCTCTGCGCTACAAAGAGGTTCGTATTCGCAGAAGCTACATTCACGAGTAAGGTTCCTGTAGGGAAAGTTCTTCAGCCTCCTCATCTCGGCGGCGATGATCCTTAGATCCTCCAGTAGGCTTTCTACTAGGCAGGAGGGCTTAGGTAGATACTTGCGAACGTAGAATCTCTGCTGTGAGGCACGACGGAGCTCTTCCTGGTAGTCGGCGGGATCAAGCCCATTATCTAAGATGGCCTGCAGGTATGTAGCATGGTCGGTGACAATCTTGGCCCGGCTAAGTCTCCCCTGCTTAGTCATCTGAGGGACCGATGGGGGCTTGGTCTTAATGTAATCAAAGACGATTCCCACAGGCTCGGGGTATCCTAAGAGAGGGAGCACCTTCGAGTATATTGCTGTCTGTAGGTCGAATAGTCGGTAAGACTCCGAGGGGATCTGCCTCCCGACGGTCTTGTGCTCTTGTACCCAGACCCCTATGGGATTCTCCACCACGTGGTCAATACGACCTCGAAGGAATACACCGGGCAGAATCTCTACTGGGGGAAAGGGGTCTTCGGGAGATCCAAAACTGAGCTCTACCGCTAGGCTGGTCTCAACCTCATCCTTATAGTGGTTGATATAGCCCCTGATGATACGGTGGGCCTCACCGGGTAAATCGCCGTAGTACTCCTTCTCCTCCTCGGTAAGACTATCGAACTCTTTGGCATAACCAGCCAGGGTATTCTCCCAGTCCTCGCCTTTTAGCCAAGTCTCTAGCAGAAGATGAATCAAGCTACCCCGTTTCAATGGGAGAGCCACTGTACGTTTGCGAAGACCTTCGACCCTCCGGTAGTACCATAGCTGACGACATCGCTTCCAGTCGCGGATTGATGAGAATGACAACACCTGGGGTTCTGACACTGGTTATCCCTCCTTTCCCTGCTTATTACTTTTTGTCTTTTCTTGTCTTTTCTTGTCTTTTCTTGTTTTCTCTTGTTTTCTCTTGTTTCTTCTTGTAACCTTTTAGTACATTTTGATTATACCAGAGCAGGTGGCGAGTGTAAACAACCAAACCCCCTGCTCTGTGCTCTGATAATTCACGGTAGACTAGCCGTGGGGGAGACTTCCTGGCCTCGTCCCCAGGGCCCAACTTTGATCTCCACCTCAATAGGCACCGTTACGTTAAGCTTAAAGACGCGTTCTACTTCGTCCATGCAGGTCATAATGTGATGGACCTTTGGAATGACTCTGTCTAGGCAGTCATTCCGTACCATAAACAACACCGCATCATGGACAGTACCTACAACCCGAACCTCCTGGGGAGAAAACTCCCGGTGAATCCTGACTAGGCTATATAATGCCAGGTCCGAAGCGAAACTCTGTACCGGAGAGTTGATCGCCTGGCGTTCAGCCTCCCCCCTACGGGGCTTCTCGGGAGAGTCCACCTCGGGCAACCGCCTCTTGCGCCCCAAGGGAGATCGAACGTACTTGAACTTCCGCACCAGCCGCCGTTGACGTTCATGCCACAGAGGTAATCCCGGGTAGAGGTCGAAGAACCTTTGCCTGAATTCAGAAGCTTCTTCAGCGGATAATTCCACCCCATACTTGTCCCGGGCGTACTCCTGGAACTTGGAAGCACCCATGCCATATAGAAAGCCGAAGTTAACCGCTTTAGCTTTCTTTCTCTGCTCCTTAGTCACTTCCTCGGCGGGGACCCCCATCACGGCACTAGCAGTTTTCCGGTGTACATCCTCATTAGACTGGAATGCCTGTTTCATCGAGGTATCACCCGAGATGAGAGCAGCCACCCTTAGCTCAACCTGTGAGTAGTCAGCCTCCACCAGAGACCATCCTGGGGGAGCAGTTATGAGCGATCTCAAGGTTACATCACGGGGAACCTGCTGCAAGTTGGGGTCTACGCAACTCAAGCGACCTGTTACCGTACCATGCAATTTGAAGTTAGGGTGGATGCAGTCATCAGCGTGACGAAACTTCTCCCAGCTCACGAGGAACTGTAACAGCTTGGCCCTCTCCCGGTAGGCCAAAAGGGTCGCTACCACAGGATGCTTACCCTTAAGTCGGGGTAATACACTCTCGGAGGAAGTGGACGGTTTGCCCCCGGCGGTCCACTCCAGGACTTCTAGTCCGAGATCCCCAAACAGAAATTGTCCCACCTGAGCTGTGGAGTTCCAGTTAAGGGGCTTTTGTGCTATGGTCTCGAGTTGCTTTAGGAGATCCTGGATCTCACTCTCCAACTGGGCACGGGTAACCTGATAGGTCTCCCAGTCAATATAAACCCCCTGTAGCTCAATATCCTCCAGAGCTCGTGAGGCAGGTATCAACAAGTGCTTGAAGATGCGGACTAGTTGGGGGTCTTCCTTCAGCTTGACTCGGAACAGTTTGTATAACCGTAGGGTGTAGTAGACATCAAAGGCACAGTACTTACCCAACTCTCGAATAGGGACTTCTGCGGGGTTAACAGGTTGAGGAATGTCGTAGTCGGGGGCATTGAAGTATAAGGCAGATAGAGGCTTAAGCCCGTGGGGCATATTCTCATCCAGAAGATATGCCGCTAACATTGTATCAAAAGTCTGCTTAGGAGCCTCGCCAAATAGGGCCTTCAGCCACTTATTGTCGAACTTCCCATTCTGGGCTATTAGTTTTTTCCCTTGTAGTACTTTTAACAAGGATGCTACGACTTTCTGTTGTACTGAGGGTTTGCGGAAGGGGCTACCGGGATAGTCCAGGGGAATAATCCACTGCTTACACTCCTGGGCCAGTCCAATGCAGTAGATACGAGCATCAGCTTCCAGGGGGTCTGTACCAGAGGTCTCTAGGTCATAGCTGACTACCTTAGCGGATATTAGGCTCCGTAGGCATTCCCGTAGCTTGCCGGGGGTATTCACCAGGGTCCAATGCAGTTGGTCTTCCGACTCAAGCTCACCCCGAGTCAACAGGGCGAACCTCTGTAAGTCTGCTTTGAAGGAGGGGATGAGCTGGGGTTGACGAAACAAAGCTGCAGGATGGAGGGTGATAAAGTAGTTGACCCCATCCTTCTCCACTATTTGTCCCCGACTCTTGGTAACGCCCCCCTTATTCAGCACTGACTTCAGGGCGGTGGCCCCAAGAAGTAGTACATACTTAGGTTTGACCTCCTGCAGCTCGGCTTGCAGCAGGGGCTTACAAGCAGAGATCTCGGCTCGGGTGGGGGTCCGGTTATCCGGGGGTCGGCAGTGTACCGCGTTGGTAATGTACAAATCTCGACGATCTAAACCTGCCTCGGCCAAACATTCTTCCAGTAGGCGACCTGCTTTGCCTTGGAAGGGCTTACCTACCTCATCCTCCCGATATCCAGGAGCCTCCCCGATTAGCATGATCGGGCAGGGAACAGGTCCCTGCCCCTTCAAACCGACATGGTCAGCTGTCTTATGTAAGATACACTGTGTGCATTTCAACACTGCCTATTCCTCCTGGGGAGCCGGCTGGGGTCTACAGGTAGTGACTGCTATTGAAACGGAATCCACGAATTGAAGCCCCTCGATCTCTATACCTGCCTGCTTCAGCAGTATCAGTCCTCGGGGATCACGGTAGCTCTCAAGGTAGACCACCCGCTTGATGCCAGCATTGATAATAAGTTTAGCACAAGCTAGACAAGGAGCTAACGTAGTGTAGAGGGTACCCCCCTCTAGACTTATACCCTTACGGGCTGCGAAAGCGATAGCCCCAGCCTCGGCATGTGAAGTACGAATACAGCCCCCGTCAGGCCCCTCCAAGCACCCCACATCGGTGCAATGTGGAAGGCCCGAGGGGGCTCCCCCATACCCGGTGGATACAACACGATTCTCCAGGGTAATCACCACCCCTACTTGGGCGTGTGTACAGGTGCTGCGTAAAGCGATGGCCCTGGCGATAATCATGTTCACTATGTCACGAGAAACACGTTCAGGTGTTGACATAATAAACCCCCTACCAATGTCGTGGAAATTTCTTGATCCGTAGTCGATGGCCAGCGATAAGCTGTTTCACCAGCTCTAGCTGCTGTTCTCGAATCGCTAGCATTGCCCGGACTGCCGAATGCTCCCCAGGCCGTGGGGGTTTCAGCTGCTGTGCCAGATATTGGAGGTTGTCGATGTCCTGTTGAAGGAGGAACTTCAGCTTGATCAACTGCCGTTGTTCCATAGAAATCACCTCCTAGAATACCCCCTGAGCATCCTTAGCGAAGATGTGTAGTGAGCCAAGCCAGTGGGTGTAATGACCTAAGGGGGCCCCGACCCATTGGGCGACGTATCTCATTAGCAGCGTGGCTAGATATATATCATTGACGAAGTGGGTGGCATAGTCAGCGGAACGCTGCAGGTAGGTCATATTCAACTGCCCCTGACGTAGCTGAAAGTAGTACCCTAGACTACAGGGAACTCGGGACTTACCCCCTAGGTAAAGCACATCGCTGGGATTCCATACTGATAGGAATATCTGCCGAGAATCGGAATCCCCCTGAAGTTGGGTTATTAAGCGATCGAGCTGTTGGAATTCACCAAAGCGTTCAGCATATGTGTAGGCGAATCGATCTTCTCCGGTGGAACTCTTGACTAGAAACTCCTCCCATATCTCCCGTCGGAGCTTCCAAGCTTCCCCCGGGTTTATTGCTGCGCGGCTAATGCGTTCCTGGAATTCGGCATCAGCCCAAGGCTGGCTGGGTTCCAGTTGGTCAGGCTGGGGGTCAGTCACAGTGAAGATGTAATTCTGCAGCTCAAATGCATCAAAGTCTGGGTTGCCCTCAACGTTCTTGTCTTGGTAGGTCTTTGGATGGATTCTGATACCCATCTCCGCTAAGTCGCGTTTAATCTCTCCTAGCGCTTCGGGGAAGTTTTGGTAGATACGCATCGTTCTCTCTCCTTCCGTTCTATATAAGTATCCACGGCCAGGGGATCCACAAACCCCTGGTCTAGCGCCTTCTGTGCTAGGTTGTGCATGCGCTGTCGAGCAGCATACTTGTAGGACTTCGTGCGCGCCCTCCACCACCGACGGAATACCCCATAACAGGTGCGATAGATAAGACTCCCATCTCCGCCGGGCTCAAAGGGGATGTTTGTCTCCAAGTAAGTTAGCAAGGGAACAGGTCCCACAATACCGTAGAGTGCTGGAATGAACATAGGGCTAACGAAAACGGAGGCGAAATGGAAATTCACGGAGTCAAGGTAGAAATCTACTCCCATACCCTCCAAAAGCATGGGGATAACTACCCTGTGGAGGAAAATCAAGTCGGCCCCGAACTTCACAATGGCCTCCGTGACGCGATAAGAGAGAGTGATAGTCACTGAGTGTTTTGGACGATGGTGGAGGGGAGTTACTGCATGGCTTATTACCAAGTTAGCCATGCAGTAACCTTGGCTCTCCGCCCGCTTGGCCTGGTTTTGCATGGGGATAACCAACGAGGTGTAGTCCTTCCCCTGGGCCAAACGCTCTTCCCACTTGGCTCGAGCTGCTTCAACACATTGGAGATTAAGGTATATGCGCGATAGTTGCTCTAACTTGGAGCCATCTGCGGCATATCCCAGATCGGCGAATTTAAGTGGGAACCCCTGCTGCCATGCATCACCGGGTATGGATAATGTCTGGTTCTGAAGAAACTTCCGCCCAGCGGGATCTATATACACCGCCGACTGACGTCCCAATAATCCTAAAATGAACTGAACCCAGTACTCTCCGATAGTACCCTGGCCTATCAGGACGGGGGGGAACTCAGGCGGGGAAACATCCCCCCGAGTATATGGTTTCACGGTTGGCTCTTGCGATAGGGTATTCCCCTGCATATTCCTCATCTATACTCTACCTCACCGATCAATACTGGCTTCTCTGTCGGAACTTGTTGACCTCACTTTTCCGGAAGTAGAGATCGAAGAGCTCATCGGCACCCATCTCAATGGTAAGGCAGAAGTCAATGAATTTACCGAAGACCTCTATTAGACGTTTACGGTATTCAGCTACATCGGTAGGCATATGAGACTGCTTCCAGGGCTTCTGCTTGAGCGTATGGCAAACCATGCCCAGGTCACGGATGAATTCCAACAGCGTCTTAAATGGAGAGGGTGCGGTCTTGTCATGCCGAGTGTGATAATGATCTTTCCTTGCCTGGAAGAGCTGACCTAGCCGGTGTTGGGTGGGAGCGGGGGGAAATAGCGATCCCTGGGAAGTTTCACCGGCGACAGTTACCAACCCGTCGATGAGATCCTCCGAGGTCACCCCTGAGAGAATGACCATCTCCACCAAAAAGTGGAATGCATCGGCTATCTCCTCCCGAGCATGGGGACTGAACCAGCCACATCCGGGATGACGGGTGTTAGCATCCATGGCCTCGGCTAACTCCTCGGTGATACGCCAGGCGAAATTCTTCAACCGGGCCTGACCTTTTCCCTGGTGGATGTTCACGGGTACTTCATCGGTCTCTAGGAGGCCATTGGACTTCTCTATCACCTCATACTTCTCCATGAGTTCCTTCTGCCTGGCGAAGATCAGCTCTAGAGGATCGCCCTCAAACTCCTTGGGGGTTGCCACATCATTGATGTTCATCTCTTGTTACCTCCTTTACCTACGGAATTTGATGTCGCAGGAGATGGTGTTGTAGGCCTGTAGGCCAGCATCACCAAGAGGATCTGTGCCTGCGAAGGGATCCAGAATGGTAGCTCCGGGAAGAGCACTTGCTTCAGCTAAGAGGCGGTAAAGCTCCGGGGGTTTTCTACTCTTACCCGGATTAGCAAAGGCCTGGAGATTCGTCAGATCCCTCCTTCTAAGCCTCGTGCGGGGTTCTCTACAGAAGAACAGTATGTTCTCAACCTGGTTTCTCCAGTAGTGGCCAAGGCCCATCCGCTTCTTATCCCAGATGATCTGCCCAATGTAATCCCAAGGCGGTGTAATGATACTGAAGGCCCTGGGGAGGGGGATAGGCGGACAGAACACGTAGAGATGAGCACCGTCCTTACAGAGACGGTAGAATGAATCGAAGAGTTCCTTCAGTTCTCTATCGGTCAGTAAGGGGTAATCCGAGGCCTTTTTGGCCTTCGCTCCAGCTATTCTCCTCGTGTAAGACCAGGGTGGATCGGTGATAATACAATCTATGCTCGCCGGTTTTACATAGTCGCCAATCTCTCGAACATCAATCTCTAGCCTCTGGTGGCCTGGCATGATCCTCACCTCCTCTACTCTACAATACCTAGCTGGTCCCCTACATTCTTAATCACCCGGATCAATCTATCGGCCTCGGGGTCAGTGGTGTAGTCATAAGTATATAGGTAAGCCTCGTGGTTACCGAAGCCCCTCTCGCTGGTAAGGGGTAGCTCCCGGAAAAATCTGTCGTAGGCCTGAAGCAGAGCAGGGGCATGAGCTGTGACCCCATCCATCTGGGGTCTGGCCCCCAGTGTATCCAGGATGAGGTGGTCGTCCGTCGGGCGCGTATATATAAGGAAGGGATCAAAGGTCAATAGGCTGTTCCAGTAAAACCTCCAGACGTAATCTGGAAAGACTGTCTTGCTCCGGAGAATGGGCCCGAATACCATCTCCGAGATGAGGGGGAAGCGGTCGTAGATCACCCGGGGGCTCTTGGTCATGCGGTGGAACTCATCTGATACCCAGTCAAATAACCAGAACCCTAAAGGACCCGGCGAATGTGCCATGCGGTGGTTGGGTAAGTAGTTACTCAACTTGCGTACTAAGGTTGACTTACCGCTGTTGTCGAACCCCTCTACGACGATTACCAAGGGGGATTCCTCCTTTACTCCATGTGTGGTTTGTGGTTTTAACGTAGAATTCCTCCTCCGATACCCGGCAGATAGAGCACCGGAGAATGTCGAATTTCCTGTCACGAACGAACTTTCGAGTAGTACCACAGTAGGGACACCAAGTAAGTTTACCTGGTTTAGCGGCCCCTTCTGGGGGCATAATAGGATGCAGGGGCGATATAAGGTATACCTGATGCTTGGGCTTATAGGCTATTCGCTTCTTCAGCTCCTGGTAGAATACCTGAGCATCTGCCTCGGTAGCGAATCGTCTAAGGTAGCGCTTATTAGGTGGAATCAGGACTAGAACTGCTGTTTTCATCGGATAACTTCTCCCTCCGAGAGGTGGATCTTTCAGGTGTTAACGCGATATTCCTGGTGTTTTGATTGATTCAATTATACCATAGCTGGTTCTGGAATGTAAACTAGCAGACTCGCGGCTGGGTTAGATCCATTTACAGGGCCTTTATCTGTTTGATAGGATATATTTGCTAAAAAGGGAGGGCCTAATTCTCCCCAGAAGCAAGAGAGGAGGTGTAACCCGGTGAACAACTACGCAACAGTAAATGAGGTAGCGAAACGCTACGGTCTTACCAATCGGCAGGTTCTATACGCGCTGAATCGGGGCCATATAAAAGGTGACAAGGTCGGTTGGATCTGGCTTATCGACATAAGTACCTTGCCAGTTAAGTGGCCCGTGAGGGTGAAAAGCTCGAACACTCGGGAGGTAAGGAACACGGGGAGGTAAGTCCACAGATGGATCAAAGCTTAAGCATCTGTCTAGCCTCCTGGGACCATCAAGACCGTCGGGGTTGTGTGTTCCTTAGCCAGAAGGATGCCGCAGGGGTTTGGTCTGACGCCAAGTTCGACTGGCCTCAGGATCGTCAGAAGATCCAGGCGTGGTTTGAACGGCATAAAGGTCAAAACGCTGACTTATACTGGTGTCCCGCAATATTCACCCCGGAAGCTCAAGGACGACGTAAGGAGTCTGTCCTGCCTGGCCGTATCCTATATGCTGACCTCGATCCGGTAGACCCCCGGGGGGTAGCTATACGCCCTACGGTGGCCTGGGAGTCGTCCCCGGGTCGCTTCCAGGCCCTGTGGTGGCTCGATCAAGGGTTGTCGGTAAGCGAGTTAGAATCCCTGAACAAACGTCTTACATATTCCATGGAGGGTGCCGACAGAGGAGGCTGGGATCTGACACAGGTCCTCCGGATCCCCAACTTACCTAACCATAAGTACACTCCTCCCCGCCCTGGTAGACTGCTATGGGGTCCGGCCGACGCACCCACATATGGGAACGAAGAACTACAGCACCAACTACCTATTATAAGGAAGGAAACATCTCTGGGTCAGCTAGACCCAATGGGACCTACACTAGTAGAACTCCTGTCTAGGTACCGTCAGCAGATCCCAAGCAAGGTCTCACGCCTGCTGCAATATCCGCCAACACGCGTCGAGCAAGGGAAACGCAGTGATATGCTATGGTACATAGAGTCTACCTTGATACAGTCAGAGATACCCCAGGAAGACATCATCCGGATGGTAGGCCTCTCGGCCTGGAACAAATACCGAGGCCGGGCTGATGAGTGGACACGCCTTACTACCGAGATCGATCGGGCATACCAGAAGCTAAGGGAAGAGGCTACTGTTACAGAGCCCTCGGGGGGCTCTACGAGCAACTCTTCGGAATTAATAGAGGTGCCTGAGGTTCTCCCGTGGAAGCCTTTCTCACAGGTGATGGCCGGGCTCCGTAACCAGCCTGGATGGTTGATACAAGACATCTGGTTGAAGCGTAGTCACGGCATTGTGGCAGGCGAACCTAAATGCTTCAAAAGCATCATCACCTTAGATATGGCGGTATCAGTAGCATCGGGTCAACCCCTCTGGGATCAGTTCCCCGTGGAAGAACAAGGGCCGGTGCTAGTGGTCCAAAATGAGAACGCCGACTGGATCATTCGTGATCGTCTGGAGAAGATAACTGCTAGTAAACAGCTAGTAGGTAAGGTCCAAGTATCCCCAACGCTGGAAATCCAGTTCGCCCCGGAGCTCCCACTGTACTTCCTGAACAACTACGGCTACAATTTCGCCGACCCTTTGCACCGACAGTCGCTAGAGGTCATGGTACAGGAGATCAAGCCTGTACTGATCATCTTTGACCCTCTATACCTGATGTTCGATGGTGATGTCAACAGCGCCAAAGAACTCCAGCCAGTCTTGTTCTGGTTGTTAGAGCTGAAAAACAAATATAACACCGGAGTCTTAGTGGTTCACCACTGGAACAAGAATGGGTCCTCCTCACGGGGGGGCCAGAGGATGTTAGGATCTACCACGCTCCACGGTTGGACAGAGTCGGGAATCTTCATCGAACGCAAAGGCGAGGATGATGGGACAGGATCATCCACGGTGACTCTGGAGCGGGAGTTCCGTGCAGCGGGTCTTTTGGGTAAGCTAGATCTGAGCATCATGCTAGGTGAGTTTGGCACGCCGACATATGCAGTTGAAGTCAATGACAGTCAAGAAGGAGGAAGCAAAACCGCGTTGCTAGACCTGCTTTCTATGACTCCCTCAGTTAGTCTAGCACAAGCAGCACGGGAACTAGGTCTGACTACACGCAAACTTACAAGACTGGCGGAGAGTACCCGAGGCGTTCAAATCACAGGAGGTGCCAAGGGGAAGACCAGAGTATTACAACTAGTAGGCGGGATCGAACAGGAGGGATAATAAATGATGCATACCAGGTGGTGGAGAAATCTAAGTGATCTCTGGAGGCAGGCATGGTGTCCGCATTACTGGAAGCGAGTGGAGCGACCGACTATATCCCTACCAGGTAACTTCTTCAGTGAATGGCGTTGCAGCTTGTGTGGTAAGCGTATAGTCTCTGCAACCTGGAAAATGTCTCCAGACTGCAACAAACGATCGATCTACCCCAGAAAGCGGTTCTGGTAAAGGCGGGGGGTGCTAGTGATGATGTTTAATTCGCTAGTGCCTAGATTCAAGCCCCGAACCCAAGCCTGGAAGGTCTTAGTGATCTCCACCGAAGAAAATCGGGTTGATCTCGACGCACATCCGGTGATAGTGGAAGAAGTAATCATAGATGAGATGCTGAAACGAATCTCCTATATATACCATGACCCCCAGCACGAGCAACCCTTACGATCCAATGGGGCTGAATTACTGACTACTCGACGAGAGGCCGAGCGACGGATAATGTCACACCTGTTAGGAGTCCAACATAAGTGGTTCATTCCTGGCATGAAGGCATGGCTCCTAGCCCGCTCTACCATCTCGGCGATAACCCTATGTCCTCAGTGCGTAATCCCTAATCCGGCTTGCACGTTGTGCAAGGGACAAGGTACATGCCTAGGGGAGACCCTATATACGGCAGTACAAGAGGTAGAGATACGCCAGTTTGAGCTAATCTCCGACGACCGTATAAAGATCGTCTATACCGCAGGGGGTAGAGAATTAATTGCCGCAAGCGCAGACCACCTGTACTATACACAAGTAGAGGCTGAACAGGCCCAGCAGGATTCCACAATCACAAACCGGTATGCTCCGACTCTGATCAACAAACCCGAAAGGAATGAGGATTAGTGACTATCAATCAAGGACCCCCCATCACTACTACAATTGACTTGGAGCGGGGGATTGAATGGGTACCTCCGCTTAAAGGGGGCAAACCGAGAGTCCCCGTAGTCGCCATCACTGCCAAAGGCACTCTCCGGATACCTAAATCCCTAACTAAAGACCTAACCCTAGTGACAGATCCCGAAGGAAGAGCTCGAGTGAAGATAGGCTTAGCAGCAAAAGCCCTAATCATTAAGTTCATCCCTTGGGACGCTGAATATGACGAAGAAGGCCATGTTGCTTGGCTTGAGCGACATAAAGACCGGAAAGCCTACAGCTACCAGGTATCCTCAGTTGGAACCCGAAATGCCCTGATGAAAGCAGGCTATACGATGCCTCTAAAGCTTAGGGCCACAGTGTACCCCGAACAGGGTATCATCCACGCGAAGCTGCCGGATAAGCCAGGGGCAGGGAACACCGGACGTCGTAAGGAGTCAGCAGCAGGCCACTATTCGTGGTAGGATCTCATGGATACATTGCGGTCGGATCGTAAGGTGATCGTAAGGTGATCGTAAGGTGATCGTAAGGTGATCGTAAGGTTAGATTAGCAAACAGGTGTTTACCTGGCCTTTAACCTTACGATCTGACCGCAAGGCTACCGCGAACTGAACGTAAAGAGGGGTGTAAGACAATGCATGTTAGACGTCAAGTCGCTGTACAGAGGGAAGTACAACTTGTGAACAAACCAGTACTGTACGGACTTAGACGATCTACTAATGCGTTAAATGCTAAAGTGGCAGAACGGGGGAGTAAGGGAAGGGCATTGATTGGGGTTAAGGTAGGGGCTGCTATAAAAAAACCTTACGATGACCTTACGATCACCTTACGATCAGATCGTAAGGTTAAAGGCCAGGTAGAGTACAGTTTGAGTCCTTTGACCTTACGATCACCTTACGATCGCGACGAGGTAGGTTTTAGACGCATAAAAACCTTACGACGATCTATATATATATAGATCGTCGTAAGGTTTTTTTGCAGTCAAACCTGGACCGCGGGGCTGTCTCTTTTACAATAAATACCTTATTACATATAATGGATCATCAGTCACTACCAGGTGTTTACGAAAACCTTACGATGTTTTTGCAGTCATCGCAACGTTGTGCAAATACCATAAAATTTGGAAATCTTGCACACCCCAATCGGACAAAGGAGGTAGGGAAATGCCGAAAGCTAATAAGAAGAAGGTCGATGTGAAGGAAAAGACCCTTCCGCGGCCCCAAGCACAGGAACAGAAGAAACCCAAGAAGCTTGTGCAGGGAGTCATGTCCAATCTCAGGAAGTCCCTAGAGAGTAACGGCAAGGCTCCTAATAAGGCTGTATTAGTTGGAATGCAGTGCTTCTCCTGTCAGAAACTTCATGTGGCTAATACTGGAACATGCACATGCCTGGCCTTTAAGCGGTTCTATTTCGATCATGACCAGCCGGAAGCTAGGTGCTGGGGCTACCTAGAAGATCCTGGAGACTGGGTAGAGAGCTTACGGGCTATGCGTGATTATGCCCTCCAAGCTGAGTTCGACGCTTTGGAGCTAGACATAGACGACCCCGAGGCTCTTAACTTAGAGAAGCAGTTTAGAGCTATTCGTCGTCAGCTAGACAATGAGCTAGCTCACGCAGAGTTTCGTCAGAAGCACCTGGAGCAACAGGAGATTCATCAAGCATTCTTCGAGGATTCCTGTAAGAGGCCCCGAAAGCCTGGTGGCGGAGGAGAGAAGGCAGATCGGACTAACAAGATGTTTGGCCCTGAAAGGATGAAGGACAATCGTTACGTGGAACCCTGGTCTGGGTTTTTTAAGGGGTAATTCTCTGAATCTCATGGTCAAACTTCAGTTGGTATGGTATATTGTTAATGGATAAAGGCAGGGTCCCAGGAGGCCCTGACGAAAGGAGCAATTCGCTAAATGGCAAAGAAACCTGTACTAGAGGCTAAAGGGGTCGTTGGCACCCCTAAAGAGGTTGAACCTGCTCAGATAGTTACTGTGAATGACCTCTCCGAGGAGTTTGGAATCTCCTCACGGCAGATTCGTATTCTTCTCCGGAAGGCCGGTTTCGTCGCTCCCAAGGTAGAGTCCGAAGGGTTTGGACCTCGTTCCAAGTACCAGTGGACTAAAGGCTCAGCAGAGCTTGCTGAAGCTCGGACGGTGATTCAGGCCGGTCTGACCAGCATGGATGCTGAGGAAGACTAAGACTATCCCCGAGGGGCTTTGGGCAACCCTCCTATACGGGTCTTCCTTCCATCCCAAAGCCCCACGCATGGACTCACAGTAAAGGCCCCACTCGATATTATAGGGGCCTTTACTGTTGTGTTTTCGGTCCTCAGAGAGTTTTCCAGTTGATTGTCCATTTACATTCTGTAGCAAGAATGGTATACTTGATCTGTAAGGTTGTGTCCATCCTAGGAATTTAGCTCCCTAGCTGGGGCTAAAGCAGGAGGTAGACATATCCTTCTTGTTTGATCCAAGGAGTTCTTATCAGAGCAAATGGGTAACCTTCCAAAAACTGCTCACCTCTTGGACAACGAAATTCTTGCTGTGTGAGTAGAGGACTCGGCGGAGTCCTCGGGAGGTTGGACCCAGTTCCGGACGCCCAGAATGACCTTTAAAGGAAGTTCGCTGATGTCCTTTGGGATGCCAGGAGAAGCGTCAAATTTCCACGTTCTGGACATCGGATAATAAATTCCATTAGGTCCAAAACTCAGGCCTTTGGGGAGCACAACTTTGGCTTAGGCGTAGGAATCCTTCTGGGGATGGTTCAGGGGGAAGAGATCTTGACACCTCGTCAACTGTGGTCACCGAGACGAATGCTCAACGCTGTTTACACCGGCTTTACATGGGCTTTACAGAAGCCTCTACGCCTTTACCGCGGGTCTCTGAGCTTCATAGTCTGGGACCCGCGAGTTGCTCTCTTAGGAGTCTCTCGGAAACTGGAATCCATCTCCCATGATGTTAAGTGAGGAGGAACCAGACGAAATGGCGCGATCACTTAAGATCACCCCAAAGGTCGGAGAAGAGATTCTCCGGCTTTCAACGGAATACTCCCAGCGCCAGATCGCCGAGAAACTGCGTGAGAAGCACGGGGTGCAGCTCTCGCATACAGCCATCGCGAAGTTCATCAAGGCCCAGCGGTGGGAACGGTCAGCTCAGACCAAGGCGATTGTGCGGGAGCATCTCCGTATTAGTGTCCCTACTGACTTGGAAATTCTGCAAGAAACACGTGATCAGCTCAATGAGTTGAGAAAGAGTGGCACACTTGATGTAGTGGAGCAGCTTAGAGTCATAGATCGTCTTAACGACATCATCCAGACGAGGCTGAAGTTCTCCGGAGCTGATGCTCCCGATCGGCCTGATGAATTCGCCGAGATGACCGATGAGGAACTTGAGGCATACGTCAACGGCACAAAAGTGGACGCTGGTGGCGATGGACAGGAATGAGCTGGTAAAACTAGCCCGTGCTAAACGGGCGCTCCAACGTAGGAAAGCCGCATCCCACCTAGTGGACTTCATGCAATACGACTCACCAACGTGGCAGCCAGCAGCCCACCTTCTTAGGCTGTGTGAGGCACTGGAGGCCGTAGAGCGAGGCAAGATTAGACGATTGATGGTATTCATGCCTCCGAGGCATGGGAAGTCAGAGGTCTGTTCGAAGAAATTCCCCTCGTGGTATCTAGGACGTAACCCACGCAAGGAGATCATCCTTTGTTCGTATGCCGCCGATCTAGCATATGACTTCTCCCAGCTTGCACGTGACACATTACGTGAGCATGGTCCAGACCTGTGGAAGGTCAAGGTATCTTCTACACGTTCTGCGATGACTCGATGGGGTCTCCAACGTACCCGCGGCGGTTGTGTAGCAGCCGGAGTCGGAGGTCCAATTACCGGACGAGGTGCTCATTTGGGGATCATCGATGACCCCTTTAAGAACGACGAAGAGGCGTCGTCAGCGACTTACCGCGACAAGGTATGGAAGTGGTATCAGTCCACCTTCCGTACACGCCTAGCTCCCGGTGGAGCCATTGTACTGGTTATGACTCGATGGCATGAGGATGATCTAGCTGGCCGGCTTATAAAGGAGATGAGAGCCGGAGGAGAACAGTGGGTTATCCTTAATATGCCAGCCTTAGCCGAAGAGAATGATCCCTTAGGTCGAGCCGTAGGTGAGCCTCTGTGGCCGGAGCACGGGTTCGACAAGCCGTGGGCCGTAAGCCTCAAGCGGACGCTAGGGACTTACTTCTGGGAGGCTCTCTACCAGCAGCACCCATCGACTCCCGAGGGTGAGATTCTCAAGCGTGCTTGGTGGAAGTACTATCGTGTACTTCCCTACGACATCCAGTATGTGATACAGTCGTGGGATATGACCTTCAAGGACACTGATGGCACCGACTTCGTAGTAGGCCAGGTCTGGGGCTTGCGGGGAGCTGATAAGTACCTGTTGGACCAGGTGCGGGCCAGGATGGACTTCCCCACTACCATCGAGGCAGTCAAGGCGTTAACGCGCAAGTGGCCCCAGTCTATGGCGATATATATCGAGGACAAGGCCAACGGGCCTGCAGTTATCTCAACCCTGCGAGGGAAGATTCATGGGATCATCCCGGTGGAGCCGATGGGCAGCAAGATCGCCAGGGTGGCAGCGGTTAGCCCCCAGGTTGAGGCCGGTAATGTCTTTCTACCTGATCCCAACATCGCCCCTTGGGTGCAGGACTTCGTTGAGGAATGCGCCAAGTTCCCTAAGGGCGCCCACGACGACCAAGTAGACTCAATGAGCCAAGCACTACTGAAGATGTCCATGCCGCTAGCTCGGGGCATGGGCGCTAAACCCGAGGGGTGGTGAGGAGTTATATGTCATCAGTTTTAGAGGTTCGTGCAGGTGATACATGGCCTCCAGAGCAGCACACTGAGCGGATCGAGTCGTATTCACTGTACCGTAAGCTCTTTCTAGGCGAGCACCAAGAGGTGTTTCAGCGGGTTCAACAGTGGCTAGACAAGACGCCTGACAAGTCGCTGGTGTATATCGTGGCTAACTTCCCCAAGCTGGTGTCACTAGTCTGTGCTGATATGCTCTTCGGGGAGGAGCCCGGCTTCATCGTGGGGGACGAGGGGTCAGCGGAACAGATGGTACTAGACACTATCACCCGGAACAATGACCTCCACGTACTTAACTACGAGATGGCGTTAGGGGCTAGCTCCCGGGGCGATGCTGTGTATAAGGTGCGTTATGGTCCACGCTTTAGCTACTCGCCAATTCCTGAGGCCATAATCTCGGCGGTGAACCCCGCGTTGTTCTTCCCCGAGTTCGCAGCCGACGATGTGAGGACCTTGACTGGCGCGGTGATCGCATGGAAGCGGGTGGAGGGTGATCTTACCTACCTACGACGTGAGATCCATACGCCCGGTCAGATCCGCAACGAGCTGTGGCTGCTGGATGGTAGTGAGTTGCGACGGCAGGTGCCGCTAGCAACGCTACCCGACCTGGTCACAATGCCCGAGGAGGAAGAGACTGGGTATCCCGGGCTTCTGGTGGAGTATGTCCCTAACTGGCGCCTAGATGATGATTGGCGAGGACTCTCGGACTACCTAGATATTCAAACCCTGGTGGATGAGCTAAACAATCGGATCAGTCGCGTAAGCCGGGTGCTAGACAAACATGAGAATCCCAAGCTGGTTCTGCCTCCTGGGATGATGAAGTTTGATCCTGCCACTAAGCGTTATTACATCGAAAAAGATGCGCTAGACGTGGTAGAGGTAAGCACCGAGGTAGGAGCCAATCTACCACGCTATCTAGTCTGGGACGCTCAGCTGGAGGCTGCATTTAAGCAGATCGACAAGCTGATCCAGATTGCCTTCCTAGTCACTGAGACCAGCCCCGATGCCTTTGGCCTGGGTCAATCAGGCCAGGCCGAGAGTGGTCGAGCTCTGAAGTTTCGGCTCTTGCGGACACTAGCTAAGGTAAATCGCAAGAGATTGTATTTTGACGGGGCACTTCGGAGGGTGCTCGGCGCGGCATTGTGGTTAGAATCATCCCATGGGGCGGCTTTGGCCAACGACGTGCCAAATGTAAGAATCGAGTGGCGTGATGGTCTACCCGATGACGCCCGTGAGGAGATTGAGACTGAGGCCATAGCTATCCAGGCCGGGGTCTCCAGTCGTCGTTCGGCTGTACGTCGTGCATACCGTCTCAACGGCGAGGAGCTGGAAGACGAACTGGCCGAGATCGCTTCTGACCAGACAATGACATCACGTACCCTTCCTGGAATCGACTTCGGTGCTCTTGATGATGTGACCGGTGGGGATGATGGCGGAGAAGAGCAGGTGTAAGGAGGTAGAGTACGGTGGCTAGTCCTAGCGTTGCAAAGGCAACAGACTTGCTTCTAGCTTCTTACCGCCGTGCTTATGTAGACCTCCTGAGGAAGACCGCCTCATACCGTGCTAAGGGTCGATCCACGGCCTACAACGAGGCCATGTTAGCCGATATAGCGAAGATCTTAAGGACGCTGGACGAAGATGCCCAGAGGTGGGCCCGGAGAAATATCCCGAAGCTCTATGTCGAAGGCATTGAAGAGGCATTACAAGTACTCAAGAATGCTGGCAAGGAGCTAAAGATGGACCAACCTTCGTTCAAGACGTCTACTTCCATGGCCCGTGTACATCAGCATGCAGTGAAGGCCCTGGTAGATGCGACAGTAGACGACCTGACTACTGCACATAAGACCATCGGACGAACTATCAATGACCATTGGCGCCGGATACAGCTGGAGGTCGTGACAGACAAGACTCTCACAGGCTCAACTATGCGTGAGGCTAGGAAGAATCTAGTGGAGCGGTTAACCGCCGAGGGTCTGACAGCTTTCAAAGACTCGGCGGGCCGATCGTGGAACTTAGACCGTTACGCCAGCATGGTGGTTCGGTCTGTGACGGCGGAGGCTCAGAACAAGGGGCTGTTGAATCAGCTAGATGAGATGGACCACGACCTGGTGCGTATGAGTGATCATCGGGCCGGTTGTCCTCTCTGTGCCCCTTATGAAGGTCGTGTCTACTCACGTACTGGACAGACGGCGGGTTATCCGGTCCTAACCGACGTTCCCGGGTTCTCGCAGGGATACCAGTCTATGCACCCCAATTGTCGGCACCGGATTACTCCGTATGTACCGGAAGCCGATCCGGATGCAGAAAAGACCAAAGAGCTCAGCAACCGTCCCTTCCAGGACAAACGTCGTCCCGAAGACAAGGAAGCCTACGACCGTCAGCAGAAGATGACCCGGCTCCGTCGTGAACGGCAGAAGCTAGAGGAACAGCTGACGCTAATGCCTAAGGGCCCCGAACGGGATGCTGTGAGGGAAAGACTACGTCAGGTTAGGGGCCAGCAACAGGCGCTAGGTAAGGAAGAGAAGCAGTGGCGACTTAAGGCTGCGGCAGAGAACAAGGAGTACTACAGACAGCGAGATGCTAAGCCTATACCGGTACAGCCTCGGCCACGTCCTACACCGCCTTCGCCCCCACCGGGACCTTCCGGGGCAACGTCGGGAACAAAGCAGCGGCGGAGGACTCAGGATCAGGCAAAGAAGCCAAAAGATGTCGCAACGAACCCTTTCCGTGAGAAAAGCTATACCGGGCGTGATCCCGACAGTGTGTTTAAGCCCGAGAAGATCAAGGAATTGCATGCAGAATTTGATGTCATAGACCAAGATAATACCCTGAGCCCTCGGGAGAAGTGGCGCAAGAAGGAACAGGAGTTACAGCGATGGATGGAGCTACAGTTAAGCCCCGTTAGGGATATGTCACCTGCGGAGGAGAACTATTATCGTTGTCTCCTCCGGGGTAGCAGTAGCCTTGGGGAAGAGGCCCAGGGAGTAAAATCGAAGCAAGTACGTGTTGGAACGCTAGCAAATAAGGCCAATATACCCCCGGAGGCGCTAAAAGGGACTCTCTTTGAGGGTCGGCCTGAGGTCGTAAGAGGGATGATCCAAGAGGCTGAGGAGTGGTTTAAAGAGAATTGTCATCCAGCTATGTTCGAGAGCTACTCCCTTGACCTAGCCGAGCTCAACGTTTTCCAGGGCCGCTCTTATGCCCGCCTGGGTAAGTCTTCGGTATTTTGGAATCCCTCCCGGGGTGTACCTGTGCTAGTTCATGAGCTAGCTCACCATGTACATTGGGAGTCTGAGTCGACAAGGGGTATTGCAGACGCCTTTTGGCGTAGACGCACCGAAGGAGAGCAGCTGATTACCCTCTATGATGGTACAGCTGAGAAGGGCTATCGTGATAGATTCATAACCCCCTACATAGGGAAGCAGTATGGGGCATCCCAGGAGGGTCTCGAGGTTCTATCTATGGGCTTTGAATACATGAATAGAGCACCTGTTCAACTCCGGGCGATGGATCCAGAGCATTTCAACTTAGTGCTTGCGGTAATGGCGGGGATTATATGATATAATGCATGTAAAGGTACTAAAGGGGGTGTTGGAGTGTTCTGGGTCGTTACTCATAAGGGTAAACCCTATGTGCGACTGGAGTGGATCGGTAAAGGTCAGATCACCCTGAAGGCTAGTGCTCCAATCCGAGGCCACTGGGTGAGGGAGCTACGTAAACGGCTCACTTGCTTCCATCCTATACGTGGAATTCTGACACTTACGGGACGGGAAGCTTCAGATGCCTACATCTTCGACTGTTGGTTGAGTCAGTGGATTCAGGAACAACGACGAGAAGGCTTTTATTTCGAGCTAGGAGATACGGACGTGGACTGGTCCAAGGTGCTAACTGATGATGCACCCCCAGGAGCTGTCTACTAAGTGTTGACAAAAACAACGGCAGAAGCCGGACAGCCGCGGATCCCGGTATCTGATCGGGACCCGGCACCGGTAGCCATCGTGGTGAGGCGGCGCCTGGCTGACGCGCTGGGTCCTGTGCTCTCGCGCATAGACGGCTGACGCCGTTGGCCCAAGGCGCACCAACACGGGCTCCAGGCCGCGCTTGCGCAGCTGCGCGATCTGCCAGTTGATCTCGCAGGTGACGCTCCAGTAGATCTGGCGGTTGAACCCGCGACGGGCCCAAGAAGGCCGGCGGTCGTGGACCCAAGACATTGCGATCACCCAGGACAAGTTTACCACCCGCAGGGGTGGTTTTCCATTACCGGGGCCA
>ERZ795059.1333-NODE-1333-length-27822-cov-32.950949_pt1 | contig 27822 bp, 45 predicted proteins | sample MGYA00375143_ERZ795059 | MGnify/ENA primary metagenome ERZ795059 (study PRJEB30188, sample SAMN05720168) | activated sludge metagenome | isolation source: Anaerobic digester | place: USA | collected 2015-01-07 ... | reverse complement strand
TGATCCCATCCATTTTTCCAGAAATCATTATATAGATTGTTGTCATATTCAGTGTCATTCACTGAGGTGTGTCGTGGATTATTACATTACCAAAATTGTCGGCTACGTGGTGGACGCTTCGTTCGAAGAGGAGGCGGAATGGATCGTTTGCGAGAACGAACTGGAGAACCCGTTAGCATACTTCTCGAAACGGGTGCCGTTCCAGTTCGAAGACGCACTAAAAGCGTTCGACCGATCGCAGGTCGTGCACGTCGGCGATACCGTCAAGTTGCCGAACAAACATCCGTGGTGGGGCAGGGATGCCGAAGTCACGGCCGTCACCGAGGTTAGTGGCGAAACGATGCTCGACGTCGTCTGCCGGCAAAAATGGTTTGAGAATACGTCGGTAGCAGGCGGTATTGCCAGGAGTCGAGTCAAACTGGTATTGGAATAGTGGGGTTAGTACCGCAAGATCGCGGCCACCCCGCCGAACACATTTTTAATCGTCAATCCTTCAGGGAAATCGTCCGAAATCATTTCAACGGTTGTTTTGTAACGGGACGCGATGGCAGATAGCATCTCGATCTGCCGTGGGTCGACGGTGGTCGAGATCAGCAGGGTGGCGACCGCACCCGATTGCAATCGCTCGAACACCTGCGAGTATCCATACGCCGCGGCTCCGTCGGTCGCGATCGCCGTCAGGAATTTTTCCACGATCTGTTTCTTCTTGACGACGTCAAGGTCCGCCAGAATTTCCTGAGCCGCCGATACCGCGTCATAGAGCCCGGTCGCCGTCGTGTAAGGAACATCCACCACCCCGACGATCCGGGCCTGCAGTTCGTGGTGGAGATAGCCGTGGTTGACGAACCGATCTTTTGACGGCGACAGCCCGCCGACAATCAATCCTTTAAATCGACCGGGAAACCCGTCCATGGTGGTGAACAGGGCGGTGGATGCGTCCGCGACCTTTTTGAAGAATTCGTGGATTGCAATCTCCCGCAACCGTTCGAATCGTTGCGCTGATTGTCCTCCCTGACTGTGTTTCCGCGGCACCTGGGAGGAGAACTCCGCGACCTGTTCGATCCGGGTACCCCGCAAGATCCCGATCGCGGCATCCGCGGTGTCAATTACCAATAAACCGTATATTGCTATATTGTTTTGCATGGCGCGGAGCGGCTGGAGGTCGAACGTCGAACTGCATCGATACAGGTAAGTTGAAACAATGTCCGGCGGCGTCACGATATGGCATTCCAGTCGTTCCCGACGATCCTGGGCAATCGTGCCGCAGAAGATCGCGATCCCGGTCTCCGGCACATCGATGTCTGCCAGCCGGGCCAGGATGGATCGGATCGCGCCCTGGACATTTGTCCGGGTCCGTTTGCTCTTGATGTTGGCACATTGCCCGTATTCCGCCCGCAGATGAGCGACGACGTCCGCCACCGGTTTCGTCGGTGGCATGTACAAGGAGATGAGTTCCGTGCCGCTCCCGGATTTCTGCTCTAACGATGTGAGAAAAGATGCAATCTGCTAATTCTTGTCGGTCTCGTCGAACGTCATGACGTTAACGTCCTCTTCGCCATGGTTGCCGAACCGGTCCTGCATTCTGGTTGGGTCAATGGTTGTCATACAGAGTTGTATGGCCGAAATACTATAAAAACATTGCGATCAGGCGGTGTACACCGTGTCTGTTTTTTCCGGCAGGTATACTTATATATTTCAGTGACGCCATGTATAGATACTCATGAGGTGTGATAATGATTCAACGTGACGATCGATGGAAATCTGAAGTTCGCCGGAAAGGGTGGCGAAACGCGGTGTGGCTGAGAAATACGAACGATCGAGATTTGATGCTCGTCACCCCAAAGTATGCGTTTACTCGTAATTCCGACGAGTTTGTCTTTACTTTTGTGAATATTGTGCGGATGTCGGAACAGTCCGATCCGGATGTCGCTGAAGCAAAGAGGGTGTTGACGCACCTGACGAAAGCGTATCAGGACCTCGAACAGATGGGGAGAATCGAGAAGTTTCTTGCCCTCGACATGATTGTCGAGAAACTGTATCGCAACCCGGCATGTTCAGATGACCTGAAGGTTCGGTTGAACGGAGCCATGGACGCGGTGGCCGATCGGGTCTGGGGAGACGGCCGTCAGAACGAGTGGCGAGACCACGTTCCGGATGCGGTCAACGACGTGTATGGCAAAGAGATCGCCGCCCTGTATTTCTGGGCGAACGGTGTGGTCAACGCCATTGCGGCGGGACGACACGTGACCTCGGCCATGGCGGACGGGGATATGCTATATACCCCGACGTTCCGCACAACCAGAGGTCGGCAACCGGCGGCAAACCGGGCGAAAAAGACGGGAACGTCGCGGAAACGGGTCGAGATGCCGGGTACCGTTGCGGTGAACCGGGTCACCGACGTTGCTGGTCAGTTCAAGAAGATTACCGGCATCAAATTCTAATTTTTTTGAACGGTGGGCGGGCAATTTCTGCCCGCCAACAGGTGTGTGTGAGGTTTGCACGTTCGAAACGCCGATGTCCAGTATGCACGCATCTGGTGCACCCCTCTATTTGGTCTGAAAAGAGATAAATGTTGTGGTTTTGAATCGTTACCCGGTTGCGGGAGAGGGGCGGTGCACCCAGCCGTCGAACACCGCATTCGTGTTGACCGATGTGTCTGGCACGAACAAACCACATCGGATTTGGATCGTTGAACCGATGGTCAAATCGCGCTGGTCGAACGGATTATAAAACCGAATATGCCAAACATTGCCGTCTGTGTCTTCGATACAATCGTCGATGATATCGACAACCGTGATCTCGCGTTGTTGAGCGGTTCCGACATACATTAACAATATAAGCGTGCCAACAACAATTACGCCTCCTATAACAGCGGTAACTATCATCGCGATGAGTTCTTGCGTAGATTGGTCCATGATGTCACCCGATCGGTTTGAGGGGGGTGGCGGCCGCCACCAGACTTCGCGCTTCCCGGATCGGCATGGTCAACATTTTGGTGGGAATTGCCGTGATGACCGGGATGGTCTCCCGGCGACCGCCGGTCTCGATAACGATTCTGCCGATTGTCGACATGTTCTCCGATAGATGTTGACGCACCGAGTATATATCATTTTGCAACGACAAGGTGCATGACACCGCACGCGGTCGGTTTATATAGTTCTATCGCAATAGTTATATCAAGGTGATGTGATGGTATACTCAGATGTCTACAAAGACCTTAACGATGCGATCAAAGTGACGTTGGTGACGGCGCGCAAGATCAAACAGTCGCCGTCCGACCGGGATGAACTGGTCGAACAGTTGACACAGTATCTCTGGTCGAGACCGGGACCAATACGTGACGATCTGCATCTGCTGGCCACCCACCGGCTCAAGCCGACACCGGCGACACGGGCAGCCGTGCGCGACGATCTCCGGGGCACCGTTCCGCTGGATGCAGACGCTGCTGCCCTTGTTGTTTCAATTCTCGCGCCAATTGGTGGCCCGTATGACGTGCCTCACGGAAAACACGGACATGAGTTATGGGAGATGGAACGAGAAGTGCGGTATGCGGTAATAGGCGACGGCGTCGAACGGCATCCGATCGGGTGTCCCCAGATCCCGCCAACAACGGGGTGGTACACGGATGCTTGATCTGACACCGTTTTTCGCGTGGTTCGACCCAGTCACGATTATGATAGTGGGACCGTTTCAGGTTCTCTACCTTCTGTGCTGGTTGCACGGCCCATCTGCCAAGTGATACATTTTTATAATTATAGTGCGTCTTATAGAACAATGCAGATCCAGTACTGTACCATCACCGGGGCCGACGACCAGACGTTCCCCGATGAGATCATGGAAATGACGGAGAAGTATCCGTTCGTCGAATGGGGTATCTTGATCTATCCGAAGAAGATGGGGACCCCGCGGTATCCGTTGTTACAATCGATCGACGAGTTCGTGGCGGTCCGACAGGAGTGCCCGGTCCACCTTGCCGCCCACCTCTGCGGGACCGCCGTCGACCAGTTTCTGACCGGCAACCCGGTCTCCCGCACCATGCTCGCGCCGTTCGACCGGATTCAGGTCAACGTCGATCCGACGATGATGGCTGTCAATCGGATGGGGATGGTGTTACGGTATGCCATCCGGCGATACTCGGATAACAAACCCATTATCACGCAGCACAACGCGGCTACTGCCGGATTCTACCGGCACATCGCCGATCTCGATACCCACGCCATCCTGTTCGACGCGTCGCGCGGGAACGGGGTCCGGCCGTCACACTGGCCCGATCCGTTCCCCAACAAGCGGTGCGGTTACGCCGGGGGTCTGAATCCCGACACTATTGAGGAGGATCTGGCGGCGATCGACCGGGCGGCCGGCTCCGCCACGGTCTGGATCGATCTGGAGACGGGGGTGCGGACGAATGACGAACTCGATATGGAAAAGGTCGAAACGGTCATCGCCGCGGCGTCGAAATACGTCTAACTCCTTTTTCCGTAACCCTTATCTCTTCTCCCACCCTACCTGTAACCCAGAGGTGATAGGATGGTGCTCACGACAATCGTGATGGCAAAAATATTTGAGACGATGGAGGATGCGTTCGGGACCAAAGGTCAAAAAATTCGGCACCGAACCATTCCCGACGACGTGCTCGGTACCGGAAAAAAGAAAAAGAAGAGTTCGAATAAACTCATGAAGACGGTTGAAGGCATGGTCGGCACGAAGAAGGTGCCGGTGGTTGAGCGGAGGTCATAATGGGGATCATTAAACGGGTTCCGGGCAGTTTCAACGATCCGGCCGACTACCTGATCGACGACAACAAAACGCTGCACCATGCCATGAAGATGGTGAAGAATGCCCCCACCCTGGTGGATGGGGACGGGGAGATCCCGGGCGTTATTCGGAAACGGATCAGCGCGTACTTCCCGGTCGTTAAGAGGTGAACCATGCAATCGGACGTTGAACGTCATATCTTCGATACGAACGTCGACAAGTTCGTCGGCCTCTACACGCAGATCAAACAGATGCAGCAGCAGGCGAAGACCAGCACCGGAGACGACAAAACCCGGATCACTGCCGAGATTCAGGCGGCCAAATCGCAGTTCACGTTCTGCTGGATGTGGCTCAAGGGGTATCAGAAAGACCCGGAGTATCGAGAGATCATCGAGCAGAACAACCTCCCGGCGATGGCGAAAGAGATCATGACGGTCTCGGCCTACCGGAAATGTAAAACTCTCAAACCGCCGGCAAACCGAAAACGGGTTGCCCAACCGGCACCGGCAAAAACCCGAAAACGGTCGACCCGGTAACATCTCTTCTTTTTCGTTCCCGATTCGGAAACTCTGCATGAGAACCGGCCGGATACCCGTATCGCCGGCACGGTGGGGAAACGTTTAACTTGTTGAATCGGTATATGTAATACAGTCTGTGAGGTGGCATGTATGATCTATCCGATGGTGAAACATTCGGATTGGGAGACAAATCCGAAGGTGAAAAAGATTTTGAAGCTGAAACTGGCGGTGAACGAGATGGAGCGGGATGTCGTTCGCATCGACCGCCAGATCGAAGAGCAGCAGCAGGCGATCGAGAAACTGGCGGAAGAGAAACGCCATGTACGGACCGAGATCCGGCGTGTCGATGCGTTGATCGCGGATCTTGAAGCGGGGAAGACGCGGTCGGTACAGAAAGAGATCGACGCGTTCCAGGACGGGACCCCGTCATACCGGCGGCAGAAGAAGGCGGGTGCAACAAAACAAACCAAACGGAGGGTTCGAAAATGAGCAACTATACGTATACGAAATACTGGACGAAACGAGCGGGACGGATCACGCCGGGATGGGAGAAACCGGCGCGCGGCACGCCGTACGTGGAAGAGGATGTCAAGTTCGATATGGCGGCCGACCGGTACCGGTGGCGGCTGACCCTGTACACCGCCCCCCATCGGCAGGCCACCGTGCTGAATGGCACGTTCCCGGACGACATCTACAAACAGGCGCAGTACGATCGGGATACCGACCGGCGGATCAAGCAGCTCTTCCTCAACCTGACGGCGGTGGAGAAACCGAACATCTCCGATACCTACGACGCGACCGTGTACCGGAAGACGCGGGCGAAAAAACCCAAATGCGACCGGAAACCGAAACCGACGGCGAAGAAACGGGTCGTGGCCACGAAGAAGTAACCTTTATATACTCTCTTTTTGAAATATACACTGTATGACAGGAAGACAGAACGGCGGGTCCGCGTTTTGTACGACGGCGGCGGAGGGACGATGCCGGATTCGGCAGTAGTTGCGTGTGACGACGCCACCGAACACCAACTGATGACCATGATTCGGGTCCACCAGTGCGAACTCCAGCAGATCGACACGATCATCCCGCACCTGCTGCAACCGGATATCATTGCGATGTACAGCCGCCGGCGGCGTATTCTCCAGGACGCGATCGCTGACCTGCAACAGCAGTTGGAGGCGCGTCGTGACCGTAATTGACGATCTCGAACGGATCGAAGGGTTGATCGGGATCGCGATCTATCGGCTGCAGGCCGCGGGCGGCGACGCCGACCGGATTCGATACCTGAAACGACTGGCACACAGTGTCAATGCCTGTCGTCACGGCCGCGGGTTTTTCTTCCTCGTTGCGTTCAACGACGAAACAGTCGCCTGCATGCTCGACGGGTGAGGCGGACAATAACAACGTATATATGCGGGTATTAAAAAATACACTGTGTAAGATGATTTGTATGATTTCAAACGATGCACTTCAGAACAAGTTGTACCGGATCGACGATATCGAGGAGCAGGTCGATCTCATCTGCCAGTCGTGCGAGACGTATCCGGCCCCGTTCCATCGGGGGTGTCCATATATTCTCTCGAATGACCAGTTGATCTGTCCGCGTGTCAAACCCAACCTTCCGCAACTTCCGGTCGTTGCAGTGTCGGACGGCTGTGAACCGGGCGAAGAAACCGATGATTTCGATATCCTGTAGGTGATGATAGTGACAGAACAACACGAAGTCCAGATCTTCGGGCTTGCCCGGAGTTTGCATCTGATGGTGATCTTTATTGTAGCGTTCGTCGGCCTCTGTTTCGTCTTCACGACGACGTATGCTGACGTCGAGTTTCCAATCGTGGCGAAAGGGATTGTCGGGAGCGCCCTGGGACTTGCCGCCGTCGGCGTTATCTATGGGATCGTTCGCTACCATATTGAGCAGGCGATCGCGTATATCGCCATCAACACCATCCAGAACCGGCGAGTTTCATGACTGACGAACAGACGTGGCATGAACGGCCGGCATGGAAGAAAGAGCCGGCGTGGTGGTCGTGTGACCGGTGTACCCACGGCGTATACGACTCGGAATACGCGTACCGGTATACGAACGATGACGAGCCGGTGACGATGGAGATCGTTCTCTGCAACCAGTTCGATATCAAAGACGGTTACTACAACGGGGTCGGCACGCAGCGGAAGAAGAAGAATGATCTGGTCGATGTCACCAAAGAACCCGCGCTCCCATGTGGCATCGTCTGCTGGGCCTGTAACGGACGGTTTTTTAACGATGCCGGGCACACGATTATTTCCTGACCTCTCCACCCTCACCCCCTATATCGGCACGATCGGTGCGATCTTCGGGATCAGTGTGGTCGCGGCCCTCCTCCTGACGACGGTCGCGGACCTTTCGGTGATCTCCGGACAGGTCATCACCGATCCGGTAGCGTTACAGAAGAGTCTTGCCGGAATTCAGAGCGGCACGTTCTTTCTCCACGTCATTCTCAACAACGCACTAATTGCCCTCATGGTGATGATGTCGGCCGCGTTCCGCAAGAAGTTTATTCCCCACCTCTTCATCTTCTGGAACGGGTTTGTCCTCACCACGTATAGCCTGACGATCGTGCAGGCGATTGGCTGGCTGCAGTTCGTCAGTGCGTTCATGCCCCATGCCGTCATCGAACTCCCGACCCTGCTGATCGCGGCCGTCTACGCCACGCATGCCATCGACCGGTTCAATGCCGAGAACACGTCGTGGCGGGTCGACCGGGAATCCGCACACTGGTATCTCTTCATCCCGTATCTGTATCGGGTGGTGCCGTTCATTGTCGTCGCGGCGGCGGTTGAAACGTTTATCTCATTACCCGTCTTAAAACTACTGGTGGGGGTGTAACAGATCGTTAAACTTGATTTCAGCGATGCGACAGTGGTCCAATGGCTAACCTCGATGGGAAAACGGTGGATACGGATCGCCGAATCGATCGGTGACCGCATCGTGGACCGGCGGTTGAAACCGATCGAACTGTCATACAAATTGCCCGTCCCCAAACTCTCGCGCCCGCGCCCGGCAGCGCGCCCGACGGTGCAGGTTCCGGCGATCGTGCAGCGTATCCGGACACGTCTTCAGTCGCTCGACGACGAGTGGTATGCCACTCATATCAAGGCGTGTATCGGTCTCGACATTCTCGCGCTGATCGGCGTTGCCGGGATTATCGGTGTCGCCATCGTGATTGAACTGGTCGCATACTGTCTGATCGACCTGTTCGGGTTCGTCATCGGGATTCTTGCACTGATAGCCATGGTCGTCTGCGCGGTCGGGGTCGTTGCGTTCTACTTTGCGACGACTCCGCGGGAAGAGCGGGACGACCTTGAATTCTAATTTTTCCATGAGCGGCAGATGGTTGGTCGGATTGCCGAACGGCGGTAGTTTCGGATATATTGTGGGGCACCGTTATAATTACAAGGCGCATTACAGTCTGTATTCTTAAAACGATGGCAATCACAATCTTTAAATCGATCCGTAAAAAACAGATAGTGTGGTTTTCATGAGTCATCGAACAACAACCAGTGGGTATGAAGTGCGGACATCCGACGATCATGTCATACAGTGGGACCGCGAGAACATCATTCAGCAGATTCTCCGCGACACCTCGCTGTGCCAGAAGTTTTACGGGCATCCCCCGGCGACCCGGGAGATTGCCGAACACATTGCCATCGACGTCGAACAGAAGCTTACTGCCCTGGACACGTCGTACCTGACCTCCCACCTGATCCGTGAACTCGTCTGTATTTCGCTGCTGGAACACGGGTATCACGCCTACCGCAACATGTGCACGCGGGTGGGCACGCCCGTGTATGACGCCCACATGATCGATATCGGCGGGGGGTTCGAGTCGAACGACAACGCGAACCTGCAAGGAAATCCAGAGACGTCGCACAAGAAGAAGGCCGACAAGATCAGTAAAGAGCAATACCTCCTCCAGCTCCCGCCGCACATTGCAGAAGCCCATCTGCGGTCGGATATCCATATTCACGACCTTGAATACTTCGGGACCCGCCCGTTCTGCATGGCGAAGGACACCGTGGTGATCGTGCAGAAGCCGGACACCACCCTTACGTTCAACACCGTCGGCGCAATTTTCGGCGACTTCGCGTTCGCACAGGGTGCCGGCTGCGATCTCGCCGACGGTGCCGGGTATCGTGTCCTGACGCCGACCGGATTTGTTCCGATCACCTCGATATCGCGGCGAAGAGCGACGACGATGTGCCGGGTGACGACCGCCAGCGGCATGTTCGCCGACCTGACGCCGGACCACCGGGTGATTCTGCGGAATCCGGACGGCGGGTTCCGCCGGGTGAAAGTCGCCGACCTGACGGATGGTGACGCGATCGGCCGGATCGACTTCGCTCCGTCGGCGCTGACCCGGCGGCCGACGACAACGGAGATTCATGGCGTGACGATCACGCCGGAGATCGCTCTGCTGATCGGCCGATACTGCCGGGGCCAGGATGAGATGCTGGCGACCGAGATCCTCGACACGCTTCGTGTTTCGCGCGAGGCGCCGGACGCTCGATATCTGCCGGACTGGCTCCTGCAGGTCTCCGATGACCTGATCCAGTGCGTACTGCATGGTATGGGGATCGATCTCATGCACGATAAGAACCTGATCGAGAAGATCACGGCAATCCCGTCGCCGATCCTGCGGCAGCAGGTCCGGTGCCTGATCGAATCTCTTCCCCTCTGCGACTGGGATTGCGCTCCCATCATCGGCCGGATCGCCCGGGTCCAGCAGATCGACGCCGTCGTGTATGACGATTACGTCTACGATTTCGCGCTCACCGACATCCACATGTTCTACGCCGGGTCCGGCCTTCTGGTCTCGAACTGTCAGGACTGGGATCTCCGGTACTTCTTCTACTACGGCCTGATCCCGGACGGCCGGGGTACCAAAGCCAGCGTCTCGGCGCCCGCGAACCGGCCGGAAGTCGCGGTCCTCCACGCGGTCAAAGTGTTGGGATCGGCCCAGACCAACTTCGCTGGGGGACAGGGCTACTACAATTTCCTGACGTTCCTCGCCCCCTATCTCGAAGGGCTGACCTACAACGAGATCGAGCAGTTGATGCAGATGTTCGTCTACGAGATGACCCAGATGATGGTGGCCCGGGGTGGGCAATCGCTAAGTAAAGACGAACTGATTGTTGTACGACATGCAGATACTGGCGAAATTTCGATCCGGCCAATCGGCGAATTTTGCCACACGTATGTTCCGGGCGAAGGCACTCATATCCTTCACGATACGAGTCTCGAAACCCTATCACTGAACAAACAGACGGGGAGTCTTGAGTGGAAACCCATTACCGGGGTATATGTGCATAAACCCGCGTCACCGCTCAAGCGTGTCACCGTCTGGTCGGGACGGGATGTTGTCGTCACCTCGGACCATTCACTGTTCACGCTCGATGAGCATGCAAATTTCGTTGAAACGACCGCGGCATCGAATCCAAACACTATACTCTGTGCCAATCGCGTTCCTGTCGACGAGGTGACCCACCACTACACGCCGGATGATGCATGGGCGTTCGGAGCCATGATCGGCGACGGAAACGTCGTTTATCTTCACGACCGGATCACTGGCATATCCATATCGCCATCAAACGAGGCGGTAAGTGATCGGTTTGTCGACTATCTCAAGACGAAAACAACCCATACCATTCAATACACCCGTCCATCAGACGAATCTACCATCTATCACATTTCAGTCGCGGATCGTTCGCTCGGTGAATACTTTGCCAGGATCTGCCGGGGGGCGGCAAACAAGCAGATTCCCGACGACATGCTGGGAGAATCAGAAAATGTGTTGTGGTCCCTTCTGGACGGACTGCTGTTAACTGACGGAAACACAGCCCGGCGCCGGTACGAGTATTCGACCACGTCAGTAAAACTGGCACGGCAGATCGAATTTATTCTCATGCGGCTCGGTGTGACCTATGCCATTCGTACCCGAAACTCCAAAAGCAATTTCACCCGGAACCATCCGGTTTACTGTATCCAGATCAACGCCCAGGATTTGGCAAACATCAATATTGTGCACAGCGAACGGCAGTTTGAACCATCTGGTGACAGTGTATCCCAAAACAATCACGATTTCGCGGTGTTGAAACCGTTCATCAAAGCCAAATACGGCCGTGGTGTATCGGCGTTGAACTACGCATATAAGGCAACGGACCGGAAATTGAAGTATGAACAGTTGATGCTGGTCAACGACAAACTCCCGGAACTCTGCAACAAGATGCGGAACATCCTACCGATGGAGGTAAAATCGATCGAAGATGTGCCGGACGAAGAGTTCGTGTATGATATCGGGGTACAAGACAATGAGAACTTTGTCCTGCATAACGGGATTGTAGCCCACAATACCGTTTTCGCATCCGTCCAGCTCTCCCCCGGCGTCCCGACGCTCTGGAAAGACAAACCGGTGGTCTATAAAGGCCGGGTGTGGGACGGGGAACAGGCACCCAGCCGGACCTACGGGGAGTTCGAACGGGAGGTCCGGTTAGCGTTCAAAGCCCTGATGGACGTCATGCTGGACGGCGATTACTGGGGAAAACCGTTCAACTTCCCGAAACCCGAAGTGAGTCTGGAACCGGATTTCATGACGGAAGACGATGCATACAACGCAGAACACCCGGACCTGCCGACGTATCGAGACCTGTACGATATGGCGTTTGAACTGGCCGCGAAATTCGGGACCCCGTACTTCGACAACCAGATCCCGGCATACCGGGGGGCCGGGAAGGGCATATCGTGTTACCAGTGCTGTATGCCGGGGTTCACCCGGATCCCCGTCATGACCAAATTCGGCGTCCGCATCATCCGGCTGGACCAGCTGGAGAAGGATTATCAGGTCATGACCCCCGACGGGTTCAAGGGGTTTGAAGACATTCTGGTCCGCGACTTCAAAGGCGATCTTATCAGAATTAAGTTCGCAAACGGCCGGTTCTTCCTCTGCACCGACGACCACCGTATTCCGGTGATCCGGAACAAGACCCTGACGGTGATCCCGGCATCCGACGTCGTCGTCGGCGACGAGATCCCGTTCCGGCCGGTGGACACCGACGAGGTAGCGGACGCATATCCCCACGAGAAGACGGTGACGGTGACGAAACTGGGGCAGGAACCGTTCTGCGGCAAGGTGTACGACCCGATCAACGTGGAAGGGCACCTGTTCTACACCGCCGACGGGTTGCTGACGTCGAACTGCGCTTACCAGTTTGGGGCCAGTCCGGAATCCGACCCGGAGTTCTTCGATAAACTGTACTTCCGGAACGGGGCGCATTTCTCGATGGGGGCGGGGCAGGTCGTCACCCTGAACTGTCCTCGGGCCGCCTACGAGTCCGGGAAAGACGTGAAGAAACTGGTCGCCCGGCTGAAAGGGTTGATGGATATCGCGGCCGAGATCTTCACGATCAAGCAGCGGTGGATGCGGGAGATCGTCACCCATAACCGGATACCGTTCGCGCTGCAGCGGCCGCGGGACCCGATCACCGGAGAACTCGGTGCGGTTGCCGTCGATCTCCCCGGTCTGGTCTATACCGTGGGAGTCGTCGGGATCAACGAGATGGTGCAGTACCTCACCGGTTCCCAGTTGTATGAGTCGAAAGAAGCGGTGAAGGCAGCGGTTTACGTGCTGGTTGAACTGAACAAGTACGCCCGGGAACTGACCGAACGGCACGGGTTCACGATCGCGATGGCCCGGACCCCGGCCGAGACGACGGGGCAGCGGTTCGCGGTCGCCGACCTGCTGAGCGACCGGTACCGGGCTGATGCCCGTGTGGTCGTGAAAGGCGATCTGGAGACGTTCGATCGGGATGTGGGGACCACCCGGGACCTCCCGGTCTACTACAACAACGGCACCCATATTCCGGTTGACGCACCGATCTCGATCTACGACAAGATCCGGGTGGAAGAGATCTTCTTCACCCTGGTTCAGGGCGGCAACATCTTCCACGCGTTCCTGGGCGAGACGATGCCAGACCCCCGTGGGCTGGCTGAGTTTGGGCTGAACATCGCGAAGAACACGCAAATCGGCTATTTTGCGTTTACGCGCGATCTGACCATCCCGCTCCGGCGGTGCCGGCGGTATGCGGGGCCGGCCTGACCCGGCTTCCAAAACCTCTATTTAGCACCAAACCAAACGTAGGTATGATAAAATGACAGAAGAAATTACAATCTTCCGGATGGAGTTTTGCCCGCGCTGTGAACTGCTCGCCGACCTGCTGCGGCAGCGCGGGGTGCCGTTCACCGAACGCATGATGGACGATTCCGAATCGATCGCCGAACTGCTCTCGAACTCGATCTTCGCCGCAACCGCGCCGATTGTCAAGGTTGGTAACGAGTTCCTCACCGATAAAGACATCTTTGCTGGAACGTATAATGGAGATGCGTTATCCCAGACGCTTCTCGACCGGATCGCGGCTGCCCGGTGATCGGGCATCTCGTTCTCTCTCTTTTTCGGAACGTCTATATAGCAGAACAAGTAATCTGTACACCATATGGGAATTGCCTTTTCAACCCTCGACGTGACGAAACATCGGCGCAACCTCATCCTGATGTTCGTTGGTATCGTCTGTTTTATCGTGAATATCGGCCTGTACTACGTTCAGGACGGCCTGGGATCGATCGCCAACACCGGGGTTATCCTGATCGGGTGTATCCTGTTCCTCTGGGGCGGGATTGCCATCGCCAAAGATTTCCGCACCACGCAGACCATTGAAAAAGAGTGAGTTAATCTCTTGTATTGCCGGGTTCTCCCCGGCAATACCGCATTAGATGATGAATTCACGACACCGGGTCTTGTCCAGAGCGAACGTGCGGTGCAGTTTCTGGGTCTGCTGCTTTTTTGGACACCGATCGTTGATGGCCGCGAGTCGGTGGCCGGCGCCGGCGATCAGGTCGAGGATCTGGTTGAACTCCGATGCCGGATACAGGTTTCGTTCGCAGAGGGCGTAGTCGGTGTTGCAGTAGACGAGACGGCGACAGATTCCGTCGTCAACAAGCCAGACCGCTGGTATTCCGGCAAGATATTCGACAGGCAGTTCGTCACACGACAGTGCGTCGATCGCTATAACGAGATAATACGGTTCACCCTGAATCAGGAGGGGTTCGGCAACGATTTTGATGGCCATGGTATCGTATACGTGTCGGCGCTCCTCGCATATATACATTTGTTCTCCGCGTGCAATATATTTATAACGACAAACTGAAATACACATACTAGTATGTCTGCAATTCTCTTAGATGACGGCGTCTCAACGCCAACCACACCCCCCTTCACGAAACGACGCAAGATCTTGGTCGTTGGGGGGTTTCTTATCCTGCTTGGGGTCACATTCCTGGTCGTCGGTAATCTGTTGTCGGCACCATCTCCTCAAACCGATCAGGCATACACGATTACTGTTAATCTCTCGCTTACAGCGCCGGATGATGCGCATGGACAACGGCTGCTGGAGATCCGGCATACCGGTGGCGACACCATCGCATCGGCCGACGATCTCCGGGTTACCCTGGCTCCACCGGACGGTGACCCGATGTTCGCCACCACCCCGATCCCAGTCGAACGAGACGGGCCAGTTACGTTCACGAAACCCGGCGACACTGTCTATGTGTATCTGCGAACGGACGGTCACGTGATCATGAGTAATGCAATTCCGGCGTATTCAACGTTCATGGATTTCCCGAACGGGCGGTGGCGGCTGCAGATTGATGACAGCCGGGTGAACGCAAACATCGTGGCTCATACGTTCCTGATCGCAGATTCTATGACGTACCCGGTGCCGAGCGGTTACTCACTCCGGAGCGGCATTAAAAAGGTAGCGGAATACGGCACGGTCTTCGTCTACGGTCCCCTCTATAAAGAGCGGCTGGAGATCGATCGACCGATGCGCCTGATCAGCACGTCACGGGCAGTGCTGGACGGGGGGAACCTGGAAGCGATCATCCAGGTGAAAGCAAACAATGTGATGATCGACGGGTTCGAGATCAAAAATTCCGGGAGTACTGAGTTTATTAGTGGTGGAATTGTTGTGCACGAAGGGGTTGTCGGAACGGTGATTCGAAACAACAATATTCATCACTGTTCGAACGCCATCTGGTTATGGGGCGCAGATTCCGCCATCATTCAGAACAACACGCTCTACAAGAACGATAAAGCGGGCATTCTGATGGATGGGGAGGCACACAACCACTATGTGAAGTATAACACGGCGTATGAAAATCTGTACGGCATTCTGGTTACCGGGGGGAACTACAACACGATCAACGAGAACGTGTTCCACGACAACGACAAATATGCCATCTATATTGAGAACTACAAAGCACTACAAAACGTTTGTGAATACAACGATTTCGGCAACGACCAGTATGAGTGCGTCGATATGGCAGTACGGCAGTTGACCGATAACTAGGAGATTATCATGGGACGAATCAAAGAGAAGTTAAACAAAATCAAGGGCGGAAAGAAACATCCGGTCGATGATGAGACGTATAAACGCGTTGTGGTCATGATCAAAGAGGAGTACCCGTTGTGGGCGGAGATCGACGACGATCTCCTCGTCCTCTTCATCAAACTTGCCATCAAACGGCATCCGACCGACGCGTTCGAGAACATCGGTGAAGAGGAACTGCGGATGAAGGTCAAGAACGCGTTCGTGTTCTCCAACGAAGCCGCGTCCCTGACGCCGGACAAGATCGCGCAACTCAACACCGCGTACCGAAACGGAAAGAAACTCGGTGTTGATATGAAGAAAGTCTTTAAGAAAATCGGCTGATTGCGAAAATCTCCAACCATCTTTTTTATAGGGCAACTCTTATATAGGTTCGTCGGCAACGTATACATGATCGTGTACGTAATTTCATACTGACATTCGAGGTGACCTATGGGAGAGATCAACAAAGAAGCCATGAACCGGTTAAAGAAACTAAAAACTGAAAAAACAAAGATCGGCGATGAGATTTCATACAGTATTTCGCAGATCCAGCTTGCGTTAAATCGTATCGGTAATGCAATGAGACGGAATGACTATCCGCTCATCCTGACAATGGCGACCGAGATAGCGAATCAGAACACCAAACTACAGAGTGCCGGTCACAATATCATTTCCATTGAAGGAGATATTCAACATCTTCTCAATAACAATCCAGATATTGTGAAAGCAGAGGAGGCGAAAAAACAGGCACTCCGTGGTGGTATGTACATTGATGATGAAGAGTTATATTCTCTCGCACGGCGGGCAACCAAACAGCCGGCCGGCGTGAACCGGGTTACAAAGCCGGCGAAGAAGAAGTGCGCGGCACCCCCGGCCGGCAAGAAACGGGCGGGGACCAGAAGATAAACTATGGGTATGATCAAACGACCGAAGAAACTGGCAACGGTAACGACATACAAAACAACCACCGGAAAGAACGGCCAGCCCCATATTACGGGCGGCCAGAAGATCCGATATGAAAAGCGGGTGTAATCATGGTGAAAAAAGGTAAACGACAGTATTTCTACATGAACAAGAATGGGAACGTAGTCTACACCGACGACCAGGGCAAAGTCATTGGCAACCACGTGGTCTGGGACCAGCGGCAGATGAACGACGGGGTGATCGAGCATACCCTGAAGACGCCGGACGGGAAAGAGATCGCCGTCATCAAATCTGGGTCCTGGTCCTACAACGACCGCTACAACACTTTCCTTCGGGTGAAAGAGAAGGCATCCAAGACCATCCGATAAACCGTATATTGCTATACAGCCGTGGGGCACCGGTATGCACCGTGCAGACCGGTGCAGCGGTATCTATTTATAGGTATACATAGAACTTTTATTATACAATGTCTGACAATACTGATACCCATGAGTCCGTTGAAGAGCGGATATGGACCACGGTTCGCCTGAAAAAGACCACTCGCGACCGATTTGTTGAGGGTGGGCGGAAAGGCGAGTCGTACGACGATGTCGCGAATCGCGTTATGGATGAGAACGAGACCCTCCGGGCATATATCAAACGGTGTCATGCGTTTCTGATGACCGAGAGCCCGGACCTGTATGCGAAACTACAAGAAGTTCAAGAAGGTGACTGAGATGACCGAAAAAGTGTTTGGCAACGTGAAACGTGAACCGATCTTTAAACCTGTCACGGGACAGAATGAACCGGACGAGATCAAGAAGGCCCCGGAGCCGGCAAAGCATGAGCCGGTATCGGATGCGGATCTGCGCGAGATCGTCGAGGCGATGTCAGCGTATCTGGACGTGGTGCATCGGGAGATTTCCGACCTCAAACAGGCGATGGAGACGGTTCTGCAGGTGATCGACCAACACGGTATCCAAATCAGCGAGATCTCACAGGATCTGACGATGACGAGCGGCGAAGTCGTGCGCGTCTCTCGCTACCTCGGCCGGCAGGTCAAGGCGTGTGAGACGGCAATCAACAACGTCCCGGCCTATATTCAGCAGGAGGTCGCCCGCCAGATCACCGGAGACCAGCCGGACGGGGCGCCTGACGCGCCGCCGGAAGAGAACGCCGATTCGGCATGATTGCAGACCTTCTGCTGGGTGCATCGGTCTGCAGCCTGTTTGCCTCGTTGATCCCGGCATGTTATCGCGATTACCGGTACCGAAAGATTCCGGTCGCCACCTGGAAGTTCGCGGCGATGGTGGGAATTCCCCTCTCGTTCGCCTCGTTTCTCATCCGCGTCGTGACGGGGTCAATCAGTCCCGATGCCGTCCCGATGCTGGTCGGGATCGCCCTGGTGGTGGCGGCGGCGGCGTTTGCGCTCGGTTACATCGAGGTGTTCGGGGGTGCAGACAGCATCGCGATCATCATTATCGTGTTGACACTGTTCTACGTCCCGATAGCCAACAGCCTGTTCGTCTTCGCGTTCATCAACAACACCGTGATCGTCTGTCTCCTGATCTTTCTGGCGATCTTTGCGAAGAACGTGGTGGAGCGAAACTATCGGGATCTCTCGATCCGCCAGTTCCCGTTGATGTTCGTCGGCACGAAGATCCCGTTCGCTCATTTCACGACCTATCACGGGATCGTACTGGAAGAGGTTACGGCAGAAGACGGTGCCCTTTCCCGGCGGTTTATGGATTTCTCGCGGAACTTCCGGATGGAGCGGGACCGGTTCACGACCGCAATCGCCGCGAGTGAACAGGCGGACTTGTATCGACAGGCGGGAAAAGTGTGGGTAATGTATGTCCTGCCGTTCATCATTCCGATTACCGCAGGACTCGCCGTCACCCTGGGGGTCGGTGATGTGGTGCAGATCCTTCTGCACCTTTAATTTTTGTTTTTCTTGACGAATGCGCCGAACCGTTTGTCGAACTGGTCGAGAAGTTTGGTTGCTCTGGCGATCTGCTTGTCCAGATGTTTGATGGCTTTCTTGGTTGTCGTGTCCTTCTCCTCGATATCCGCCTTGATCTCTTTGAGGGTCTGGATGTTGCCGATGATGATTTTCCGCTGCTGGACGAGGTCCACCTTCGCCTTCCCGAAATCGGTCGCGGCAATCATCATGTCGTCACATTTGTCACACACGTTGACGATCGATTTGTAAGCCGTTTTGGCGTTCTTGATCATCGTGTCCATCTCGCCGAATTGGGCGGGACGGAGGTTGGTAAAGTTGCTGATAAACGTCTCTTTCTGACGTTGACCGAACATAAACGTGTTTACATCTTTCATACCTATCACACCTCATGGGTTACTTACCGTTTCACGCGCGAATATATAAACGTTGTTGGCCGAAACCTTTTTACCATTCTCTGGTGAAAATATAGTATGGAATGTCATACACTCAATATGGTCAACGGGACCCGTATTTTTTCACCGTTCGATATCGATGCGTTCATGAGTGTCATCGGGACGGCCCGGTCGATGGCAGCATTTCGCTTTTTTCTGGCCACCGGGTTACGGTATCGGGAGGGGAATTTCGTTCTGCAGAATCCCGATATGTTCGATCCCGACGCTCGCGTAATCCATTTTAAAGCCAACAAGGATTGGGACCGGGAACGGCGGTATAAAGACCGCGACATCTATCTCTCGTATGCCGATGTGGATTTTATTCACCTGTTTCTGAGCGTCGGCCGACCCATGAGCACAAAGCAGGAAGAAGTGACGAAATATATCAAGTTCTGGGCCGGGAAGCTGAACATGAACCCGACCGGGGTCGGGACCATGGCGCTCCGCAAAACCCGGTTCGTCTGGCTTCTGACGACGTTCCCGGAGTATGAAGACGTGATCGTGGCGTCCCTGAACCACAACGCCAATCTGCCGAAATGCTCGGCCGACGACGATCTGGCGATGTACAAAGCGGTTCCGTTCTCGGAACAGGAAAAAAAGCGGATCGCCGCCTACCTGCATGGGTGGGATACGGCGGTCGATCACGCTTAGCGGCGGTTGAGCCGGACGCCCGATACGCGTTCGACCGCCTGCATGAACGACGATCGGCGTTCGGTTCGATACCCCTGCCACCACGGTTCGTCAGGGGTGGCCGGAATCGGCGCTATCAGCGTTTTCCGGCCATACGCGACGATCGATTGGAACACGGCATACGCGCTCTCGATGAAGAACCCATACTTCTGCCGGCCTTCCGCATAGTCGGTGTCGAGATACCGATTGATCGGGGTCATGTCCACGAATTTCTGGTGGATCACGTCCCGATACAGCCGGTCGACGGGTTTCAGGACGATCGACCGGAACTTGTCGTCGTCGGTCACGGTATACTTCTGTTGCAATCGACGGTACAACCCATCGATCTCTTGTTCGAGTGCCGTATGATGGGTTCGATACAGGTCGTATTGGTTGACCCACTGATTGTATTGCGGGTGCCCGGCCTGATTCGCCAGTAATCGGTCTCTGGCAAGACCGCTTGTTGCAACAAGGCTCAGGTATGCCATATACTTGGCTGCGAATTGTTCTGCCACGGTAACCATGATATCACCATATCTCCGTTGGCGGGCAACCGTAATAAACTTATATGATCGGCTAACCGGAAATCGGACCGGTATACATCGTCGGTTATTGGTCGTGAACGGATGGAACTGTCGTGGATCGATCTGTGGGCCGGTGATGCCGGCATTTGGCAAAATTGTTCCTGCCGGATGATCAATAAGTATATAACATTGTGTATTACATATAAATTGAATGACAAAATGTAAGTCACTTCATACCTCATCTTTTTAAAGGTTGCCGTCTAACGTTCTCCGGGGTGACATAATTGCACTTGACCAAACGAGAACGAGACTATGTTATCGGACGAACGAGAAAGCTTTGGCAATCATGTGGGTTACCGGCAACCGCACTCCGGAGTGTGCAGATCACGGACCTGAAAAAATACGATGGATTTTGCCGTTATACCTACGAAACCGTCGATGGTGTTACCGCACCGATCCGGAAATACGTCATCTATCTGGACGAATCGTTCCTGATAGCAAACCGAAATAATTTGCGGTCTGACGTGATCGACGGCCTGATTCTGCATGAGATCATGCATGCGCGTGACTATTTTGACAATCCCGATCATCTCGACGCGAAGTTCCAGGGAACGTATGATGCGCACGGCGACCATTTTCAGCATCTTGCAGCGACATATGGTGGGCAGCAGCATATCGATCCACGGTTGGTGGTCGGTGGTAGCGACATCTATTCGTATACCCAAACGACATACAACCGGCAAACCGGAACTACAAAATATGCAACACCGTCGCAGATCACAACAACATACGTCGTTATCTGCCCATACTGCGGCTCGTTCGGCCTGTATCCTACCAGACCAACCGCGTGCCGATCCTGTCGAGGAACCGAACTTATCTTTGCCCGCATCCCGCCGAAAGAAGCCGTCAAACTCTATGACGCAGTTGAAACCATATCGTCCGGACGGCAACGATACAATCTCTGCGTAAAACTGTTAGAACGATATACCCAGGGCAAAATGCGGGAACAATTGTATGCGTTCCTGAAGAACGGATGCGAATCCTACAACAAGTATCCCGACGAGATGGACCGAGCGTTCAGCGAACCGCGGTAATCTCGCACGTCACGGCCGCCGATCGATCGCCGTCACGCCATCCTGTCCACCATCCAGCAAGTCGGGACCACAACCGTCCGACGATTTGTACCCTGACAAACGCGTGCGGCGACTCGACCACCAACTCTTTTTGGTTGCTCCGCATTTCCGGAACGCTCTGCTAATTCTATCGAATTATTGTTGCAAATGTTGATGACAAACAAGGCTAAACAGCAATCAGTTCTGATCGAATTTTCTGCACAATGTTCGGTCGATTTGCCGATATGAAAGCATATTTTGCCGAATTGAAAACTGACCCCGGAGGAGGCCGAACCCCCCTTGGGGATTAAGAGGAAAATAGATATATAGGAAAAACTAATACCTGTGTGTGTGAGGGCCGGAAGGTGGAAACGGACCCCGGAAAGGACCCCGGAAAACCGTTGAAAAAGCGATACCTATACCTATCGAATTTGGTGAAACTATGAGTAAATCCAGCAATGTTGATATCTCGGAATTACGCGAGGCGTTGGGCACAATCATCGCGTCGTATACCTATCTTTATGATCCGTTCGCGATAATCAAGGAGACCGATATTGTCATCCGGTATGAAACGGCCATGCTTGACGCAAAAGGACGGTGGAATACATATAAAGAAACGTTTGGGAGGTTTCGGAAGATGTGGGCGGACGCCCTCCAGAAGTACAACCAGATTACCGGAGACTGGAAAGACGCGTGGATCATCTGTAGTAAGGTGCTCGACGGCCTGATGCGGATCGCCGTCAAGGAAGAACTCATCTCGCTCTCCCGCGACATGTTCAACCTCTCGAACACGGATACTATGAAGATGCCAGCCGGCGGCGGGTTCGGGATGCCGGGCGAGATCGGCGGGTTCGGTGATGGCGGTGCCCCGATCGGCTAACCTGTATGATCAGATCGTCCACCCCACCACTGAGTTCGGCGGATCGCTCTGCCACGTGGTCGGCGGAAAAGGGATGGGGCGGACGGCGTTGATCGGCAAAATGGTGCGGGACGGGTTCGCCCACCCCCACCCCCCGATCGTCGTGGTGCGGGGGGCGGGAAGCGATCTGGTTCCGTCCTGGATTCGCCGGATGGTGCCTGATCGAACCGTTACGGTCATTCGCCGGGATGTGCCGTTCCAGTACGACCTGTTCGGCGTCAACGTGGTTGAAGAACCCGACACCGATCTGCTGACGTTCTGGTACACGACGATCCGGCAGATCTGCGCGACGAAACCCAGCGACCGGGGGGTGCTGCTGATCCTCGATAACGGAGAGGAGGTGTTCGACTACACTGCCGTTCAGAGACCCGCGATTCTCGATATGTGGTATCTGCTACACGATTTGCGGATCTTCACCTGCAGCCTCGTCGTCTGCACCGATACGACCATCGCCATGCCGCCCCGGTTCCGGTCCTTGTTCTCCTTCACCATCTATCTACCCGGTGCCGTGACGCGGATCGACGATCTTCGCTACACGTCGACCCTGGAACTGCCGCCGGGCCACGCTCTGATCAAGCACGCGATCGGGACCGAAGAGGTCTATCAGTTCGAGGAGTAACATGGGACCGGGGATTAAACGATCGTATGCCGAGGGGTTTCGGCTCCTCAAAGAAGTGATCCGCCACAATAACAATTCCGGCGGCGTGACGGTCGGTATCTTCGGATCAAAAGGGTCGGGGAAGACGACGTTTCTCTTGACGCTCGCCAACAAGATCGGGTGTTACAACCCCTATGTGCAGGATAGCGACGACGTCGAGTTCGAGACGATCATCTGGCGGGGGCGTGACGCCGATTACTGGACGTGGTTCGACAAACGTCGGGTCACCCTGTTCATCCATCGGGACGATCTGGAGACGATCGAGTTCAAGAACGATCTCCTGCAAAAACTCGACGCCGACATCCTCCCGACCATCAAGACGTATACATCCATCAAAAGTCTGTATGCCAGTCTGGTGAAAGGCGGGATCAACGTCGTCTACGAACCCCGGAACTACAAAATCACGCCCAACATCAAGAAGATGGTGCAAAAACGGGGAATCACCGGGGACGACCTGTTCAAGACCGATGAAGTCGATCCGGTCATTTTCTGGTTCGAGTTCATGTACTGGCTCGTCAAGAATAAGTCGCTCGACTTCATGACGATTATCTTTGATGAGGCCGACGAACTCTTCCCGACATCGCCGGCGGGCGCCCGGTGGCATCTCAATCTGTGGGCCAAAGATGTCATCAAGGATTTGCGGAAACGGAACATCACACTGATCATCGCGGCCCACGCCTACACCGATATCGACGGCCGGATCATGCCGAAACTCCAGTACAAGATTTACATGAAAGGGTCGGTGACCCCCAACACCTCGCTCGTCTCCCGGCAGGCCCCCCTGATGTTGCAGCAGGGTATCTTCTACATCGAGCGGGACGCGTGGGGGTTGGCCCGGTTCGACAAGATCCAGGAACAGCCCCGGGTCCTGGTGATGTTTGGGAACGACGATAACGGGGGCGACGACGAGCCGGACGAGGTGCCGCCGGACGACACGCCGCCGGACGATGGTGATGACGATGATGACGACATTGGCAGTGATGGCATTGATGAACCAGCAGCAGAAGAAAAAACGAGCCGCCCGAAGAAGACCGGCGCGATCAAAGGCATCCCGCCGGAACTGATCAAGGTCGATCCGACCGGGAAACTGGTGATCGACCTGACGAACCTCAACCTGTCGGACGACGATGTCCGGGTCGAGATGGCCCCGCCCAAAAAACCTAAGAAACCGACGAGTCCGCACAAGAAGGTGAACCGGAAGGTAAACAACACGAAGTCGCGTAAGACGAAACGTGATTACGGAGGAAACTGATGGGCGGGGCATGGCAGGGCGTGAAATGGTTTGGTGTCGGATTGGTGGTCTATACGGTCCTGGTGGTCGGGTTCGTGACCCTCACCACATACCTTGCCGGACCCCTGCAACAGTACACCACGCTGTATGTCGGGTGCCGCCTCCTCCAGACGCTGCCGCCCGAACTTCTGGCAGTTCTGATCGTTGTCGGCGCGGCCAGTCTTGGCATGCTGGGATATTGGGAAGGAACATCGACAACTAGAGAGGAATGATGTTATGTCACATGTTACATGGTGTTATGGCCAGTTATTCTGTTCCGGTGTCGTGCTCGGCATCGGTTCGGTTTGTCTGGTTGAACTGCTGACCAACGGGTCAGATGTGGTGTCGACGCCGATCGTGGTGGGTGTCCTGACGATTATCGTCGGCATGACGAGTATCGCCGTGGTAGCACGGTTTCTGGAGGAACGGGCGATTCGAAACGAGTTGGACGCGCTTATGGAACGGTAATCTAAACCTCCCTCTTTTTTAGAGTTGCATTTCAGAAAAGAATGCTCTAAAGAGAAACATTTATGTATTCACGGGCTAACGATCTAGTACACACAGTTGTGTGTGCCTTGCGTGCAGAAGCAGCGTTCTTCTAACCTTATCATGAACGGTGAGTGTCATGTCCGAACAACAGAAACAGACGTGGTCGAACGAATCACGTGCCGGTGCCGCATTACGTCGAACCTTACAGAGGTCCTGGGATCTTGACGTGGGACCGCGGTTCTACTTTGACGAACTCAAGAAGGTTGAGTATAAGGGAAACAAGGTGTTCCACGTCATTTACCAGGACAACGGTGTGTTGAAGACCGAACATTTTGCAACGAACACCATGAGTAAAGCCGAGATTCTTCTGCTGATTCATTTCTACGGAAAGACGGTTCCGACAACCCATCAGACCCGGCCGGCCGAAACCCCGTCGGTGCCGGATGATCAGCTGGATGTCGTCAGTGCCGAACCGGTTGCGGTGCCGCCGGTCGCGGTTGAGATGAACCCGAACGTCGTCGAACCGAAACCCATGCTTCGGGCAAAGACCCGGCTCTCCGGCATCGAGATGCTGGAGCAGAAGATGCGGTCGCGCGAGTCCCCGATCACCGAAGCGGTGCGGAGCACGGCGATGACAGTGCCGGAACGGAAGTATCGGACCGTCCGGGTTGTCCGGAAACGCTGTATCACGGTGGAAGAGGAGTATCTCTTGCCGTTCACCGATATGACCCTGAACGAATTTTTAGAGATGCAGCGGTCGTCGGAATCGGATGCCAAGATCGCGGTCCAGTATCTGCTGAAACGGCAATGCTCTAAAATCAAGCCGGAAGCAGTGCGGAACAATTCGAACGATGACGGGACGTTTGAGATCCGGGTCTAACTTTTTAGCGGGAGCACGTCAACAACACGGTCTAGAAACTAGGAGAACTACAGATGATCAAACACATTCCTTATCCGAGATTATTGGATTTCTATATGCGATTCCGAATTCGCACCGTTGCGTCGGTTATCGACGTCGGTGCCGGTATTCGTCCAATGTCGTGGTTTGTGCCGACCACGCATATCGTCATCGAACCGCATGCTGAATATATCGATCGGTTGCACCAAACTCATCCGCATATTATCGCCTGGCACACGACCGCACAGGAAGCCCTCCCGACGGTTCAGGACGGGGCGGTAGACAGTGTGTTCATTATGGACTGTCTCGAACACGTATCGAAAGACGACGGGTATATTATCCTTCGGAACGCGAACCGTATCGCCCGCGAACAGGTAGTTGTCTTTACCCCGATCGGATTTTTCCCGCAACCGGAATCTGAAGTGGACGGATGGGGGTTGCACGGCGGCGCATGGCAGGTGCACCGTTCCGGGTGGACACCCGACGAACTGGCATCATTTGAGTTCGACTGCTATACGTGCCAGACGTATCATTCGGTCGATGCCCATGGCACCCGTCTTGCCCGGCCAGTCGGTGCGTTCTATGCCGTGAGGGATGTATCACGATGGAACCTGTCCCCCGGTGTCCACGCTGCGGGGCGAGGATCGAATACTACGGCAGGATCGGGATCGATGCCTACGACCCGGCCGCGTACCGCTGTTCGAACCCCTGGTGTCCGAACCACGGCGAGAAACGTATTGGACCGGAGACGAGATTCGGGTTGAAGTATGGATGACAACATAATGTCTGACGAACCCGTTAGCATCGGTGACCGGTTCCGGCGGTATACGGGCTACGCGCTGCTGTGGTTCGGCAACTGGCTCTTTGTCCGGTGGGGAACGTGGTTGTTGCAGTTCGATACCCCCACGACAACCCCCGCCCTGTTCCGGGCGCTGATCGTCAGCGAACAGGTCGACCGATACGGGATCGACGGGTTGGCCGCGATCAAAGGGTTCCACGACGCGTATCTGCGAGACGATCCCGATGACTGAACGCGAAATTGTCTGTCCGTATTGCGGGTGCAAGGGCAAGAAAACCCCGCACACTCTGCTCCCCCGGATCAAGAGCAGCGATGAGGCTGCGGCGATGGGGCGGAACGATGTGGAGTGTGGGTCGTGTCATCGGGCGTTCCGACCGTATCCCCTGTTTCGCAGAGGGGAGGATCGATGACATGTCCAGCGAATGCCGCAGGTGCGACGAGTATCGGGAGATCCTGGACGGGTGGTTCTGTTGCCACCGGCGGCCCGGCGAGATCATCGGGGAAGGGAACGGTAAACTGATCATCCGGTGCTACAAACACGGCAAAATTGTATTCTGGTAGAAATATGGCGATCGACTGGGTTATCGCGTGTTCCGGTGTATGGCTTGTCTTCTACTTCGTCATAATCAACAGTGTAACCCGCAAATGGTAGGAATCGTGATCATCATGACCGCAATGCTTATATGGCAGGAATGCCTTTAGAGAGGTGAGGGAGATCATGTCGTTGCGAAAAGAATCTGATTGTTTCCGGTGCCTGTATCGGAGTCATCCGACGATCGGTGTGTGTAAAGTGTATGACACGGCTCAAATAACTGAAATGGTCATGACGATCACCGATTGCGATAATTTAAAACCGTTTTCGCAGAGTCGGGTTATCTTCTCGCTCCGTGACCTTGAACGGGCAGAGTATCGGTGTCGGGGCACGATCGGACATGCCGACGTGGTCGCCCGCCTGGAATGGGTGCGGGCGCGCCCGCTGCACGAGCAGACGGTCGCCCGTGAGGACCTGAGCGATACGGAACGCGATCTGATCGAAGATTATTGCCGGATCGAGGGAGAGATGATCCTTGTTCCTTGACAAGATATTTTTTTTTTTGGTGGATTATGCATGGAAGCGAAGATGTTCTGACCACGCGAAATCGCGTGATCCTCCACTCGAATATCTGGACGGAGTTGTATGGGGCAGATCCGGATGATATCATCCCGGTTCTGCAGTTGATATTGCGTGAAGTTACAGAGAAGAATGGTAGCGAACAAAGATTGCAAAAGTAGAGACTGGAAGGAGCGAACAATCAACATGATCCCACAACACGCGGATTTCGAACGCTGCAAATGGTGCAACGAACGCGTCCGTCCAAACGGCGGATGTCTGTGGTATCCCACTCCGGCCGGAGAAGATGTCAACTACCACCGGTTGAAACCGGTGGCTTGCGAACGGCTAAGCGAGACTAAA
>ERZ795059.1325-NODE-1325-length-27887-cov-9.790170_pt1 | contig 27887 bp, 24 predicted proteins | sample MGYA00375143_ERZ795059 | MGnify/ENA primary metagenome ERZ795059 (study PRJEB30188, sample SAMN05720168) | activated sludge metagenome | isolation source: Anaerobic digester | place: USA | collected 2015-01-07 ... | reverse complement strand
GCGAAGCACTGGGGGAGGTGGATCGCCGCGTCTTCGCGGCGAGACGGAGGGGGCGTGCGCAACGCACACCGCCCCAACTCCAAACAAAAACGCGCCCGCCTAAGCGAGCGCGTTTCCAATTCACTCCACCACACCCCGCCAACCAGCGGGAATGCACCCGCACGCCTATTGCGGCGGCTGAGCCGGCACCAGCCCATCATCGATCGCGGACTTCACCGCATCCGGCCAATCGAGATCCGTGCCCACGCAATCACGCCGGAACAGCCCATCCACCTCAGCGACCATGCCCTTGTCGGCGGTCGAGGAAATCTCCCAATCCATCTGGCACGCGCGCGTCGCAAAGCTGCGCGAGCACACGGCCATAGGGTCCGGATAATCCTCATGCGCCTCGCCATAGATGCACGAGAACCCCGCCGCCTCGATCGCCGCGATCGCATCCGGCCGGCTCATCTTGCCAAGGATCGCCTTCACGCCAGCATTCCAGTCGCTGTTCAGCTTCTCGCCGGAAACGACCGTCCAGTCATGCGCGGCCTTTAGAGCCGCCAGATCCGCCGGCGTCGCCACCTCAGGTTGCGGCGGCTCGGGCTGAGCGGCCGGGGCAGGCGAACACGCCGCAGCCAGCAGGGCCAAAGCACAAGTAGGCAAGGCAAAAGCAAAGCGGATCATCTGACGTCCTCCCGCATTCACCATACCCCAAATCCGGGCGGCGCAAGGGCGGACTGGCGCCGGAAGCTGTTCCCCGCTATGGGCGCCCTCATGAAACTGTCCGACTTCGATTTCCACCTGCCGGAGGAGCTGATCGCCCTGCGACCAGCCAGTCCCCGCGACTCCGCCCGGCTGCTGGTCGTCCGTGGACGTGAAGGGAAGCTCGAAGACCGCAGCGTCAGCGATCTCCCCGACCTCCTGAACCCCGGCGACATCCTCGTCGCCAACGACACCCGCGTCATCCGCGCCGCCCTCGTTGGCCAGCGCCCCGGGCGAGGGGAGGGGCCGGATGTCGAGATCGAGGTCAACCTCAACTCCCGCCTGTCGCCCTTCGAATGGTCCGCCTTCGCCCGCCCGGGCAAGCGCCTCAAGGAAAGCGACACCATCATCTTCCCCGGTGGCCTGATGGCCATCGTGATCGCCAAGTCCGAAGCCGAAGTCCGCCTCGGCTTCAACCGCCAGGGTGATGCCCTCGACAAGGCCATCGACGCCGCCGGCGCAATGCCAATCCCCCCCTACATCGCCTCGAAGCGCCCCGCCGACGAAGCCGACGCCAGCGACTACCAGACCCTATTCGCCCGCGAGTCCGGTTCAGTCGCAGCCCCCACCGCAGGCCTCCACTTCACGCCGGACCTGCTAGCGCGCCTCGACGCTGCCAACATCGCTCGAACCGCCGTCACGCTCCACGTCAACGCCGGCACGTTCCTGCCTGTGAAAGTCGATGATATAGCCGAACACAAGATGCACGCCGAACAGGCCGATCTCTCCGCCGAAGCCGCGCAAGCCATCAATACCGCCCGCGCCGCCGGCGGCCGCTGCATCCCCGTCGGCACCACCGCGCTGCGCACGCTAGAGAGCGCCGCCTCTGCCGCCCAGCCGCTCGACGCTTACAGCGCCGCAACCTCCATCTTCATCATCCCCGGCTACAAGTTCCGCGTGGCAGACGGCTTGATGACGAACTTCCACCTCCCCAGGTCCACCCTGTTCATGCTGGTGAGCGCCATGATGGGTCTTGATGTTATGCAACGCGCCTATGTCCACGCCGTGAAGGAGCGTTATCGCTTCTTCTCCTATGGCGATGCTTGTCTGTTGCTTCCCAATGGCTGAGTTCCCGTTCCAGATTTCCGCCTCCGATGGCGAAGCGCGCACCGGCCGCCTGTCGACCCCGCGCGGCGATATCGCGACGCCCGCCTTCATGCCCGTCGGCACCGCCGGCACGGTGAAGGCCATGTTCCTCGACGATGTCCGCTCCACCGGAACCGACATCATCCTCGGCAATACCTACCACCTGATGCTGCGCCCCAGCGCCGAGCGCGTGCACCGGCTCGGTGGCCTGCATCGCTTCATGGGCTGGTCGCATCCCATCCTAACGGACAGCGGCGGCTTCCAGGTCTTCTCGCTGTCAGAGCTGCGCAAGATGAAAGAGGAGGGGGTCGAGTTCCGCTCACACATCGACGGCTCCTCGCACTTCCTCTCGCCCGAACGCTCGATCGAGATTCAGTCGGATCTGCTGGGCTCCGACATCGCCATGCAGCTCGATGAGTGTGTGGCCAACCCGTGTGAACATGCGCCAGCCGCCGCGGCCATGCGCCTTTCGGCCCGCTGGGGCGAGCGCTCGAAAAAGTACTTCGGCCAGCGCGACCGCCAGGCCCTGTTCGGAATCGTGCAGGGCTCGACTTACGCCGACCTGCGCAAGGAAAGCGCCGAGCGTGTCGTCGAGACAGGTTTTGACGGCTACGCCATCGGCGGCCTAGCAGTCGGCGAAGGCCACGACGCCATGTGCGATACGATAAGCCTCACGGCGCCGCTGTTGCCGAAAAGCCGGCCGCGCTACCTCATGGGCGTCGGCAAGCCGATCGACATCGTCGAAGCCGTCGCGCGCGGCGTCGACATGTTCGACTGCGTCCTCCCCACACGCTCAGGTCGCCACGGGCAGGCGTGGACGTGGGATGGGCCCATCAATCTCAAGAACGCGAAGTTCGCCGAAGATGATCAGCCCATCGATCCATCGCTGAACTGTGCCGCCAGTCGCGACTACTCAAAGGCCTACCTCAACCACCTGTTCAAGGCGGGCGAGTATCTCGGCCCGATGCTGCTCTCCTGGCACAACATCGCGTTCTTCCAGGCGATGATGGCCACGATGCGCCAGGTAATCTCGGAAGGTCGCTTTGAGGCGTGGCGCGCCGACGTGCGCAGCCGCTGGCTCACCAAGGATGCCGATCAGTCCGGCTGAACCTTGCCACGGTACTCGATCGCAGCACCCGGTCGTACAACGCCTGCGTTGGGTTCAGGCGCCGCGGGCGGGGCGCAGCCAAGCTGGGCCCCCACACCCTTGAGATAGGCCCGCCGCGTCACCCCGCGCTCATAGGCCGCCCGCAGCTTTCGCTCATGGGCGGAGGCCCCAGTCGCTTCCCGGACAACCGACCGGAACGGGATGAAATCGGTCATGGTTGAGGAGACGGCATTCAGGGTCATGCCAGCGGCTCCCGACCCCGCCTGATCCTCCCAGGAAGCCTCCGGCTGCGGAGGGGCATCCACGTCCTGACCCAGGATAGTGGTCAGATCCATCACGGCCCGACTGATCGCCTCGCAGTTGACTGCGGGGATCGGTTCGTAGGGCGACCGGATCTGATCGAGCAGGACGGGTACCTCGGTCCGCCTCAGATTCAGGTCCGCCAGGGGCGCCATGGCGGCATCGCCAAAACCCGCCTGAGTCTTGTCGACGGCCGTCGTGCAGCCCGTTCCGAGGCTAAGCGCCAGAATTATCCCCAGTTTCCGGGATAGTCTCATCGTCCGAATACCTCTGTTTTCCCTTATTCCCAGCGTGTTTTCCGGGTGCGGCGGATCAACCTACGAAAAACCGAAACTGCGGCCTTTCTTACGTTGACCCAACCGGAATCGAACACTAGGTTCCGCCGCTCTTGAGAGAGCCGGTAGCTCAGTCGGTAGAGCAGCTGACTTTTAATCAGCGGGTCGCAGGTTCGATTCCTGCCCGGCTCACCAAGTCCCTCCCTACAATCCAGCAGACATAGATCCGTTGGATTGGAGGGAGAAGACTTGTGGCTGCCAGTTTGGGCCTAGAGCTCCCTGCCAACCGGATAAAGCAGATACCGATCGTCGTAGAACGGGCTGCGCTCGTAGAAGAACGTCAGCCGGCGCAAGGGAGATGCGGCAAAGCCGGCATCGTCTTTGAGGCGCTTCTCGAATTCTGTTTTCAAGGCCGGATCGTTCTTCAGCATCTGCTCAGCCATCGGAGCGATGGCGTAGGGTTCCATGTATTCGACCCGCTGCAGGATCTCCGAGAAGAAGCCCCAGGAGAAGAATGAGTCCTCGGATTCCGGCTCCAGCAGGTAGGTCGCCAGTGCGCCCAGTGGCTGATCGGTCGAGACGCGGACCGAACCGGGCGGGAAGGTGACCTTCCGGGTCTCATGCGAGACGCCGGTTGCGCTAACTGGCGTGCGCCCCTCGGCAGGGTTGCTCGCCTTGAAGCCGGCGAGGCGGATCATGTCGACGCTCACCTCCTGAGGTTTGGCGATGGTTTCGACGACGATGCCGTGCGCCTTGAGACGCGCGATTACATCCGGCTTGGTGGATGGGACCCAGTACGCCTTCGGCACGCTGAGCTGTAGCCCCGGCTCCGATCCATAAACGGGGATATTCACGACAGGCCCGGGCTTGCCCGTCCAGCGCATCGTCTTGCCGCCCGTGACCGGTGCGTCGACTTCCGATCCTTCGATCGTCGGGAAATCGAGCCAGTGAACCGGCTCTGCTTTCTCCTTCCAGTTGGCTGCAACCATCTTCGGGCGCAGCGCACGGTCGGATGCGATGGCGCTCTTCAATCCGGCGCCGTCGCTGGCTAGCGCCTTCAGTGTCGCCTCAAGCAGAACGTACGTTCCGAGCACACGCTGGCGATACGGCTTCAACGAGTGGTTCTCGACCAGCACGGTGGGCAGGCGGCGGAGGTCGCCATAGGCATGGCTGAAACGCGGCGCGAAGGCGTTGAGATCTGTACCCTTCGATAGGTCAGCCTCATCGCGCATGAAGATAAGCGGGCCTGGGATATGGCCATTGGTCTTCAGCGCAGCATCGGCCTTTGGGCGATAAACATCGTTCAGCCATTTGCCGATGGACGGGCTGTCTGCGTAGAGACCGTTCCACCCATCGAAGCCGTATGTGATGTCGTACTGGTAATCCATGCCGTCGGTGACGTGCAGGTCGATGTAGAAATCCGGATTGTACTTCGCCATCAACGCCAACATGGCCTGCATCTCTGGCGCGTCGGCTTTCATGTAGTCGCGGTTGAGGTTGAGGTTCTGCGCGGTGTTGCGCCAGCCCATATTCACCGGGCCGCGCTGGTTAGGCCGGCTGTACTCTGTCGAGCGTTCATGACCGTCTGCATTGAAGACTGGAACGAAAACGATGTTCACCTTGTCGATAAGGTCATCGCGGCCCTTGAAGCAGATGTCGCGGATCAACATCAGCATCGCGTCCTTGCCGTCGATCTCACCGGAGTGGATGCCAGCCTGGATCAGGAAGACCGGCTTGGACGACGCGAAGGCGTTCTTGTCCTTGGAGATGATGACCGCTTTGAGCTCGCGCCCCTGAGGCGTGACGCCCATCTTCTCCATGCGGACAAACGGCGATTTGTCGTCGACCTTTTTCAGCCAGGCGATGGTCTCGTCGAAGTTCGGCGTGGCTGTGAGGCCAGTCTGCTCGGACGGCGTGATCCACGGATCATTCGCGGGCGCGATCAGCTTCTCGCTTGCTCCGTGCCATGCCGGGGGAGGGGGCAGGAAGCTGTCGGGATCGAGCTTCGGCGTTTGTGCATTCGCCATGAGCATGGCTCCAAGGAGGATCGTCGCAGCGACGCCAGCGATATGCCTGTACATGATCATGTGACCTGCGATCCCGGCCGCTCTCTTGCGAGCGAGCCTAGCATGGGCAAAGCGCCATCCCGCAAGGCGGATGAAGCGGCGACATGAAAATCGACGTTGCCGGCTGATGGCTATGCCAGCCCCGGCCAGTTCGCAGGTGTTGTGGGCGCCTTCCTTCAAGCGTCCACGAAGCAGACCTCAACGCGGCGCGATGATGTCATCAAGGTAGGCCGGCTTGCCCTCGATCCTTTCAAGGCGTGGATAGCGATGGCCGCCGTTGTAGTCGATCCGCACGGTCTTGAACGTCTCGCCGATGCGGAACAGCAGGTCGACGGGTGTGCCGTTCTTCGTGGCTGCCACTGCGGCGCGCAAGCGATCCGACGAGTAGGCTTGGCCGTTGACGCCGGTGATGGTCATCGAGGTGTTCAATCCGGCCTTCCAGGAGGGGCCTTTCCACTGGATCAGCGTGATCTTGCCGTTCTGGTCCGCCGACAGGCCGATCGAATAGAGCAGGTTGGCCGCGCGCGAGCGTACCTCGCCATCCCGCCATACGCCGTTCGGGGTGTCGCCATAGACAAGGCGGTAACCGCCGCGCTCGATGCCGGCCAGTGGCGCTTTCGGCGCAACATTGTCGACGCGTGTCTTGAAGAAGCTCTCCCAATCGTAGGGTTCGATCTTGTTGAGCGTCGAGACGATGTCGGCGCGCGTATAGGTCAGCGTGCCCCAGTCGCCATCGTTGACGCCAAAGAAGGCTTTGGCGAAGTCATCCAGCGACCGCTTGTTGCCGGACTTCTCGCGGATGAGGGTGTCGACATCGGTCCAGATAAGCTGGCCTTCCGAATAGTAGTCTTCGCTACGCTGCCAGTTGGACCAGGGCAGGGAGCGGCGGGCCGCAATGATCGGGTCATTCGTGGTGTCGATCAGGGGGCGCCATTCCCGACCAGTGCGCATGTCGTACAGGGCTGCGTTGTTGGCCATGAGATCGAGCGCCTGCTGCTTCGAGACGAACCCGGAGCGGGCGGCGAGCACGTTGCCGTAGTACTGCGTCTGTCCCTCATAGACCCAGAGCAGGCTGTTGCGCATCGGCGTGTTGAAGTTCGCCGTGAACAGGTCAGCGCCGCGGCGATACTTGCCGTTCCACGAATGGTTGTATTCGTGAGCCAGCAGATCCTTGCTGACGAAGCCTGTATCCCAGTTCTTGAAGTATCCTCCGCCGACGCCGTTGTCGCTCGAGCGTTGGTGTTCGATGCCAGAGCCCGCCAACTTGTCACTCACTGACAGCAGGAAGTCGTAATGGTTGTAGTGGCGCGCGCCGTAAAGCTTGTCGGCCTGGACGACGAGGTTGCGCATGGTCTGGATGATCTCGGGGCCGGGATCGACCTGGCTGGGATCATCGCCCATCGTGTTGAGCGTGACGCGGGAACGGCTGCCGGGATCGAGGTCAAACTTCCGCATGTACTTGCCTGCGAATAGCGGGCTGTCGATCACGGTCTCCCAGTCCGCCGTCTTGAAGCGCACAACGTTGTTCGTGTTGGAAGCAGTCTCAAGGGCGGTGGCGTAGTCCCAACCCGCGGGCAGTTTCACCGACACGTCGAAATTGACCTTTCGAGCGAAGTGCCCCGCCGGATAAAGCGCGCCGATATACCAGTTCAGCCGCAGCATCTCCGGTGTCATCATGATCGGCCCTTGTGCGGACTCGATCGCGCTCAGGAACTGAGCTTCGATTTCGATGGTCTTCACACCTTGCGGCACGTCGACGTTGAAAGCGTAGACGCTGGCTGAATCACGGGTCCAGGCGATCGGCTTCCCGTTCGCCGTCATCTTGATGCCGGAGAAGTTGTAGATCGGCCCACGCGGCGCGTGGTTGCCCATGATCCACTCGGAATAGAGCAGGGTCATGGGACCAGCCTTGGACACCGGGATCGATTGCTTGATGCTGAAGATGCGGCGGTCGAGGTCGGTCGCGTCGATGTCCAGTTTGAGCGTGCCCGGGTAGGCGACGTCGCGGGGGATCGGCAGGGCGGGGGCGGGCGCTAGCGGCTGGGGCTGCGAGCGGATCGTCTGTTGCGCAATGGCGGGCGTAACAGTCAGTACAGCAGCGGCGAGGAAAACCGAGGCGAATTTCAATGCTAACTCCCGGGTGAGTCCAACTCTCAGGGCAGAAAATACACAGTGGCGCGCGCACGCCAAGACAACGCTGGCGAACCCGCCGAAACTGGTGCAGGTCATCGTAAAGACACCCGAAGGGTGCATCGGAGGGAGACTTGCATGGCAACTGCTGCACAGGATGGCGGGCAAAAGAAGCCCACCTCGATGCGCACGGTCGTGCTGGCGTCCTCTACGGGCACCGCCTTCGAATGGTATGATTTCTTCGTGTACGGCGCTGTGGCGCCCGTCATTGCCCGCAACTTCTTCTCCCAGCTCGATGAGACTTCGGGCTTGCTCGCGTCGCTGGCGCTATTCGCAACAGGCTTCCTGTTCCGGCCGCTGGGCGCGATGATTTTCGGATGGTTGGGTGACAAGTACGGTCGCAAAGGCGCATTCCTCGCGACCGTGGTGATCATGGGTGGCGCAACCTTCGCCATCGGCCTGCTCCCGACCTACGCGCAGGCGGGCGGCATCGGCACAATCCTTCTGATCATCATCCGGATTCTCCAAGGGCTCGCTCTGGGCGGCGAATATGGCGGGGCGGCGATCTACGTCGCTGAGCATTCGCAGGCAGCGCGCCGCGGTGTGTCCACCGGCTGGATTCAGGCGTCGGCGTCCTTCGGTCTGCTCGGCGCACAGGCTGTCGTGCTGGCCACCCGTCTATCCGTTGGCGAGGAGGCGTTCATCGCCTGGGGCTGGCGTGTACCGTTCATTCTGTCGCTCGGTCTGCTGGCGGTCTCGATCTGGATGCGTGCGAAGCTGCATGAGAGCCCGGAATTCGAGCGTGCTCGCGCAGAGAAAAAGCTCAGTTCGGCGCCGTTCAAGGACGTATTTCTGGAATGGAAGAACCTGAAGCTCGTCCTGATCGCGCTGTTGTCCATCACGGGCGCACAGGGCGCGATCTGGTGGTGCACCTTCTCGTATTCGCAGGTCTTCCTTGAATCGACGATGAAGTTCGAGCCGTTCCTGACCAACATGGTGCTGGGCGCGGCGACGCTTGTGTCGATCCCGCTCTACATCTTCTTTGCGTGGATGTCGGATCGCATCGGGCGGAAGCCGGTTATTGCGTTCGGCATCGGCCTGGCGCTGATCGCCGTGTTCCCATCATTCCAGATGATGGCGCGGGGCGCCAACCCGGCTCTGTTTGAAGCGGTCGACAAGGCGCCTGTGAGCATCCATGCGCCGAAGGGCGCGTGCTCGTTCCAGTTTGATATCCTCGGTCGCGCTCGCTATGAGACGGCGTGCGATATCGCCCGTGCCGCGTTGACGCGCGTAGGCGTGGCGTACCACACGGAGGTTGCGGCAGCCGGCGAGGCGACCACTGTCCACGTCGGCGGGGCGGTCGTGTCCGTGACGGGTGGCGAAGGGTTGCCGGGGCCGGAGCTTAAGAAGGTTGCCGACAAGGCTGGCGCCGATATCTCTGCCGCGCTGCGTGCGGCCGGATATCCGGCCGATGCCCATGATGGCGAGACCAATTGGCTGCTGATCGCGATGGGACTTGCGGCGATGGTGGTGGCAGCTACGGCGCTATACGGGCCACAGGCGGCTGCGCTGGTGGAGCTGTTCCCGACCAATATTCGCTACACCGCGCTATCCGTGCCGTACCATGTTGGCGTCGGTTGGGTCGGTGGTTTCATGCCGGTCACGGCATTCGCCATCGCGGCGGCGACCGGAGATATCTTCTCCGGCCTTTGGTATTTGGTGTTCTTCGCAGGCATCAGTTTCGCTTGTTGCATCTTCCTGCTGCCGGAAACCAAGGGCAGGCCGCTGTCCTGACGGCTAGGCTGGCTTGGCTGGCGTTGCGAGCGGAAGCTTGATCGTGGCGCAGAGGCCATTGGGCGTCCGGTTGGCGAGAAGCAAAACGCCCCCATGCGCCTTCGCGATGGCGTCGGCGAGCGTCAGGCCCAGCCCGGCGCCGCCGGTGGTGCGATTACGTGAAGCGTCGCCGCGATAGAATGGGTCGGCTGCAGATGCCAGCGCTTCAACCGACATGCCCGGTCCATCGTCCTCGACCTTGACCAGGATCTCGGTCCCTGAGCGATTGACCGTGAGGCGAGCAGCGCCGCCATATGACACCGCGTTGTCGATCAGGTTGCGCAGGGCGCGACGGAACAGTACGGGCCGACAGGCAACGGGCGCCTTTTCTGAACCGATGAGCGATACAGGCGCGCCTGTCTCGGCATAATCCTCGACCATGTCTTCAACCAGGATGGACACGTCCATGGTCTGGACAGGCTCCTTGGAGCGCCCCTGACGTGACAATTCAAGAATGTCTTCCAGCAGGTCGCTGGCTTCCTCGATTGTGCGGATTGCTTTTTGGCGCTCCGCTTCGGGCTCCATGGTCTCGATCCGGATGCGCAAACTAGCCAATGGCGTACGCAAGTCGTGGCCCAAGGCGCCGAGCATGACGTCCTTTTCGCCGAGCAACTGGCTGACGCGCCGACTCATGGCGTTGAAGGCTTCCAGTGTCTGGCGCACATCGCCGGGACCTTGAACGACGACTTCCTGCGGCTCGCCAGCAGCGCCGACCTTCTGGGCGGCTGCCGTTAGGTCTCGCAAGGGGCGACCAACGCGGTTGGCGATCCAGAGGGCGGCGGCAAGCACGAAGGCGAAGATGATGAACGTGCTGACGCCAAGCAGGAACATATCGCTGCTGGTGCCTTCGGGTGAGATCGTAATGCTGGTTAGCCAGCGCTTGTCGGGTAGCTGCGCGGCCAGCACGATCTCGCGGGCTTCGCGTGGTGGGCGGGGCCCAGCTGCATCGGGCAACGGCATTCGTCCGTCACCAAAATTCGGCTGTGGTCTGTCATCATTTTCGGAACGCAGGCGCGGTCCGTTCGGCATAGAATCTGGACCGAACCGGAACCGGTCATCATTGTCGAAACGCGGGCGTTGCCCGCCGCCGCGGTCAGGCCACATGATCGTGGTGACTGATGCGCGGATCTGTAGCGCCTCTAGATCAGCATCCTTCAGTGCGCTGCTCAGGCGCTGTTCCATGGCGCCATCATGCGCAAGCTTGCGCGTATCAACCGGATTTGAATCCAGTACCTGATAGCGGCTCGGGCCGAGCCGCGCGATCGGGGTGTGTTGGCCGGGTTCAGGAGGCGAGGCAAAAACTTCACGCGCCACATCGACGAAGCGAGCGACGGCGGGGCCTGTCTGTTCGATAAGTTGCGCCCTGTGACGCTCACCAATCAGCAGGACGAAGTTGACGATACTCGCGACGAGCAATGCGCCCGCCATGACGAGTGCTAGCTGGCCGGACAGGCTGCGCGGCAGAAACGACTTCAAAGCTTCCTCACCTCGGTGGCGAAGCTGTAACCGCCACCCCAGACGGTCTTGATGTATTTCGGCGTCTTGGGATCTTCCTCAATTTTTCGCCGCAACCGACTGATCTGATTGTCGATGGAGCGATCGAAGACGCCAGCTTCGCGGCCCTGCGTGAGGTCCAACAATTGGTCACGCGTCAGCACAAGCTTGGGCCGTTCAACCAGTGTCAGCAGCAGCGTGTATTCGCCTGATGAAAGTGGGACACTCAGGCCATCGGCGCCGACAAGCTCGCGCTCGCCGGTCTTCAGCACCCAGTCTCCGAATGCGTAAGCTGCGGTCTCTGGAGATGTCTGCTTCGGCGGCAGGCTATTCGTGCGGCGCACGACGGCCTTCACGCGCGCAAGAAGCTCGCGAGGCGAGAATGGCTTCAGGACGTAGTCGTCCGCTCCCACCTCAAGCCCAAGGATGCGATCCAGCTCCTCAGTGCGGGCCGTCAGCAGGATGACGGGCAGGTTGCTTGTCGAGCGAATGTGGCGGCAGAGGCTGAGGCCATCTTCGCCGGGCATCATGATGTCCGATATCACCAGATCGAAAGCGTGCGCGGCCAGCAAGGCGCGCGCTTCGGCGGCGTTCGCGGCGGCCTTCACGCGGAACTGGTTGTTCTCGAAATACTTGACGAGCGGCTCGCGGATCGAGGCTTCATCTTCGACGATCAGGATGTTCTGACTCATAGGCAACCCAGTATCACAAAACAGCTATAGCCTGCTGCATCGAAATAAGCCGACGCAACAGGCTACAGCCCAGGAAGACGAAACTCCCGCGAGAGGGGGAGGTAGCAGGAGTTCTGTCTTTGCAGCTTACGGACGGTTCGGCTTCAGCGCCTGAAGCTCGGCGACGGTAACCGTCCCATCCTTGTTGGCGTCCGCGCGGGCAAAGGCTTCGGCGCCGCGAGCGGAGAATTCGGCAAAGCTGACTTTCAAGTCCTTGTCGGCGGTTTCTCTGTCACCGTCGGCTTTCACGCGTTCAGGTTTGCCCGGACCACCTTTGCGCGGACCACCGTGATCACGGTCGGAACCTTTGCCATCGGGACGGGGGCCACCGGTAGCGAATTCCGACTGGCTGAGTTGGCCATTCTTGTCTTTGTCCAGGTCAGCGAAGCGCGCCTTGGCAAGCTCAGCCCGGTGGGTGTCCGCAGCGGCTTTGTGATGGGCTTGGCGCTCTTCCGCCGTGATGAACCCGTCCTTGTTGGTGTCGATCTCGTTGAAGCGGGCGCGTTGGCCGGCGTCGAATTCGGCCTTGGTCAACTTGCCATCGGCGTTCGCATCGAACTCGAGCAAGCCAAATCCAGCCAGCCCGGGTCCGCGAGAGGGGCCCCCAGCCGGGGGTTGCGCGGCGGCGGAGCCTGCGACGAGCGCGAGAGCGGCGGTTGCGATCAAACGAAGTTTCATGGGAGGCGTCTCCAGCAGCGGCGATCAAGATGTCGCCCTATGAGAGCCAAGATGGGCAAAACCTGTCGCAAGACTGCGCCGGATACGCAGGATTTTTGTCGCAGAATGTCGGATTAGCAGTCCCGTATGGGGCCTACTTGAAGCCGAATATGGAGCTGAACCAATCGGCTATTCCCGGAACTGCACCGATCAGCAGGCCAAGAAGCCAATACGCAGCAATTGTCGCGGCTATTGTTACGACAAGGCCGATCAGCACGATGATTCCATCTCGCTCCACCAGCCCCATTCCCAGGACGGCGCAGGCGAGTGCTGGGGGGAAGTTGCCACCGGGTGGCAGGGGTAGGATCAGGATCACTGCCATAATCAGGATGATGACCCCGATAACCACCGTGGCCGCTTTTCCCGTCAGCACAAGCAGCCTCGGTTTGGCGAATTTCTCGATGAATTCGAGCTGCGGCTTGATCTTCTCGAAGCCGGCAACGAGTGATTTCCGTGAAAAGCCCTGTTTTGACAATATTTTTGGCAGCCATAGCTCCTGACGGCCGATCACCATCTGCAGTGACACGATGAGCAATGCGATTCCAACAACGGTCGGTACGCCGGGCGGCATGGGAATCACCGATGGAATCGCGAACAGGAGGGTCGCCAAGCCGAAAGCGCGATTATCCAGCGTATCCAGAATCTCTGCGATCGTCACCCGTTCGCTTTCGCCACGGACCGCTGAAATCAGCAGATCTGACGTTCGCTTGCCGGGGTGTGGGTCCGACTCGGTCGAAATCGGGGAAATGTCGCTCAATAAGCCTAACCTTGCAGTTTCGATGTCTTGGCCTACACGCCGCGTGACTATCGTTTCCGACATTTTGGATAGCGTTTTTCAGTCTCAACTGGTAGCGCAGAGGCCGATTGGGCGGGTTCGGGAACGAACCGTGCCGCTAACCGTGCAGGCAAGAGACGCTGATGTGGTGGGATAAGCCAGGAAAGAAGCCGAAGCCTGAGGGCAAACCGCTTCCGTTCATGAAAATCCGCTGGGTAGGCTTCATCGTCACAACGATGATTTTCGTTGTCACGACCATTTCACTGGCGACCCAAGGCCTCAATCTGGGCCTGGACTTCACGGGCGGCGTCCAGATCGAGGCGACCCGCTCAACCCCGTTCGACGTGGCCAGCGTTCGCGATCAGGTTCTCAAGGCCGGATTCGAAGACAGCGTTATCACGACTTCCAATGCCGGTCAGACGCTGATCATTCGCCTGCCGGTTGAGACAGGCGCGGAAGAGGTCCCGGCAATTGCGCAGAAGGTGACGCAACTGCTGGGTGAGGGTGTTTCGGTTCAGGTTCCCGCTGTCGTGGGTCCGAAGGTGTCCGGCGAACTGTTCATGAGCGGCGTTCTGGCTGCCGTACTCGCGGTCGTTGGTATCGGCATGTATGTGTGGTTCCGCTTCGAGGTGAAGTTCGGTACCGGCGCTTTCGTGACGACCTTCCACGACGTCTATGCAGTCGTAGGCTTGTTCTCGATCACCCAGATGACCTTCGACCTCACCATCGTGGCGGGCGTGCTGACGGTTGCGGGTTACTCGATCAACGACACGGTCGTGGTCTATGACCGCATTCGCGAAATGCTGAAGAAGTACAAAAAACTGCCGATTACCGAGGTTATCGACATCTCGATTACTTCGACCCTGTCGCGGACGATCATGACCTCTGTGGCCACGATGATGGCGGCTGGCGCCATGGCCTTCCTGGGCGGACCGGTGCTGTTCGGCTTTGCCGTCTCGATCATGTTCGGCATCATTATCGGCACGTATTCGTCGATCTTTGTGGCCGCTCCGATGCTGATTCACCTGCCGGGCCGCCTGCCGGGCGCCAAATACACTGGCGCGGATGCTCCGGTTAAGGCGACCCCGTAAGCTTCTGCCTCATATTTGCGAAAGGGCTGGCGGAGTCCGCCGGCCCGATTACTGTGCTGTATGCAGGCGACGTCATCCTCCACGTGCGGAGACGCGCATCGGGGCGGAGGATAGACGATGGCCGTAATTGACGCGCCGGCCGGCGGCCAGCGACGCAAGGGGCCTTTCTATACCGAGCTATATTTTCAGGTGCTGTTGGCGATCTTCGTCGGCGGCCTGATCGGTGCGCTATTCCCGCTCTGGCATAATATTCCAACGCTAGATCCAGCGACGGGTCAGCCTGTGATCGACCCCGTGACATTGCAGCCGGTGAGCCGGCAGGTAGCGATCGTCGAAAACGGCTGGGTGCGGGAGTATTTGAAGCCGCTGGGCGACCTGTTCATCAAGGTCGTGAAGATGATCATCGCGCCGGTGGTCTTCCTGACCATCGTGATCGGCATCGCGGGCATGCGTGATCTCGGCAAGCTCGGCCGCGTGGTTTTCAAGGCCTTCGCTTACTTCCTGACGTTCTCGACGTTGGCGCTGGTTGTCGGCCTGATCGTGGCCAACGTGTTCCAGCCAGGCTCAGGCATGAACATAGATGCGACGAGGCTGGACCCCACCGCGGTCGCTCGCGTGCATGGGTACGAGGCGCAATCACACAACCTGACGATCCTGGGCTTTATCAGCGACGTAGTTCCCACCACGTTTGTTGGGGCCTTTACCGGCGGCAGCATCCTGCCGGTCCTGTTCTTGGCGGTGATCTTCGGCATTTCGCTGGCTTCGGTCGGGGATCGCGGTCAGCCAGCGGTCGATATCCTGACATCGTTCAGCGCAGCCGTTTTCAAGATGGTGGCGATACTGATGCGCGCGGCGCCGATCGGCGCCTTCGGTGCGTTCGCATTCATCATCTCGGATCAAGGCGTTGATGCGATAGCAGACTTGGCGAAGCTTATCGGCGCCGTCTGGCTTACCTCGCTTCTGTTCGTGCTGCTTATTCTTGGTGCGGTCGGCTGGTGGGCGGGCTTCAACATTCTCCATCTCATTCGCTATCTGAAGGAGGAGTTGTTCCTGGTGCTCGGCACCTCTTCATCGGAGTCGGCGCTCCCGGCGCTGATGGAGAAGATGGAGCGGGCAGGGTGCGCGCGTCCGGTTGTCGGCCTCGTCGTTCCGACGGGCTATTCGTTCAACCTCGACGGTACGAACATCTACATGACGCTCGCCGCGTTGTTCATCGCCCAAGCGACCAACACGCCGCTGGGGCTGAGCGATCAGATCGTCCTTCTGCTTGTGGCGATGCTCAGTTCCAAGGGGGCTGCAGGCGTTTCGGGCGCAGGCTTCATCACGCTGGCGGCCACGCTGGCCGTGTTCCCGTCGATTCCGATCGCCGGCATGGCGATCATCCTCGGCGTAGACCGCTTCCTGTCCGAGTGTCGCGCGCTCACCAACTTCATCGGCAACGCAGTTGCGACGATCGTCGTAAGCCGATGGGAAGGGGCGCTGGACCACGACAAGCTGAAGGCTGCACTGAAGAGCCCGCCCAAACCGCTTGCCGCGCCCCCGATCGAGCAGGATACCGATTAACCGTCGAAGGGGAGCTTTTCGCCGGAAAAGCCTGTTTAGCCACTGTGTTAGCCGCGTCACGGGATCTTCCCGCTGCGGCGTGATCGCGATATTTGCATTGCGCACGGGATTTTCGCCATGCCACAATCGTCAGGCCGGAGTCAGGACCGGCGCATGAGTTGGCATTCTGAAGTCAGGCAAACCAACGCCTAGCAAATCGGGCGGCTTCGGCCGCCCTTTTTCTTTGCCCAATCAGATGCTGCGCGAACGTCCGGCCCAGAACGGCGCGCGTACCTGCGCGCGCAGCACTTTGCCGGCGGCGTTCCGCGGCAGGGTGTCGACGAAGTCCACAGTGCGAGGGCGCTGGAAGCCAGGCAGCTTGTCCTTGGCGAAATCGAGGATCGATTGAACCGTTTCCTGCGAGCGCGCGACGCCGGGCTTCAGTTCGACAACGGCCTTGATCTCTTCGCCCCAGTCCTCGTTCGGAACGCCCACGACGGCAGCATCCGCGATGTCAGGGTGGCGGATCAGGATTTCGTCGATCTCGACGGGATAGATATTTACACCGCCGGAGATGATCAGCTCGGCCGTGCGTCCCGTCAGGAAGAGATCGCCGTCGGCATCATAGCGCCCCATGTCGCCGAGCGTGAACCAGTCGCCACGATAACTGGAGTCCGTCTTGGTCGGCTCCTTGTAGTATTCGAAGCGCCCCGTGGCCGGCGCCTTCACGTAGATGAGTCCTTCGGCTCCATGCGGAACCTCATTGCCCTCGATATCGAGCAGCTTGATCTCGACCCCGGGAACCGCCTTTCCGACTGTGCCGGGCTTCTTCAGCCATTCGTGCGGGCCGACGAAAACGCCGCCGCCTTCGGTGGAGGAATAGTATTCGTAGATCGTCGGTCCGAACCATTCCATCATCTGCTGCTTCACATGAGCGGGGCAGGGTGCCGCGCCATGGATGATCCAGCGCATCGACGAGATGTCGTACTTCTTCCGCGTGGCTTCGGGCAGTTGCAGCATGCGGTGCATCATCGTCGGTACGATGTGGGTGTGGGTGATCTTGTGATCCTCGATGAGGCGGAGTGTTTCTTCGGCGTCCCACTTGTCCATCAGCACCACGCCGACACCAGCGTTGATCGGGATCACGAAGTTAATCCCGAGCGGAGCCGCATGATACAGAGGACCGGTAATGAGTGAGAGGTCCGTGTTTGGATTCCACTTCGCTGTTTCATTGCAGATGCCGGTAAGTTGCGACACGACCGGGCGTGTTCGGCGATACACGCCCTTTGGCCGGCCCGTTGTGCCAGATGTATAGAGCATCGTTGAACCCGGTTCGGGGTCTTCAATGTTCTCGGCGCTTTCGGCGGCAAGTGCAGATTCGTAGTCGTCAAAGCCAGGGATTGGGCCGGCGAATGCAAGCTTCACATTGAGCTTGTCTGCCGACTTCGCGGCGGCCTCTGTGGCCCCGGCGACAAAGCGGCCGCTGGCGATCAGCGCTTTGGCGTCGCAATTGTCGATGACATACGCGATCAGTTCCGGCGACTGATGCCAGTTCACCGCCGTCAGGCGGAATCCTGCACGCTGGGTCGCCGCCCAGACTTCCGCGAACTCAGGACCATTGTGAGCGAGCAGGGCAACGCCATCCCCGGATTGCACGCCGCGCTTGCGCAGCATGTGCACCAGCTGGTTTGCGCGTGCGTTGAACTCGCGCCACGTGCGGTTGCCATTCTGTGAGATGATCGCGAGCTGATCCGGCGTGCGGCGCGCATGCACCGCGACGGTCATGCCCTGAGCGATCAGCTGCTCATCGGTCAAAGTGTCGGTCTTGCTCATAGGTTCGCGTTCCCGCCAGATCCCGGTTGTTGCCGGCAACATAGAGCCGCGCGGCGGTTATGGGCAATGTGTGCGCCTAGGCGGTGGCCGGCTTGAATTCATCGCGCAGCTGGCGTTTCAACACCTTGCCGATTGAAGAGCGTGGCAGCGTTTCCACGAGGGTTGCGTAGGTTAGCCGTTGGGTCTTGCCGACGCGCGCATTCATCCATTGCCGCAGTTCATCTGCCGTTGCGGTAGCGCCGGGACGCAGCACGATGAAAGCGGCAGGTGTCTCACCCCATTCACGCGACGGAATGCCAACGACCGCGCTCTCGGCGACGGCGGGGTGTTGTGCCAGTTCGGCTTCGAGGTCGCTGGGATAGACGTTGAAGCCGCCGGTGATGATCATGTCCTTCTTCCGGTCGCCCAGAACAAGGAAGCCGTCTTCATCGAAGCGGCCAACATCGCCGGTGCGGATGAAGCGTTGTCCATCCGGGCTGTACCACTCGGCATCGGCCGTCTTCTTCGGTTGGTTGTGATAGCCGGTCATGATCGACATCGACTTACCGACCACTTCGCCTGTTTCGCCGCGTGGCAGTTCCTTGCCGTCTTCGCCGATGATGCGGATGTCGTGGCCCGGCGCAGGTTGGCCGACGGTGTGCAGCTTGTTGGGGAATTCGTGTGCGCGCAGCAGGCACGATCCACCGCCTTCCGTCATGCCATAGATTTCAACGAGACCGCCTGGCCAGCGCTTGAGAATATCGGCTTTCAGATCAGCGCTGAAAGGCGCGCTCGTGCAAGTCTTCATCCGGAAGGTCGAAAGATCGTAGCTGCCGAACTCCGGCAAATCCATCAGGCGACGGTATTGAACCGGAACGAGCATGGCGTGGGTTGCGTGATGCTTCTGCGAGAGTTCGAGAAAGGCGCGCGCATCAAACTTGCGCATCAATACTACCGTGCCGCCGCGAACCAGCGCCGGGATAAGGCTGACGAGCGTCGTGTTGGAGTATAGCGGAGTCGAAACCACCGTCACGGCATCGGGGCCGTAACCAAGGGCTTCGGCGCGGCGTATGTGACCCCAGCGCATGCTGTGTGGCTGGACAATACCTTTCGGCGTTCCGGTCGTGCCGGACGAATAGATGATGTTGAAGGTCTGCTCCGGGTCGATCGTCACCGTCGTCGGCCTGGAACCTTCAGGCGCAAGCCATGATGCAAATGACGGATTGGAGCTTCCTTCAAGCGCGATGCGTTTGACCGTCAGTTTCTCCGAGACGGTATCGAGGGCTGCAGACGCGCTGTCGTCAACGAACAGAAGGCCTGCGCTGCAATCGCGGACCATGGCGGCCAGTTGTTCCGGTGTTGAGGACGGCGCAAGCGGGCAGGCGGCGGCGCCAATGCGAAGCGCCGCCACATAGATGGTGACGTATTCGATGGAAGATTGCCCGCACATCGCTACCGCACCGCCATTGCCAACGCCGTCGCGCTGAAGCGCCGCGGCGGCGCGATCGATCAACGCGTCGAACTCGGCAAAGGTCACTTGCCGGTCGCCGTCGATAATGGCGATGTGGCTGGAGCGCTCCCCTGCGTGCGCGCGGATCATGTCCGGCATGGTGGCAAAGTTTTGCTCGAGGAGTTGGGCGGCTGTAGTCATGTGCGTCTCACTTGCCGATGAAGTTGGGCGAACGCCGCTCGCGGAACGCAGCGCGACCTTCCTTGAAGTCCTGACTGTCGAAGCAGGTATCGATGGCGCGTTGCGCCACGTCTTGCAATGAAGCATCCATTGCTGCGCGGCTGGCCAGCTTGGCGGCGGCAAAGCTCATGGGCGCATTACGTCCGATCTGCGCCGCCATATCGCGAACCGTCGCCTCGAGTTCTGCAACCGCTACAACGCGATTGACGAAGCGAGCGGCCAAAGCTTCCGAGGCGCTGAAATGGCGCGCGGTTGCCAGCATCTCCATGGCAATCCCGCGTCCGACGATTGATTGGAGGCGAGCAAGGTTATCCAGCTCGTAGCCTAGGCCGAGCTTCCCGGCGGGCACGCCAAAGCGGGCATCATCGGAGCAAATGCGGATATCGCATGCGCTGGCGATCACCATTCCACCGCCGATGCAGAAGCCGCGGATCATCGCGATGACTGGAACTGGCGCTTCGATCAGCGAAGCCGTCGCAGCGCTGACAGACTCTGTGAATGGGCGGTTGGAGGTTGAATCGTGACGCTGAACCTCGAATTCCGCGATGTCCGCGCCCGAGATAAACGCCTTGTCGCCAGCGCCACGGAGGATGATCGCGCGGACCTGTGGGTCGGCAACCAGGCTGGCGATGGCGGTGGGCAGGTCGTCCCACATATCCCGGCGAACCGCATTGAGGCGCTCCGGCTGGTTGAATGTGAGCCAGCCGATTTGTCCTTCCTGTGCGGTGACCAATCGCCCGCCAGCATATTCCATCTACCAGAACCTTGATTCTCATTCAGTTCGTTGCGTTGACCCTATCGGACAACGCCTCTACGACCGTTATGTAAGCGCTAAGCTGGTTGCAGTTATAGAGGCAAGGCCCATGCGCGCGGGAAGGACCCAAATCGGTCAAGAACCATCGCCGCACCCGCAAGAGGGGAGGAAATACCCGCATACAGGTATGTCTCTCCGTCGGAGATCTGGACGTGTGTGAAGTTGTCTTTTGCCAGGTCGCGCACGCATGAGCGACCGCCTGTTGCCTCCGGGCCTTACCGGCGATCTGGATGTGCTTGGCTTTGCCGAAGCGGAACTGGCTGCCGGCCGCCCCGCCGCGCTCATCACCATCGTCAATCTGGATGGCCCGTTTTCACGGCCGCTCGGCGCTCAGCTGGCGGTTTCGGGCAGCCAACAGTTCGCCGGCAGCATTTCGGGCGGCTGCCTGGAGCGCGCGCTGACCGAAGAAGCGCAAATCGCAATGAAGGAAGGCTCGAACCGCGTACTGCGTTACGGAACGGGTTCGCCTTACCTGGACGTACGTCTGCCGTGTGGCGGCGGCATCAATCTCTATGTCGACGTGAATATCGATCGCGCCGAGCTGCAACGGGCAATTGCACTTGGCCGCGCGCGTCGTAGATTCTCCATGACGTTCGATCCAGCTGCGACGCGTGCATCGTTTCGGATTGAAGACAAGATTGTCGAGGCGTCCGGCGGTCAATTCGCTCGGCACTTCGATCCGAAACTCCGAATCGTGCTGGCGGGGCGTGGATGGGAGATCGTGGCGATGAGCCAGCTGGCCCAGACGGCCGATGTCGAACTGGTTGTTGCAAGCCAGGAGGCGGCAACGCTTGAGTTCTGTCGTCCGTATGCGGATCAGCTCATTCAGCTGACTGTGCCGAAGGCTGTCCCGGATCTGCCGCTTGATGCCGATACAGCGGTTGCATGTCTCTTCCACGAACATGAGTGGGAGGGTGAGTTGCTGCTCAAAGCCCTGCGTAGTCCAGCTTTCTATGTTGGCGCGCTGGGTTCACGTCAGACGCAGCGCACGCGTGTCGAAGCGCTGACCGCGCTCGGCGCGACCGATGAGGAGCTTGGGCGTCTCAAAGGGCCGATCGGCCTTTTCCCATCGCAAGATCCGCGTTCGCTCGCCGTTTCTGCGCTCGCTGAAATTGTAAAAGTCAGAACCACAAACAACGGAGGCGCAGCGTGAGCGTCACCATGAATCGAACTGCCGTTGTGCTGCTCACGTCGGGTCTGTCACGCCGTTATGGCAGCAAGGACAAGATGCTTGCCGACCTTGGTGGGCAGCCGCTGATTGAACATTCGGCGCACGCGATTGCGCAGCTTGAGCCGTTGGCGCGTGTAGCTGTATGTCCATCGGAGCGTCCGCAGATCGGTGAGCGTCTGATCAACCGCTTCGTCATCGCTGTGAACAAAAAACCCAAGCTTGGCCTCGGTCATTCTATCGCGGTCGGCGTGAACGTTGCGCTGCAGTTCAAGCCGGATGCGATCCTGCTTGCGATGGGCGACATGCCGTTCATGGAGCCCTGGGTATTTGAAGGCGTCGTGAGTCGACTGACCACAGGCGTGGACATCGTGCATGCGGGCGCATCTGATCGGCCGCATCCACCGACTGCGTTTGGTCCAGCGACGTTCGATGCACTTGCCGCGCTCGACGGCGATGATGGAGCGAAACGAATTATCGGGCAGGGTGGATTCAACGTTGTCGGGTTCAACGCGCCTGCGCCGTTGCTGCTTGACGTCGACACGCGTGAAGATCTCGAACTCGCGCAGCATCAGCTCAAAATCCGCAAGCGTCACCACGCTGTGGGCGCGAGCGCGCATCAGCCACTGCAAACCTCAAGTGCAGCCAACGGGCCCGAGGGCGAACATGCATCAATCGAGCTGGAAGAAATGCCAGTGGTTGGTCGCCGCGCTGGACGTGCGAACCGGCGCTAGCCGCCACGTTCGATGCGTTTGACCTCAACCCAGAGGGCTTCCTGCTCGTCGAGTGACAAGCTGGCGAAGTCCTGGCTTCGTTGCCGGGCGAGCTCTTCCATACCCGAAAATCGTTTCACAAACTTTGAGTTCGCATTGCGAAGTGCTTCTTCCGGGTCGACCGCCAACTTGCGGCAAAGATTGGCGACAACGAACAGCATGTCGCCCAACTCCTCGGCGATGTGCGCCTGATCCTGCACCGGCGCCGCGACCGCCTCCTCAAGCTCCCCGATCTCTTCCCGAAGCTTCTCCAGAACCGGCCCGGCCGACGGCCAATCGAAGCCGACCCGGCCTGCGCGCTTGGCGAGCTTCTCGGCGCGCATCAGCGCCGGCAACGCCAGCGCCACACCGTCCAGCGCGCTCGCCGGACCATCCTTGGCCTTCTTGGCCCGCTCCGCCGCCTTCATGACCTCCCAGGCGCCGGTCTGGGCGTCCGCGCTGTGGATAACTTTATCGCCGAACACGTGCGGATGCCGCTCGACCATCTTGTCGACCAGTCCGCGGACCACGTCATCGATATTGAAGTGGCCGGCCTCCTCAGCCATCCGGGCGTGGAAGACCGACTGGAACAGCAGATCACCCAGCTCCCCTTTGAGCTCGCCCATGTCCTTCTTCTGAATCGCGTCCGCGACCTCGTAGGCTTCCTCGATGGTGTAAGGCGCAATCGTCTCGAAGGTCTGCTCGATGTCCCATGGGCATCCCGAGCCCGGCGTCCGCAGCCGAGCCATTAACGTCACCAGATCGCGCCAGGGGTCCCCGCTTGAGGGGAGGGAGCGGTCCTCTCCCGCGCCCCCAGCCGGATCGCCGCCAGCCATCGTTTTTGTCGGAGCCGGATCAGCCATCGCTCAAAGCCCCATATCCGCAAGTCGCATAATCAACATTATGGGCAATAAAGACTGGATTGAAATCAGGCATCTGGCCGGACTTCCAGCTCCATTCCGTCAAACGCCGGCTCCACGCCGGCCGGCAGCTCTGCCCTGAGCTTCTGGTAGTCGAGATCGACATGAAGGTTTGTCAGAACCGACCGACGCGGCTTGAGTTGCTCAATCCAGCCCAGCGCTTGCGAGACGCTCGCATGGGTCGGATGGTCCGTGTAGCGCAGCGCATCGACCACGAACGTGTCGAGACCCGTCAGGCGCGCCAGCGTGGTCTCAGGCAACCGGACCACATCGTTGCAATAAGCAAACGTTCCGATCCGGAACCCCAGCGACGGGATTCCGCCATGGTCCTGATGGAGCGCCAAGATATCCACAGGCCCACCCGGTCCATCGATCCGGGCGACCTTCCCGTCCTCCAGATCAGCCTTCTTCTCCAGGATCGCCGGATAAGAGCCGGCCCCTTCGAAGCAGTAGTCGAACCGGCGACCGACGATGTCGGCTGTGATCTGATCCATGTGCACCGGCATGCGCCGGCGGTTGCGGATCACGAGTGCGCGCAGGTCGTCGATTCCGTGGCACTGGTCGGCGTGTTCGTGGGTCAGCAGGACGGCGTCTAGCTGGACAATTCGAGCCGCCAGAAGCTGCTCGCGCATGTCCGGCGAGGTATCCACAAGCACGAGCGTCGGCTCGGTCGCACCCGGCGCCCAGGACCGGATCAGGATCGAGCACCGGGACCGCCGGTTCCGAGGCTCGGCCGGATCGCAGACACCCCAGTCATTTCCGATCCGCGGAACACCGCCGGACGAGCCCGAGCCGAGAATCCGGACCTGCAACCTGCCCTTTGGCCCTGCGGCGGTCATGCGGCCCTCTGAAACAGTTCGATGGCATTGGCCGTGGTCAGCCGGGCCGCATCCTCGAAGCTTAGGCCACGATGTGCGGCGAAGGCCTTGCACACCTCGACCAGATACGCTGGCTCGTTGCGACGTCCGCGATACGGCATGGGCGCGAGATACGGACAGTCGGTCTCGAGAATGATCCGCTCGAGCGGTACTTTCTCCATGACCTCGCGAACGTCGGACGCGCCCTTGAACGACAGGATGCCCGAAACCGAAAACCGCGCATCGAGATCCAGCGCGCGTTGCGCCAACCGCGCGCCGCTTGTGTAGCAGTGCATCAGGATACGGAATGATCCGTGCTTGTATTCTCGCTCGAGAATGTCGCCGGTCAGATCGTCGGCCTCGCGCGTGTGCACGACCAATGTGAGTCCGGTCTCACGTGCCGCGTGAATATGCTCGACGAAGCTGCGCTCCTGCAGAGTGATATCACTATAGCCGTAGTGTTGATCGAGGCCGGTCTCGCCAATGCCTACGACCTTGGCGTGGCGCGCTTCTTCAACAAGCGTCTTCGCTTCGAGCGACCAGTAGTCTTTTGCGTAGTGCGGATGCACGCCGACGGTGCACGCGATGTCGTCATTGGCCTCGGCGATCGCCCTGACGGCGGGATAGCGATCGAGGCGATCGCAGATTGTCACGAAGCGCGTCACGCCGGCGGTACGCGCACGGGCCAGAATATCGTCGACCTCACCGGCGAACTGCTCAGCATGCAGATTGACGTGCGTATCGAACAGCATGTTCAGCCGCCGCTCCGCGCGAGGCGAGAGACGCGCGACAGCGCGGCTGCGATTGTCTGTGCGCGATCCTGATTGAGCGCCTGCGCTTCTGCATCTATGCGCATCACGTCGAGCGCGGCGCTCGCCCAGTCGCCCGCGATTGCCGGATCGAGCTCTCGTGTCGCGCGCTTCTGCAGGGTAACTCGCAATGCTTCCATTGCCGCCGCCATGGACGCGTCGCTCTTGGCGGCTTGTGTAAGCGCGATTTGAAGGCTGCGTGCGTCGGGATCGGCTAAGCTGCGCACAGCGGTTGAGATTGCGTCTGCAGCGGCCCCGGCGTCCGCGCTCTCGAGTTCGATCGCGCGACCTGGACGGCCCGGCGCTATCCGCGCAACCGCATCGGCGCGCGCGCCGCTGATCCCGGCCTGAGCCAGCGCCTGCAGGGTTTCGTTCTCGCCCAGCGCGCCACAGCGCAGCACGCGGCAACGGCTGCGGATCGTTGGCAGCAGGAGTTGCTCGCCGTGCGAGATCAGGAACAGCACGGCCCGGTTTGGCGGCTCCTCCAGCGTTTTGAGAATGGCGTTCTCGCCATGGCGGTTCATCTCATCAACAGCGTCGATGATGGCCACGCGCCAGCCGCCCATTGCGGGCCGCATCGCGAAGAATTCGGAGAGCTCGCGTACGCTGTCGACCGGGATCTCTGACTTTTGCTTGCCCTTGTCGTCGATGGGTCGGCGGATGATCCGGAAGTCCGGATGACTTCCAGCTGCGATCAGTCGCCCGACTTGTGTGTCCGCAGTCGCTGCAAACTGACCATCGCCCGCGTCAAGGAGATGCATCGCGAACTGGATAGCGAGGCGTGCTTTTCCAACGCCGCGTGGCCCGCGCAACAGCCAGCCATGATGCAGCTTGCCGGCGTCGACAGCAGCCAGAAATTCCAGCTTCGCCGCAGCGTGACCAACGACGGCGCCAATTTCATTCGCCGCGATTTCCATCAGCGATCTCCGCCGAGGCGCTCGTCAATCACAGCCATCGCTGCATCCGCCAGAGTCTCTGGCGCTAGAGACGCATTCAGCACGACACAACGTTGCGGATTGGCGAGCGCGATGTCGAGGAAAGCCTTGTGGACTGCTTCATGATAGCTGAGCATACGGGATTCGATGGCGTCCTTGTCATTCGCGCGCGCCGTCATGCGATCGCGCGCAGCCGACAGGGGCAAGTCGAGGACCAATGTGAGATCCGGCGTCGTGTCGCCAACGCAGATCCGGTCGAGTGTCTCGATGTGCTCACTAGGAACGTGCCCAGCGGCAGCTTGATAGGCCCGCGTCGAGTCCGAGAAGCGATCGCAAAGCACCCAGATTCCGGCTCGCAATGCCGGCCGGATCAGCTTGTCCAGATGATCAGTCCGCGCCGCATAGAAGAGCAATGTTTCGGCGACAGGCTCCCAGCCGGAGACTTCGACCGGCGGGTTCAGGATCAGGCTGCGGATCGCCTCGGCGCCGCGCGTCCCACCAGGTTCACGCGTGCGAACAACCTTACGGCCACGAGCGATCAACCGCGCTTCCAGAGCGCTGGCCAGCGTGGATTTCCCTACGCCCTCGCCTCCTTCAAGCGTTATGAACCGGCCTCGCCCAGCCAAACTACTCGCCTTTCAGCCCCGCAATCGCCTTACCGAACAGGCCCAACTCGTTCACGGCCTTGCCGGCGGCGACCGGGATCTTCTTGTCCGGCGTGCCGGGAGCCGAGATGACCAGCTCGCCGACAATATCGCCTTCCTTGATCGGCGCCATCAGCGGCGATTTATAGACGACCGAGCCTTTGATCTTCGGCACGGCATCCATATGAAGGCCCGTGGCGTAGCTCTCGGTTGCGACCAGCGAAACCTTCTCCTGCTCGCCCATCCAGACGTCAGCCACCGCAACCTCCGAGCCCTTGTTCACCAGCGTCGATGCGGTGAAGTCGAGGAACGCCGAGCGCATCACGCGCGGTCCTTCCTTCTTGCGCTCCGTCTCGCTGCCAAGGCCGTTGAGTACGATGATGCGACGTTTTCCGTCACGGATCGCCGAGCCAACCAGACCGTAGCCCGAAACCGACAAGTGGCCAGTCTTCACACCATCAGCGCCGTCGAGTTCGCGCAGCAACGGATTGCGGTTGTACTGGCGCGTCTTGTTGAAGGTGAACTCCGGTTCGCGGAACATCGGATAGTATTCCGGGAAGTCCTTGATGATCCGGAACGCGATGGTCGCGATGTCGTGCGCGCTCATGCGGTGGCCGGGGGCATCAAGGCCCGTCGCGTTCGCGAACGTCGAGCTCATCATGCCGAGTTCTTTGGCACGTGCGGTCGCGGCACGCGCATAGGCTTCCTCGCTGCCGAACAGGCCTTCGGCCAGAACGATGCAGGCGTCGTTGCCCGAGATGATGATCGCGCCTTTGAGCAGGTCCTGAATCGACGCTTTCGAATTGAGCGGCAGGAACATGGTCGAGCCGTCCGTGCCGGCGCCGCCGGTGCGCCACGCGTGCTCGCTGACCGTGAACTCGTCTGTCAGGGCGAGGCGACCGGCTTTGATGCGCTCGAACACCATATAGTAGAGCATCAGCTTCGACATCGAAGCCGGAATCATCGGCTCATCACCACGCTTGGAGTAGAGTGGGATGCCGGCGTCGCCATCTATGATGAAGGCGTACGTTGCGCTCGTGTTGAGCGGATCGGTCGCCAGCATTTGCTCAGGCGCTGGGGCTGGCGCGGGAGCCGGCGGCGTGGTCGGTTGCTGCGCCACGGCCGACGTCGCGACCAGAGCGGCAAGCAATGTTCCAGCGATCAAACGCATGGGTGCAGACTCCCTCAAGAATCCGCCCACAAGACGGCGCTTCGGGCGCCCCCGTCAACCTTCAGAAGGTATCAGTTTACAGGCATTTGGGCGGCCAAAAGCGCGCGGGCAGCACTGCCCTGCCCCACCTTGGTCACCGGTCTAGCCCGGCCTGATCCTATCTGGCGACGACCAGAGCCTTCATCCCCGCCGCATTGAGGCGAGCCTGGGCCTGATCGGCATCAGCGCGGGCAGCCCAGGGGCCGACCATCACGCGGTAGAATTCCGAGCCATTGACCTGAACTGACATGATCGAGACCGGACCGTTGGCGCGCAGCTGGTCACGGAGCAGGTTGGCGTTGCCGAGGTCGGCGAAAGAGCCGGCCTGAAGGAAGAAGCCGCTCTTGGCTTCGATCGGGCGGGCAGCCGGAACTACGAACGCAA
>ERZ795059.1324-NODE-1324-length-27899-cov-6.839930_pt1 | contig 27899 bp, 20 predicted proteins | sample MGYA00375143_ERZ795059 | MGnify/ENA primary metagenome ERZ795059 (study PRJEB30188, sample SAMN05720168) | activated sludge metagenome | isolation source: Anaerobic digester | place: USA | collected 2015-01-07 ... | reverse complement strand
GGCGGTGGACAACAACCTGGTCGATGCGGCGATCGTCGGCCATCTGTTCAAGTTGGGCTCCAAAGCCATTTTCACGCTCGAAGTGATCCGCTCCGGCGAAACCATGCCCTACCGTGTCAGCGCCGACGGCGTGGGCGAATTCGACCGTCTGATGGGCCGCCTGGCCCGGGCGATCGTCGAGAAAGCGAGCTTCGAGGACGCGATGACCGTCACCTCGGTCAGCGAAGCCGAAGCCACCGCGCACAAACGCATCCAGGGCGACTTCAGTTGGGGCCCCGGCATCGGGATGCTCGTGCCGCTCGCCGATTCCTACGCCGGCGCCGACTTCATTTTCGGTGTGATGCTGCCCTTCCGTTATGAGATCGAAAAGTGGGGCTTCGAGTTCGAAACCGGCGTGCTCTTCGACGACCAGAGCGACGAATACCACCGCGTGTCGGAAATTCCGCTCGACTTTTCGGCGATGTACTTCTTCTCGGAAGGCATCGGTTCGCCCTTCGTCGGCGGCACCGTCGGCCTGCATTACCTGGCCGTGAAGTCCGAAATGACCGAAGAAGAAAAAATGGAAAACCGGCAGGACGTCTGGGCCGGCCGCGCCCGTTCGATCGTTACCGGCAGCGACAGCTACATCGTCGACCGCGAAACCAGCGAGACCTGGAACCGCTGGGGGCCGGCGGTCGGCGTCTTCGGCGGGTACGAATTTTTGCGGACGCACTCGTTCCACGTCGACGCGCGGTTGGGCTATCGCTTCACCTTTATCGAACTCGACGACAACTGGGCGCATGGTCCGTTCATGGCCGTGCACTTCACCTTCGGCCACAACAAATAGACGGGCAAGGAGGACGAATCATGAAAATCCAAAGCCAACGGAAGATGATGGGAATCCTGGGCTCGGCGATTTGTCTGTGCGTCATGCTCGGCCTGTTGCCGCTGCTTGCCTGCGACGACGACGCCTATGAAGAGGACTCGCCCTGCGGCGACGTATGCGAATGGCTGCTCGACTGCGGCGGCGACGAGTTCTACGAAAATTACGACTCGGTCGGCGAGTGCGCCAACGAGTGCCAGGAAACGCAGCACGACGGCACGATGCGCTGCATGATCGACTGCGGCGAATCGCGCTCCTGCGAGGCCTTCCGCGTGTGCATTCTGGACTGCTAGGCGCGGGAAACGGATAAACGAAGGGCGCGGGCCGACCGGCGACTCGCGCCCTTTTTGCGTTAAGGCGTGACCACGATCGTCAGCGTGTTCGAGGCGCTGCCGTTGCCGAAGCCGTCGTCGAAGGACGAGGCGCCCACGGTGATCGTATGCGGCTGCCCGACCTGCAGCACGCCGGTCGTGCCGGTCAGCATCCGCGTTTCCGGATCGAATCCCAGGGTCGCCGTCGCCTTCGCCCCGCCCGGAACGGTCACCGTCGCCGTGGCCGTGCCTGCCGACACGATCGCCGGATTCGCGCCGCCCGCGTAGGGACTGCGCATCCGCCAGCCGGCCGTGTTGGGCGGGTAGGCCGCCCGCAGCGCGATCGTCAGCGCGTCGCCCTGCGCCGTTGCGCCCAGGTCGGAAAGCTCGACCGCATCGACCGCCGCCAGCGTGAATTCCTGCGACACGACCTCGTAGGGCTCGACGTCGTCGTCGATCTTCGCCTGGCCGGTCACCTTGAACCGGAACGTGCCCGTCGGGTCGTCCCAGTTCGTCTCCCAGGCCAGCGAATATAGGAAATCGCGCGATTCGCGCTGCATGTGCCCCAGGTATTCGGGATCGGGCGTGAGCAGCACTTTCATCTCCCAACCCTTGTCGGTGTAGGGCGCGCCGTTGCGCCGCGCCACGTCGACCCACTGGTCGCCCTCGCGCTTTTGCAGTTGCACGGTAAAGGCGTCCACGCTCGGATGCCCGCCGTGCCACGCGAAGTTGACCGTCTCGAACCGGTTGTAGCTCGCCGCCGGCTGCGTTTCGACCAGGGCGAGGTCGACGGACTTCTCGACGTGCACCGGCGAGTATTCCTCGCTGTAGCCGTGCGGCGCCGGATCGTCGTAGGTCGGCGGATAATGGTCGGCCAGTTCGCCGCCCATCGCCGCGACTTCCTCGGTCAGCCAGCGGCCGTAACGCGGGCCGAACAGGCTCATTTCGACCTCGAAGCCACCCTGGAACCAGTCCCAGTCCTGCAGGATGTAAAACACATGGTTTTGCGCGTAGCCCAGCGTGTTGATGTTCTCGAAGGGCACGCCCATTTCGTCGGCCATCGCCTCGCGGATATCCACGGCCAGTTCGGCGGTCACCTCGCCCGGCGCGGTGTAAAAGAACGTGTCGCCGATCTGCGCGACCGTCACCGCCGACTGATTCAGGAACCCGATGTAATCGTCGAAAATCGGCCAATCGAGGTTCACCGGGCAACCCAGGTGACCGTCGGCCAACGTCGTGTCCGGATTGTCGCAGTCGACCACGCTGCCGAACACCGCCGGAGCCATCACGCCGCACTCGAACGCGCCGCGTTCGAATTCCTGGAAGCGGCCGTAAAGGTTGTAGTAGCCGAATTCGCCGTTTTCGTAGCCCAGCGTTTCGCGGTCGGCGACGTACCGCCGGGTGATGATCTTCATTGCCGGCGTCTGGTCCAATTCGATTTCGGCGAGCACTTCCTTGGCGATCTGCGCCACCCAATAGCCGATCCACTCGGTGATTTCCTCTTTGCGGTGACCGTCGCTGCTGTCGCGCCGCGGCGTGGCGTCGCCCGCCGAGCCCTGCAGGAAAATCGCCGTAACCGGATAATCGTACAGCGCCTCGATGCCGCGCTCGACACCGTCGGGCGCGTCGCCGGTCATCGTCGTTTCCTCGAAAACCACGCCGTGCGTCGCGTAGCCGGTCAACACGGCGATCGTCCGTCCTTCCAGGTTGTCGACGCGGCCGACCCACAGCCGGTTTTCCAGAAAGTCGCCGGGGCCGTTCTCGCAGCGGCGGTCGGTGGCGAAGCGGAAGGTGGGATCGAAATTTTCGCGGCCGCCGAAGCCGATCTTTGCCGGCGCCATGTTGTCCAGCGCCGCGACGATCACCTCGGCGAAACCGTCGGCGATGCGGTCGGTCAACTCCTGGTCGTAGGCGTCCATGCCGATGAAACCCAGCAGGTCGGGCACGTACAAATACCGCGCGGCGCCCGAGTGCGTATGCGAACCGCTGATGATCAGCGTGCGGTCCAGGTCCACGCCCTTGCGTTCCAGCACCCGTTCGACGATCGCCGTGCGCAGGTTTTCCGTGGGAAAGCAGATCGAACCCTTGGCGAAGACGATCAACTCGCCGTCGTAGGACAGCGCGAGGACTTTGACGTTCGGGTGATCGCGGTAGCCTTCCGAGCCGCCCATCAACATGCTGTAGGGAGTTTTCGGTCCCTCGCGCAGGCCGAAGCCGCCCAGGGGAATGCCGATCGGCACGTTCAGCGGCGCGCCGGCGACGCCGGCCTGCATCGCGTCGACGGTCGTGTCGTCGTCGCCGGTGTCGTCGTCCAGCGTGTCGTCGTCAAGCGTGTCGTCGTCCAGCGTATCGTCGTCGTCGATCGTGTCGTCATCGTCGTCGTCGATGTCGTCGTCGCCGTCGTCGTCATCGTCGCCGGTGTCGTCGTCGCCGGCATCGTCGTCGCCGGCGGCATCGTCGTTGTCGTCGTCGTCATCGCCGCACGCCATGACGGAGGCGATAAGAAGGATCGCGAGGATCAGCAGAGTCAACAGCCGCTTCATGGGGAGTCCTCCGTGAAAGAGCAAAAAAGGCCGTTCGAGTGTAAGGGATGAAGCGCGGCACGACAATCCATTAAAAAGGAAAGAGAGCGTAGTGACGATCCGCGCTCTCTTGCGGGTCTCCACGTCTCGGTCGAGACGGGTTAGGCATCGACGTCGATCAGGGGAGTGGCGGTGGAGGAGGTCAACGCCTTGGTCATGACCTGGTAGATGCTCTTCGACGAATTCTGCTCTTCTTCGTCGCTCATCAACTGTTTGAGCAAGCTCGAATCGTTCGGCGGCGGCGGTCCCATCTGCTCGCGCAGCCTGGCCATCGCGTTGTCCATTTCGGCCTGGTCGAGCGCCCCGTCGCCGTCTTCGTCGGCATTGCCGAGCACGGCGGCGGCGTCGATGGTCCGCCCCGACATCTCGCTCGCTTTGGCCAGCACTTCGTTCAATTCGTCGGCGTCGATTTTGCCGTCGCCGCTGGCGTCGGCCTTCTGGAACATCTCCTCTTTGGTCGGCCGCACCATCGTCGGCATGCCGCCCATCGAACTGTTGATCGAATTGATCATCGGAGAACCTCCTGGTTTCGCACTTGATTGAAACGCCGGCCGGACCGTTGGTCGGCGCCGCCGACGCTTCGGGAATTTCCCTTCCGCACCAGTATGATTACCACTTGAAATATCGGACATTTGGCGACGGAAGTTTGTATCGTTTTCGTATTGATTTTGTATCGTCGCCCGGTCGTTCTTGCTTTCTAACTAGTTGTTGCCTTGCCAAAAAACGTTGCCGCGTGCACTTGTCTCTTGTTGCCCGGGCTTCATCCTCATACAATTCGAACGGGAGGGTCGATGATGAAGCCGAATAGTTTATCCTGGATAGTTGCGCTTATCCTGGTAGTGGCGTGCGCCTGGTCGTGCGGCGGCGACGATGACGACGACAACGACGATCAAGCCGCGCCGGACGACGACGCGACCGACGATGACGACGATACCGGCCTGGACGACGATGACGACGACGATGACGACGACGCCGGTCCGGATGACGATACCGTCGACGACGATGACGACGACTACACCTTCGCCGAAACCCTGATGGCCGGCGTGGCCGGCGGCTACTTGGACGCGCCGATCGGCCTGACGATGGGCGGCTTCGGTGCGCGCAAAGGACCGAAAACCCCCTACAGCCAACTGATGGGCGGTTCCATCGGCTATCACGACCGGCCCAACGTCAAAGCTGTGTCCCTGATGATGAACGACCAGCGCATCGTCTTCGTCAAAGGCTCGATGCCCTGGCCCACCGAAACGATGCGCACCATGATCGTCAACATCATCCGCGAGACCACCGGCGTGGATCTGGATCGCAGCTTGATCATCAGCGGCACGCACTCCCACTCCGGCCCGGCGCGCTATTTCGTCACGCCCGATCTGGTCGGATTCATCGGCATGGATACCTACAGCCAGGAAATCGCCGATCGCCTGGCCGTCTCGGTCGCCAACGTGATCATGGCCGCCATGGACGACATGCAACCGGCGAAAATCGGCTTCGGCGCGCGCGAGCAGTTCGACCCCGACTATCGCTTCGCCAACGACCGCCGCTGCGAAAACGGCCCCGGCGACTTCATGGAAAACCGGCTGTGGGTCGGGCAGATCGAAGACCTCAATGGCAAAACGCTGGCCGTGCTGACCGGCATGGCGATGCATGGCGTGGTCTTCGAGGAAAAATACATGACCGGCGACGCTCCCGAGGGCGTCGAGCGCGGCATCGAGGCCATGTACGACTATCCGGTCACGGCTATTTACTTCCAGGGCTCGGCGGGCGACGCCACTCCGCGCCGCAGCAGCGCCGAAGGCCATCGCCGGGAAGAAATTCCCGAATACCTCGGCTTCTGGATCGCGCAGATCGTCCGGGACATCCAGCAGGAAATCACGCTCACCGACGAACCGGAAATGCGCATCCTCACCCGACGCTACACGCACGACCGCGAGACGCTGGGCTACGAGGACGGCGAATTCGGCTTCTACAATCTGTACGGCCGGTTCCAGGAATTCGAACGCGGCGCGCTGGAATGCAGCGTGATGGCCCCGGCGGTGTTCGGCAGCATCGTGGATTGCGACAATCCCGAAACCACGCTGGTCGACGGTCACCTGGGTTGCCCGGTCAATATCGACTGGCCGGTCTTCGACCTGGCCTATGAATATTTGTCGCAATCGCCGCTCACCGTGGCGCAAATCGGCGATACGTACTTTTACACCGCCCCCGGCGAAATCACCGCGCACCTGGCGGTGGACGTGCGCGAGCAGATCGCCGCGACGATCGGCGTGCCCTTCGAAAAAATCAACACGCTGGGCTATGCGCAAAATTATATTTTCTACATGACCCAGGATTGGGATTGGTGGCAGGGCGGTTTCGAGGTCGAAGGCAGTTTGTACGGCTGGCGCTTCGGCCGCTGGCTGACCGAGGAAGTGGGCCGCATGGCCGACGAACTGGTCAACCATTACCCGCCGGCCTACGACGATCCGGAGCCCAACGGTTACCGCATCGAGGAAGAGCCGGTGGCGGCGGAACTGTCGGAAAACCTCGGCGTCGTCGAAACGCAGCCGGCCGCGACGGCGGCCCGCTTCGACACGATTTCCTTCGCTTGGCACGGCGGGCATCCCGGTGTGGACAACTTCACCGTGACGCTGCAACAGCGCGAGGGCACGGAGTGGATCGATCTGACCCGGCGCAACGGCACGTCCTACACCGACAAGGGGTGGGAGATGATGGTCCTCCTCGATCCCACGCCGCCGTACCTGGGCAACCTGCCGCGCGAGTCGCGCGACTTTTTGTACACCGTCCAGTGGGAAACGAACTGGGACGATCCGACCGGCGTGCTGCGGTTCAAGGTCGCGGGCACGGCGCAAACCGAAGACGGGCCGGAATCCTACGAAGTCGTCAGCAATCCGTTTACCATGAACGAGGCCGCTTCGGTGACCCTGTCGGATTTGAGCGCGCAAGTGGACGGCGATGAGATCCTCATCGCCGTGCGCGCGGCTTACCCGGCGCACCCGGCCGGCTGGCGCATGCGCAGCCCGTACGCGGGCGGCGCCAATCCGGCGATCGTTTCGCAGGGGGCGGCCACCGCGACGGTCGTCACGAGCGACGGCGCCAAGGCGACCGTGACGCTGACCTTCGACGACGAAACGCGGATGCTCACGGGCGCGACCGACGTCATCCAGGCGGGGCAGGAGCACACGATCGCGCTGGACAGCGCGACCTTCGACGACGGCTTCGCCAATACCAGCGCCACGGGCACGCTCACGACCACCGTCACGCCCTGAGACGGCGCTGCGCTACAGACAAGCAAGGAATTTTCGGCTACACTGCGCCGCACATCCCGGCATGCACACCTGTGACTAAACCAGCGACACTTGCGGAGAGCGAACATGGGTCACCTCAGCGGCAAAGGCCACTATCTCGCGTTGCAGCAGCGCCTGGAGAAAAATCCCCTCGGACCGCCGGAACACGAAGCGTTTTTCGGCATCCTGCACGAACTGTTCACCGAGGAGGAATGCCGGGTCGCCGCGGCGATGCCGATGCAGTTGGCGCCCGCGCGCGTCATCGCCGCCCGCGCGGGCATGGACGAAACGCGCGTCGCCGCCATCCTTGCCGGGCTCGCGCCCAAGGGGCTGGTCGTCGACTTCCCACACCCGCGCGGCGACGTTTACTACTACCTCAATCCGCCGCTGGTCGGCTTTTTCGAATTCACCATGATGCGCGTGCGGCCGGAGATCGATCAGAAAAAGGTATCCGAGTTGCTGTGGGAATACCTGCACGAGGATCCGCAAAAGCTTTTCGCCCACGAGTTGCTCAAAGGCGAAACCTATCTTGCCAAGCCGCTGGTGCACGAGGATGCGCTGACGCCCGAGGTCTACAGCGAGGTTCTCGATCACGAAAAGGCGACGCATTACATCGAGAGCGCGAACGACTGGGGCGTCTCGCTGTGCCACTGTCGCCACGTGAAGGAGCACCTGGGCGAACCGTGCAAGGATCCCATGGAGATCTGCCTGACCCTGGGCATGGGCGCGACCTACCTGGTGCGCAACGGCATGGCGCGGCGCATCGAAAAGGCCGAGGCGCTTGACATTCTCGTGCGCGCCCGCGAACTCGATCTGGTGCAAATGGGCGACAACGTACAGCGCCGGCCGACGTTCATCTGCAATTGCTGCAAATGCTGTTGCGAGATGATGGCGGGCTTCCGCATGTTCCCGACCGAGGCGCAGGTAATCACCTCCAATTACGTCGCCGCGATCGACGAGGACTCCTGCACCGGCTGCGGCAAGTGCGCAAAGAAGTGCCCGGTGGACGCGATCGAGTTGGTCGACGCGACGCCCACCGCGCGCGCGCTCAAGCGCAAAAAGCGGGCGGTGGTGCATGCGGCGAACTGTCTGGGTTGCGGCGTCTGCCATCGTCAATGCCGCTTCGACGCACTGCGCCTGCGGCCGATCGGCGAGCGCGTTCACACGCCCGTCTCGACAATGGAGAAGGTCATGCTTCAGGCCATCGAGCACGGCAAGCTGCAGCATCTGTTGTTCGACCACCGGGGCAAGATCACGCACCGTGCGCTCAACACGTTCTTCGGCGCGCTGCTCAACCTGCCGCCGGCCAAGCAACTGTTGGCGCGCGAGCAGCTCAAATCGAAGTTCGTCCGCTTCCTGCTCGACGGCTTCTCGCGCACGAAGAACGGATGGATGGCCAAAGTGTAGCGAAGCCGCTGATTCTCCACGGAAGCGATCGATCGCCGAACCGGCGAATGCCGTCAGCCGAATCCATAGAATTTCGTCGGTGTTTGGGCGAAGTCGGTCCTGCCGTCGTGAGAAGAAAACGCATTTTTGCCTGCCATGGCCGGAGCCTCGCCGACAAAGACCGCCACAGCATTTCCGGTTCGCGCGGGGGCTTTTGACAGGTTACGTTTCCCGAATCGCCTTGAAATGATCTCGGAACGACTTCGCAAGTGGACAGCGCGATGGTGTACGAGTATATTTCCCCCTTGGTTCCATGGTTGAAGATCGTTGCATCAAGTCGTCGCACCGCAGGAGGAACTGAAACGGAGTGGCTGTTAGAACAAGAATATTTCTGGTGCGCGCCGGCTCTTCGCTGACCCAGTCGCCGCCGCTCGGATTGATGATACTATCGTCGATTCTACGCGCCGGCGGTTATCGACCGGAAATATTCGATTGCCTCATCCATCCGCAACGGGCCGACGACCTGCTGCGCGAGTGTCGCGAGAATCCGCCGCTGTGGGTCGGTTTTTCCGCCATGACGCCCGAATTTCCCGCCGTGGCCGCTCTCGCCCGCCGGGTCAAGGCGATCGATCCCACGCTGCCGTGCGTGCTGGGCGGGATTCACGGATCCTTTCTGCCGGAATCGTCGCTGACCGAGGCCCCCTTCGATGTGGTCGTGATCGGCGAGGGGGAAAACCGCGTTCTGCCGCTGACGAAGATGATCGAGGAACAAGGCAGGCGCTTCGACGATCTGCCCCAGGCGGCTTTTCGCGACGAACACGGCGAGATCGTCGTCAACGCGACAAAGGCGCCGCCGACCGACATGAACGACGTTCCTTTCCCGGATTGGTCGGCCGTGAATATCGAAGACTATCAGCGACACACGTGGCAACTGGTTAAGCGCGGACGGCGCATCGCGCCGGTGCTCACCAGCCGCGGGTGCTGTTACCAATGTTCCTTCTGCGCCAATCCCGTTCACCACGGCCGGCAATTTCGCCCACGCGATCCGCAGCGGGTGGTCGACGAAATCGAGTGGCTCGTCAGGCAATATGGGGTCGATGAAATCCAGATCGCCGACGACAATTTCAACGCCGATCTGAACCATGCCAAGGCCGTGCTGCGCGAGATCGTCCGGCGGCAATTGCCGATCGTCTGGAAGCCGCCGGAAGGCATCCGGCTGGAACATTTCGACGAGGAATTTCTCGCTCTCGTTGTCGCCTCCGGCGCCTACCAGGTCGGGTTCGGCATCGAATCGGCCTGCCCGGAAATTCTGACCAACATCAATCGTACGATGAACTTTACGCGCGCGGTGGAGATCCTGCGCCGGTACAAGGCGGCCGGGTTGTCGACCTTCGGTTATTTCATTCTCGGACTGCCGGGCGAAACCATGGATACCTTGCGCCGCACCTTGACCTTCGCGCTGACCTCGCCGTTGGATCACGTGCACGTCAGCCTGTGCGTGCCCTATCCGGGTTCGCCGATTTTTGCGGACCTTGAGACAAAAGGAGTGTTGCATCATCGTTGGGATGAGTACCGGCATTTTCATGTGTTCCCCGTCTCGACGCTGCCCGGCGATTATCTCAAGCGCTTTCATCGCCTGTTCTATTTCCGGTTCTATTTGCGGCCGCGCCATGCTCTGTTATTGGCGAAGGAAATGTGGCTGACCGGTTTCGGCGGTATTTTCCGCGTCGCCTGGAAGTATTTGGGGACCCGATGATGATGAAAAGCGAAACGCTGAAAGTCGTTTTTGTCAATCCGCCGTTCGTTTATTTCCCCGGCGCGGGCAAAAGCTCGCCCAACTATTCGCGTCCGCCGCTGGGCATCGCCTATCTGGCTTCCTACGTCAAGCAATACCTCGGCCATCCGGTGGAGCTGGCGCTCGTCGATTGCCCCGGAGAAAATCTCAATTCCGCCGCCGATGTCGCCCGCCGCGTCGCCGCGCTTCGGCCCGATGCGATCGGCCTCTCCGTCGTCACGGCGACCCGCGACGTGGCCGGCGAACTGGCCGAGCGTTGGCGTGCGGCCTGTCCGGGAGTGCCGGTCATTCTCGGCGGTCCGCACATCACCGCCTTGCCCGATGAACCGGCGCCTTTCGTCGACGCGTTGATCGTCGGCGAAGGCGAGCAGACGATCGTCGAATACCTGCAAAAGCGCGTGCTGCAACAGTCGACGGAGGAGATCCTAGGTTGTCGATTGTTGCACGACGGCATGGCGCAAACGCCGCTTTCCCCGCGCCCCTTCATCGAACCGCTGGATCATATCCCCATTCCGGCCCGTGAGCTGTTGCCCAACGATGCGTATGTGCATTCCTATCCGCAACGCTACCGCCGCTTCACCACCATGTTCACCTCGCGCGGCTGCCCGTTCAATTGCTCTTTCTGTAGCAACGAGGCGTTGTGGCGCGGCACGGTGCGGTACCACAGCGCCGCGCGCATACGCGAGGAGATCGACCGGGTGATGTGCGACTTGGGTGTCGATCTGATTTTTTTCGAGGACGATACGTTCCTGGCCAATCGCGCGCTCAGTTCCGCGGTGATGGCGTACTTGCGCACCAAACGGCCGGCGCTAAGCTGGGTCTGTCATACGCGCGCCGATACGCTGTCGGCCGAAACGCTGGCGGAAATGGAAGCTTCCGGCTGTGTGGAAATTCAAATCGGCGTCGAGTCCGGCAACCAGGAAATTCTCGACAAAACCGACAAGCGGTTGCGTCTGGAGACGGTCCGCCACGCCTTTCAACTGCTTCGCCGAACGCGCATCAAAAGCTGGGCCACGTTCATTCTGGGCAACGAGGGCGAAACGCGGGAAACGTTCAAACAGACCTTGAATCTGGCGCTGGAGATCGATCCTTCCTATGCATCGATGATCATTTTGCTGCCGTTCCCCGGCTCGCGCGCGTTTCGGTCTTACGCCGACAAGGGCTATCTGACGACCTATCGTTGGTCGGATTATTCCTGGCACGGCGATCCGGTTTTCAGTTTGCCGCACTTGTCGTCCGCCCAATTGGTCAAACTGCGGTCGCGCGCGTACCGCCGCTTCTACCTGCGTCCCCGCAAGCTGCTGCACATTTTTATGGATGTGGTCAAAGCCAGTTCCCTGCGGGAGATCTTGCGCAATATGCGTTTCTGGCTCAGCCTGAGCAAGAGCAAACCCATTCGGCACTGACCGGTTGCTTCGTTTCGGCCTTGGCGCGTCCGAGCGAAGGATCTATGCTGATACCTTCCCCAACCACGGAGATCAACCATGGAACCGATCATCGCCTATTGCGGATTGACCTGCACCCAGTGCCCGGCCTACCTGGCCACCCTGACCGACGACGACGCCAAACGCGCGGAAACCTCCGCCATGTGGTCCAAGCAATACGGCGTGAACATTCCGCCGCAGGCCGTCAACTGCACCGGCTGCTCGTCGACCGGCGTGCGTTTCGGCTATTGTGAAAAGTGCGAAATTCGCGCCTGCGCCACCGGGCGCAACCTGGCCAACTGCGGCTATTGCGACGATTTCCCCTGCGGCAAGCTTGAGCACATCGTCAACGCCGTCCCGGCGGTTAAAGAGTTGCTGACGAAAATCCACGCCGCCCGCGAATAGAGATCAGCGCGCCTTGGTGGGCAGGGCGTGCCGGATGCGCCAGGCCAGCGCGAAGCCGACGACGCTGAAGGGAATCAGGAACAGCGGCCAGTAGATCCAGTTGCCGGCGACCTTCGCGGCCTCGCCGACCGGCGTGATGTGTCCGATGACCATCGATTGCAGGCCGGTGCCCAGGTAGACCGCGCCGTCGACGATCCCCACCGCCGCGCCCGTGTTGCGCGTGCCGGCGAAATCGGCCGTCGCCGTGCCCGACAAAATGCCGTGCACGCCGATCACGCTCATCGAAATGCTGCACACCGCCAGCGTCAGGAACCACGGATCGGCGTTGAAGCTCAGCGCCATCACCACCGCCGAGGCGAACATCAGCCCGTAGAGGATGAAGGCCATCGGCGCGCGCCGCGACTGGAACACCTTGTCGGACATGTACCCGGTCAGCCACGCGCCGACCACCCCGGCGATCAACAGGGTCAGTCCCCAGTTCTTGGTCACGAACAGATCGCCGTAGCCGGCCACTTCCTTGGCGAACAGCGGGAACCAGTGCATCACGCCGTTGCGCATGATGCCGCTGACGAACTCAATGCCGCACACCACGATCAACACCGGGTGCGTGACGATCTTCCGGAACACCAGCAGCACCGGCTCGCGGCCGCCGTCGGCCGACAGCGTGTCCTCGCCGGTTTCGAAATCGGCGAAGCCCGCTTCGCCCGGCGTGTTGCGCAGCCACAAGAACATGATCACCCAGAAGATTCCCAGCATGATCGCCGGCACGAAGAACAGCCACCAGTTCTGGTCCACGCCCGCGCCGCCGGTGCCGAAAACGAACCGCACGATCCGCGCCACCCAGGACAGGTTTTCGCCAACCGTCGCCCGCGTGGCCGCGACCACCGCGAAGCCCCAGTCGAAGGCGAAGTAGATGCCCAGGGTGATGATGATGCCGAAGATGGTCGAGAACGTGCCGCGCTCGCGCACGTGGAACCACGGCGCTTTGACCGTAACGATCGACACCGCGCCGAACGATTGGAAGTACATATTCAGCGCGTAGAGCACCGTGAAGGTCGTGATGATCGGCAGGTCCCAGCCCCAGTTGACGATGCCGTACAGCGACACGCCCATCAGCAAATTCATCACCAGCGCGCCGAACACGCCCAGCAGCATGGTGAAGCGTCCGCCCAGGCGGTCGGTCAGCGGGCCGTTGAGCAAAAAGGAAACGCCGTACACCACCGCGCCCACGGCGTAGATGTTGCCGAATTGCGCCTTGGACATGATCGCGTCGCCCAACGCGCTTTTGGCCACGGTCAGGTTGTAGCGCCCCATGTACAAAAACGCGTAGGCCAGCCCCATGGGCAGCCAGTTGAGCAAGCGACGCAGACGGAACGACCAGGAATGAACGGGTTTGTCCATCGGAAATCCTCTACCGGCGCTGTTTGTGCCGCAACCGAATGCATTGGCGAAAACGGGGCAATTGTAGGACTTCGAGCGTCAAAAACAACCCCCCGCGGCGGATGATCTAGTCGGAAAAAGTAAATATTAAAGGCGAGCCGAGCCTAACGGGACCGACCGGCCGAATCCCGGTAGCGTCAAGGCATTCACGACGACGCCGGCGATCGCCGCAATGTGCAATCCGCCGGGTTGCCGCAGGCCGAAGACGCCCGCCACGATGCCGGCCGACAGCGTGATCGTGCCGAACGCAGGGAAGCCGCAAACGATGAATGCCGGACACGCATCGATCGGAATCGTGGTCGACATTGACTTTTCGGAATAAGCAAGGCACTTTTTCTCTCTATAAATGCAAGGATTTCGCCGATGTTCATGGGCTCGTTTTCTTTTCGTCTCCCCGTTGTCCAGAAAAACGTCTCTGTTCGGCTGGCGCGAGCGGTGGTGGAGGGCGTCTTCATCTGTGGCGGAGTGTTTTTTGTCGGCATCCTGCATCCGCTTCTGGCTGCTTTCGTTTTCTTTCTCGCGCTGGTGAGAAACACCAAACCGCTGAACAAACTCGTTCGCCTGTTCGTGACCGTGTTTATAGTTATCATGATGATCTTCTCGGTCGACTCGATGGCCATCCTGTTTGGCTTTCTGATCTACGCCGGCATCGGTTATGTGTTGTTGTACCTTGCCGCGGTGGCGGCGTTCGTCGCGCCGATCGCCCGCTTTCGCCCGCTGGAGCTAAGCCCGTTTCACGGATTGCTGGCCGGAGTGATCGTCGTGTTGTTTCTCCAAACGACCATCATGGTGTCGTCGCCCGGAAAAGCCGCCTGCCGGGAATGTCGGCAGACGCCGGGCGTCGATTTGGTCATCGATCATCAAACGTTGGACGAGCTTAATCTGACGCCGCGCTTTCTGCGCTTGGATCCGGAAGAAACAACCTTGTATGTCGGCTATCGTTTCCCGTTTTTCAACAACAAACCGGAATTGGAAATGAAATACGGGTTGGTGATTCTCGACACGGCGACGGGGAAAATCATCAACCCAAAACTGGACGGCGGCGAAGTGATCGGCATGGCCTTCGATCCGGTGGTCGATGCAATGCTCTGTTTGCTGGTGTACAAAACCGGCGGCCCGGACCATGTCGACTGTTGGCTCACTTGGATCGCGCGCGATGGCCGGATCGTCGATCGGATTCCCATCAAAACGATTCCCTGGAACGAATACTTCGGCGCGCTTTTACCGGATGAACATACGGTTACCGTTTATTCGGGAAAAGACGTTTCGGAACGACTGGACCGCGCCACTCGGCGCATCGATCGGGTCCCCAGCAATTATACGCAAGGGGCTGTGGCGGCCACCGATTCTTTGCAGATCGGGAATCAAAGCTATTTTTCTTTCGGTGGATCGCTGATCGAACTATTTATCCAGGCGGCGGTCGTGCTGGCGGATACGCAAACGGGCAAGGTCCTGCACTCCTCGCCGTGTTTCCCCTTCGGCGCTTACGTGCTGGCTTGTGACCGGATGCGCGATGAAATTTACACCAACAGCCAATTCAGCGGCACATTGTGGGTGCTGGACAAGCAGTTGCGCCCGTTGCGACAGGTGAAAATGGGCGGCGTCGTGCGCGCGCTGGCGATGGACGACCGGGAGCGACGCGGTTACATTGCGCAATACGTCCGCGGCGATGTCGTTGCTTTCGATCTGGACACCGGCGTGCAACGCGGTTCCGTTCCCCTGGTCAAAAGCGTGCGCTCCATGGTTGTCGACCGCAACGGCATGTTGTATGCGGGCTCCGGCTGCGGCGTGTTTCGCATCCACCCCGACGTGTGGAAACCGTCGACCTCGGGGAACGGAATTCAATTTAAAATAATCGAATGATGCATGGTGCCGACGATAGTGGTCGGCTCATCTTCCCGACAGACTGGTATTACCAGCGGAATATTCTGCTCCAAAAATGACCCCGTTGATTGATGTCGGCGAGTATCAAGGCGATGAGTTCGTTGATTTTCCTTTCGATTTTTTCCATCTTCGATTTGACTTTGGGACTCGGCTTTGTTGGCTTGGTGCTGTCCAATTTCAATTGTTTGGTTTGATCGTTGATAACCTTATACGCCTCTTTGATTTCCTCCCATTTGAGCAATACTTGCGGATTGTCGTGGAAGTAGATCTGCAATTTTGCGTTGGGGCGGTCCAGGGAGCAATTGCCTAACGCGTAATAATGTTGTTCCACATTTTTTTGAAATTTCTGAAATTGATCGCTTGTCATGATTTCATCATGGTCCAGGCCGTTAGCCTTTTCCGCGTTGTAATAGGAAAGGCGGTTGAAGCAAATAAAGTAATAATTCAGTAACAATTGTGAATAGTGTTCGATGTCTTCGATGCTCTGCAGGGCGGCGTTTCGCTTATCCAGATCCCATTGCTGCAGATAGTCCAGCTTCCAAAACAGGTAGCTGATAATTCCGGTCGACACGATCACCAGAATCAATGGGTGTTTTAATAATGAGAACAAAGGCGCAAACGACGATGTGGGCTTTTCTTTTATTGAGTATCTGTTTTTTACCTTTTCAATGACGGCGTCGGCCAGCTTGTCGTAATTCAAGTCGTTCATTTTCTCCCCCGATACTTTTCCGTGAAGAAGGAAATAAACAAGCTTAATGAATGTGGATAATGATTGTCATGTTATAACCGGTGCCGGGAATTGGCAATACACTGGAAGGGGGCGAAATGCTTGTTCGCGATCACTTGTCCCGGTACGGATTCTCCACGCCCTCGGGCTGAATTTTCCACCGGCGGTGCAGCCAGAACCACTGTTCGGGCATGGCGTAGATGTGCCGCTGCACGTCGTCCACGTAGCGTTGCGTGTTCAGGCGCAGTTCCTCTTGCGGGTCCTCGTCGGCGATCCACATCACTTCCTCGGTCAACACCATCTTGAATTGCCGCGGGCCGCTTTGCACCGCGTAGCCGCTGATCACCGGGGCGCCCGTTTCGCGCACGATCCACGCGGTCGAGCGCGGCGTCGACGCCGCCCGGCCGAGCCACTCGACGAACATCCCCTGGCTGCGCTTCATGTTCTGGTCGATCACCATGATCACGCCTTCGCCGCGCGCCAGTCCCGCGCGAATGCGTTCCATCGAATCGCGGTGCGCGATCGTGCCCAGGCCCATCGCGTCGCGCGCCTCGACAACCAGCTTGTCGATCACCGGATTTTTGATCTTCTTGGCGACCACTGAAATCGGATAGCCGGCGAAGCTGATCTTGCCGCCCGGCAGTTCCCACGGCCCGAAGTGCATGTACAGGAAAACCACCCCGCGTCCCTGGTTGTACGCGTTGTGCAGCACGTGTTCGTTTTCCAATTTAAAGCAGTCGCGCCAGAACGCCTCGTCCATCAGCGGAATGCGCAGGTAGTTGATCGCCTGCCGCCCGAAGTTCAGCAGCGAGCGGCGGTAGATGTCGTCCTTCTCGCTCGCGGTTTTGCTTTCGCCGAACACGATGTCCAGGTTGGTCATCGCCACCGGCCGCCGCACCTTGAGGCCATACAGCGCGCGGCCGATCCAACCGCCCAGGCGGTACGCGCCCTCCCACGACAGGCTGCGCGCCAGGCGCACCGCCAGCCAGACGGCCAGGCGCAACGGAAGATTTCCTTGGACGGCGACGCGCCGGTTGTGCGTCGCCAGGTATCGTCTGATTTTCTCTTTCGTCCACGGGAACGAAAACTCGCCGCTGCTTCTCAGCGGCTCGGTAATCTGCATAATGTCGTTTCGCTCGCTGCAAGAGGGTAGAACGCCTTGGCGCTTGTGACATGGTTGGGGGGGGAAGTCAATCGAGAAAGAAAAGGCAATTTTCCCAGCATTGCGGGCGCACGGAAATTTTTTCGCGGTGCGGATCGGCGCGGGTTCCTACACCTTCATCCGCGTCCAATGGCCGCGCAGGAAGCGCGTCAGCAACAGGATGCCCAGGGTGATCACGTAGATCACCGCCGCCGTCCACGCGCCGAAAATTTCGTACTTCAGATGAATGCCCAGCAGGTACACGCCCGGCATGAAAACCAACGTCGCGCAACCCAGCATGATCAACATCGGCGCGCGCGTGTCGCCCGCCCCGCGCAGGGCGCCGGTGATCGTCATGCCGATGCCGTCGAAGGGTTGGAATATCGCCGCGAGCAACAACAGCCGTCCGCCGATGAACACCACCGCCGGATCGGCGTTGAACGCGGCGATCAAATGCTCGCGCGTCAACGCCATCGTCAGGCCCATCAGCGTCATGTAGCCCACGCCGATGCGGATCGTCCACCACGCCGAGCGCTTGGCCAGATCGACGCGCTGTGCGCCCAGGTACTGGCCGACCAGCGTCGTGCCGACCACGCCGACCGCCGCCGCGGGCAGAAAGCTGAAATGGATGATCTGAAAGATGATCATGTGCGCCGCCAGCGCCGCCGGCTGCAACGTCGAAGCGTAAATCGAAAACAGCATCCAGGCGAACATGTCGAAGGCCCAGGCGAAACCGATCGGCATGCCCACTTTGAGGAAGCGGCCGATCTCCCGCAGCGTCGGCAGGCCCAGCGTGCGCGTGCGGTACAGTCGGTGCCGCCGCTCGTCGAAGTAAATCGCGAGGTACAGCAAGGCTTCGCAAATGCCGCCGATCAGGCTGCCCAGCGCCGCGCCCGGCACGCCCATCGCCGGCACGAACCAACCGCCGAACACGAACCAGATCGTCAGCGCCGCGTTGACGATGTTGGCGACGATCGTCACCACCATCGGCGTGCGCATGTCGCCCAGGCCGCGCAGGAAGCTGGTCAGCGTGAAGTTGACGAACAAAAACGGCACGCCCATGATCCGCACGTTCATGTAGGCCAGAATGTGCGGCGCGACCGCCGGGTCGCTGCCCAGGATGCGGATCATCGCCGGCAACAGGGGAATCAGCGCCCACACCAGCACGGTGAACAGCGGAATCAAAAACGCCGCCGTGCGCACGTGGCCGCTGATGCGATGATGGTTGCCCGCGCCGTAATCCTGCGCCACGAAGGTGTTCACCGCCGTCAGCGTCGCGGTGAAGACCACCGCCAAGCCCCAGGTGAGCATCGCGCCCAATCCCACCGCGCCCTGTTCCGGCGTGCCCACGCGCCCCATGACCAGCGTGTCGACCACGCCCATCAGCGAAAAGGAGACGAACGACACGACCAGCGGCGCGGCGAGCGTCAGCACTTCGCCGACGGTGCCGGAACGCGGGGTGACGACCTCCAGGATGGCGCGGTCGTTGTGGTCGGATGGCGTGGACATGATGTTCCTCGAAAAAGCAAACGGCGAGGATACGAGCCTCGCCGCCGCGAAGCAAGGGGAATTGCCGATAAATTTTCGCCGAACGATCGACATCGAATCCGTCGCCGAACGAAAATGACCCGCCGCGGTTGACGGGTACGCGTGTAGGGGATAGATTGTCCGCAGGAGGCCCTCATGGAAACATTGCCCCGCAAGCAACGGCAGATCATGGAATTCATCCGCACCCATCGCGAACGCGAAGGCGTGCCGCCCACCTACCGGGAAATCGCCGAGCACTTCGACGTGACCATCTCCACCATCCAAGAGGCGATCGCCGCGCTGATTCACAAGGGCGCGCTCGAACGCGTGCCGGGCAAATCGCGCGGCCTGCGCGTCGTCGAGGATGTCGCGCACACGCCGGCCACCGTGCCGATCGTCGGCCTCACCGCCGCCGGTCCGCCCGCGCTGGCGCTGGAGCACATCGAGGGACACCTGACCATCGACGGCAGCCTGTTCCCCGAGCCCAAACTGTTCGCCCTGCGCGTCCACGGCGACAGCATGATCGAAGACGGCATCTTCCACGGCGACTACGCGATCATCGCCCGCCGCGCCCAGGTGGAAACCGGCGAAATCGCCCTCGCGCTGATCGACGACGAGGAAACGACGATCAAACGCATCTACCCCCGCGGCGACAAGGTCGAGCTGCGCCCCGCCAACCGCGACATGGCCCCGCTGATCTACGACGCCCGCCGCGTGCGCATCCAAGGCAAGGTCGTCGGCCTCTGCCGCAAGCTGGGGTGAGGTAATAAGGTCAGGAAAAGTATCGGCCGGTCCTAAAAAATCGGTGATTTCATCGTGTCTCTGTATTTTTTCCGAGGGGTTACAAGTTATTCCTGGTCATCCTCGGGCTTGACCCGAGGATCTGGCGGCGGCCAGTACCGGCTTTCGCGCGGCCCTGCCGCCGGCCGAGGTTTCACACAATGAAGGCAAATCATAAGTCCAGGAATTATTCCCCGCATTTTTGGCCCTGTCATCCCGACCGCAGCGGAGGGATCCCTTTCCAAAAGGTCAGGAAAGGTATTTGCTGGTCCTGGATGCCCGCTTAAAAATCGGGGACATGATTTCATCGTGTTCATGTATTTTTTTGAGGGGTTACAAGTTCTTGTCATCCTTTCCAAAAGGTCAGGAAGTTGGTCCTGGATGCCCGCCTGCGCGGGCATGACAATTCTTTCCGTCATCCTCGAGCTTGACCCGGGGATCCAGGATTCGTTTAACGCCGTGCCATGCGCGGCCTTCCTTTTAGAAAAGGTCGGGAAGTGTATTTGCTGGTCCTGGATGCCCGCCTACGCGGGTATGACAAGGAAAGACCCACTGTCAGTCCGGAAAGAAAAGCCCCCTCGCCGGCGGAGGGGGCCGGTCTATCAGTGGAAAATAACTTACGCGTCGGCGGCGGGCGGGGCCGGGAACTCGACCGGCTCACCGCGCAGGTAGCGGTCGATGGCGTCGGCCGCGTTCTTGCCCGCGCCCATGGCCAGGATGACCGTCGCCGCGCCGGTGACGATGTCGCCGCCGGCGAACACGCCCGGGAGGTTGGTCGCGCCGGTGTCCGGGTCGGCGATGATGTTGCCCCAGCGCGTGGTGGCCAGGTTCTCCGTCGTGCGCGTCAGCAGCGGGTTGGGGCCCTGACCGATGGCGATGATCGCGATCTCGACCGGGATGATGTGTTCGGAGCCCTCGACCGCCGTCGGACGTCGGCGGCCGGACGCGTCGGGCTCGCCCAGTTCCATCTTCAGGCATTCGACGCCCGCGACCCAGCCCTTGCCGTTGTCCAGGAAGCGCACGGGGTTGGTCAACAGGCGGAAATCCACGCCTTCCTCCTCGGCGTTTTCCACTTCCTCTTCGCGGGCGGGCAACTCGGCGCGGCTGCGCCGGTAGATGCAATAGACCTTTTTCGCGCCCAGGCGCAGCGCCACGCGCGCCGCGTCCATGGCCACGTTGCCGCCGCCGATGACGGCCATGGTGTCGGCGATGCGCACCGGGGTGTCGTAATCGGGGAACTTGTAGGCCTTCATTAGATTGACCCGGGTGAGAAACTCGTTGGCCGAGTACACGCCGTTGAGGTTCTCGCCGGGGATGTTCATAAAGTACGGCAGGCCGGCACCCGTGCCGATGAACACCGCGCCGAAGCCGTATTCCTGCATCAGTTCGGGCAGGGTGGACGCGCGACCGATGATGAAGCTTGTGTGGATTTTCACGCCGAGTTTCTGCACGTACTCGACCTCGCGCTTGACGATCGCCTTGGGCAGACGGAACTCCGGAATGCCGTAAACCAGCACGCCGCCCGGCGAATGGAAGGCCTCGAAAATCTCGACCTCGTAGCCGCGCTTGGCCAGATCGGCCGCGGCGGTCAGTCCGGCCGGACCGGCCCCGACGATCGCCACGCGTTTGCCGGTCGGCGCGGCGACGGTGAGATCTTCGGCGACGCCGTGGTCGGCCTGGTAGTCGGCGACGAACCGCTCCAGGCGGCCGATGGCGATGGCGTTGCCCTTGTTGGCCAGCACGCACACCTGCTCGCACTGCGATTCCTGCGGGCAGACGCGGCCGCACACGGCGGGCAGGCTGTTGACCGACTTGATCAGGTCGGCCGCTTCCAGGAAATGCCCGTCGGCGACCAGCTTGATGAACTGCGGAATCGGCACCTCGACCGGGCAGCCGGCGATGCAGGGTTGCTTCTTGCACTGCAGGCAGCGCGACGCCTCGATCCGCGCCTGCTTGGGCGAATAGCCCAGGGCGACCTCGTCGAAGTTGGTCACGCGCACGCGCGGGTCCTGGCGCGGCATGTCGATGCGCTTTTTCATCCGCTCGACCGCTTCGCCGGCCTCCTCGGTCAGGATGTAGTCCCACATGGCGCGGTGCTCTTCGGAGGCGTACATGCTCTGGCGCGTGAGCAGCTCTTTGAAGTTCACCTGGTGGCCGTCGAACTCGGGACCGTCGACGCACACGAACTTGATCGCGCCGCCGACCTCGACGCGGCAGGCGCCGCACATGCCCGAACCGTCGAGCATGATCGAGTTGAGGCTGACCTCGGTGTGGATGTTGTGCGGGCGGGTCGTCTCGACGACCGCGTTCATCATCTCCACCGGGCCGATGGCCCAGACGCGGTCGATCGGCACGCCGTTTTCGATCAAGTCGGCCAGCGCCGTGGTGACAAATCCCTTGCACCCGTAGGAGCCGTCGTCGGTGCACAGGATCAACTCGTCGGCGAACGCCATGAACTCCCGTTCGAGGATCATCAGATCCTTGCTGCGTGCGCCGATGACGACGGTGACCTTGTTGCCGGCGTCCTTGAGCGCGCGGGCGATCGGAAAGACCGGCGCGGCGCCGACGCCGCCGCCGACCAGCACGACATGGCCGTAGTTGTCCAGGCGCGTGGGTTCGCCCAGCGGGCCGACCAGATCCAGCAACAGGTCGCCGGTGGTCAGGTGCGACAGCCGGCGGGTCGAGGCGCCGACGGTTTGGAAGATCACGGTGATCCACCCCTGCTCACGGTGGAAATCGACGATGGTCATGGGTAGGCGCTCGGCCTTTTCATCCATGCGCAACACGACGAACTGGCCGGGTTGCGCCTTGGCCGCCAGGATCGGCGCCTCCAGCTTGAACTGGATGATCGAGGGCGTCAGGTCGCTCCGCTCGATGATGCGGGTATTGCGAAAGCCGGTGGACCGGCATTGATGCTTTTTGGTCGTTTCGGTGCTGTTGGCTTGCATGAAATCCTCGTCCGGTTTAGGCGATGGCGTCAGCGGTTGTCGTCGCCGAGCATGGTTTGGATCAAGGCAACCACCTTTTTGGGATCGTATGGTTTTTCCAGAAAAGCGTCGGTTTTCATCCAGTGTCCGTCGCGTTGTTGGTCGAAACCGAAACCGGTTCGTTCCTTGACCGCCGAAACCATGATGATCGGAATTTCGCGCAGGGCGGGATCGCCTTTGATTTTCTTGGTCAGTTGGAAGCCGGTGTCGTGGTCCTCGATCATCAGGTCCAGCAGGATCAGGTCGGGCCGATCCAACTTGACATGCTCGAGGCCTTCGATGCCGGTCGCCGCGGTGATGACCTGGTAGCCGTGTGCTTCGAGAAAGGTCTGCGCGGCGAAAACAATGTCCGGATCGTCGTCAATCACCAGTATTTTTTTCGGCATGTTCATCGAGTCTCCTACCGAGCCCAGGGCTCCCTTTCCATCCGTAAACCGGGGGCAGTATATAGAAGTCGGAATCGTTTGTAAATATCATTGCGAAAATTTTCACAGCGTGAATGAAGTTACAATGCCATGAATTCATTTTTGTTTTTCATTGTGCTTTTGAGAGGCATAACTTCGTTGGCGACTTGAGCAATTTTCAATGTGAAACATTTCACTATGTGTCATACGTGGTTTAATTCCCGTTTTCTGTTTGGTCTCCTTTGCCGCTCCGCGTAATTCCGTTTGTTTTTTCGGCGTTCGTATCAATCCTGTCGGCAAGTGGTGCTGATTGTTTTTTCTGCCCGAAACCTTAGCAATCAAAAACAAAATAAGAATTCGTTTCCGGTTGTCGAGATGGAGCGGTGAACCTGGTGGAGATCAACGATCCACTTGGCGGGTGTGGAAAAGGAGGCACGACGGCAATGGTTGTGTTGTGTGGTGTTGACTGAGCGACGCCGTTGCGCGACCGTGTCGGAAAAGGATTGACCAACCAAAGCAGGATCGACCATGCGCATTCTCGTGTTTGGACCCGGCGTGATCGGTTCGATTTTCGCCGGCAAACTGGCGCAGAGCCCATGCCATCAGGTGGAGGTGGCGGCACGCGGACGCCGGCTGGCGGCGATCCGCGAGCACGGTCTGCAACTGCGCGACCTCGACGATATCGTCGAGCATGATGTGCGCATCGAAGTGTACGAACGACCGGACCCGGCGGTGCGCTACGATCTGGTGATTGCGGCCCTGCGCGCCGATCAGGTGGACGCCGCATTACCGACGCTGGCGGCGTTGCCCGGCGACGGCGACATTGTGGTGGTGGCGAACAATCCGTTGGGGTACGCGTCCTGGTCGGCGGCACTGGGCAAGCGGCTGGCGATCGGATTTCCCGGCGCGGCGGGGTTCATCCGCGACGACGTCGTGCACTATCGCATCGTGCATCCGTGGCTGCAGGCGACCACGCTGGGGGAAATTGACGGCGCGATCACGCCGCGGCTGCGTGGGTTGCTCGGCGCGTTCAACCGGGTGGGCATCCCCACGAGGCTGAGCCGTAACATCGACGCTTGGCAAAAGTACCATGTCGCCTGGGTCGCGCCGTTGGCCGCGGCGATTTACCTGGCCCAGGCAGACGGCGCGCCGCTGGCGGAAAAACCGGCTTTGCAGCGGTTGATGATCGCGGCGATGAACGAAGGAACAACCGCGCTGCGGGCGATGGGCGTACCGCCGACGCCGGCGAAGATGAACCTGCTGCGCTGGACGCCCGCGCAGTGGCAGGCGGCGATTTTACGCCCGGTGACGCGCACGAAATTTTTCGCCGATCTGGCCGTGCCGCACAGTCTGACGGCAACCGACGAGATCCGGCTGCTGGCGCGTCAATTTATGGAAGTGATCGACGCCGCGCCGGTCACCACGCCGCATCTACGCGAACTGTACGGATCATTCATTGTCTAGATGACAGCTCGGAAAGAACCGCCGCTGGAACAGGAATCGGCATTGTCGATCCAACCGGCCGGCGGAATAACGATCTCACCTTGTCAGATACATCATCTCCGCACTAAGAAAGGCGACTCGATCGCCGGCTTATTCCCCCATGCATGCGATCATCGCGACTTATGGGATCAGTGCGTTTTTCGGGATTTTCCAGTAATTGTACAAAGGCGGGACGGCGACCTTCAACATCACGCTCAATCGCATGACCTTGTTGCTCACCGGCACGAGCGCGACGCTGCTGTTCTGGCCGGCGTTCGACGGCAAACCGGTTAGGACGCATCAATGGGCTGCGCTAGGCATTGTCTTTGTCGCCATCGGTTTTATGTCCTGGGTGAGTCATCGTCGCCGGTCGGAAGACGGGGCGCTGATTTGAACGCCCGCTCAAATCTCCAGTAAAATCAGGAGGTTCACATCACTTTTCGGCAGTCGGGACGATGGCGGTTGTTACGGCGGTTAGCCATCAAAGTCAAACAATAATACTATGATTACTACACTATAATAGTGAAAATAGTAACAATTACAACTAATTGTATATAAAAGAATATTCAGAGGCGAATAATGATTATTAACTAATATTTCCGGGAATTATGACCGAAGCTTTGAGGAAGAAGGGTCTGTACATAAAGCGAAATTATTTATACGAGGGAAATCAATGATGACGATTGGGTTGGTGTTTATCGGTGGCGGACATGCAGCGAAGGTTTTGCTTAACCTGTTTCTTGGTGATGAGCAAAGTCGAGTTTTAGGCGTGGTGGATCCCAATCCGAATGCCGAAGGAATCAAGCGGGCGCAGGAACTGGGGATTCAGACCGATAGCGACATGAGCAAGATGATCAAACGACCCGAAGTGAACGTTATTGTGGAGTTGACGGGGAACGCGGCCGTCCGCCAGCGGGCGATCAATGAAATGCGACAGGACCAGGAAATCATCACCGCTTCGGGCGCGCGCATTTTAGTCAACATGGTGAAGCGGCAGACAGACTTCCAGGACGTGTTCGGGGACCTGATGGCGCGCATGCAGTCGGCCATCGGGGATATCGACAAAACGGCCGACCAGACGCAGGAAGTGCTCGATGATTTCAAGATTTTAGCGCTCAATGCGCAGATTGTCGCGGCGAAGATCGGCAGCAGCGGGGCGGGGTTCGGCGCGGTGGTCAATCAAATGAAGGAATTGATCGCCAATATCGAAACGCTGGTTTCCGACATTCACGGGACGTCGGACGAGAGCAACGAAGTGCTCGATCTGTTGAAGGTTGCCGAAGGCAAACTGCGGCACGAAGCAGCCTGAAGCGAAAAAGGCTCGACCAAAAAAAAAGGATTGACAACGGCGCAATAATTAGGTATTCAGATTCCGTAATACGAAATAGGGGTCCGGTGATCAAATCGATTCTGAACATCTCCGAAGCCGCCAACCTAGGCATTCACGCGCTGGCTTACATGGCCACGCTCGGGCCGGCCGAACCGGTCAGCGCGCAGCAGATCGCCGAGGATCTGCATGTGAGCGAATCGCACCTGAGCAAGGTGCTGCAAAAGCTGGCGCGCGACGGGCTGATCGAATCGACGCGCGGCGCGAAAGGCGGGTTCTTTTTTGCGCAGAGTCCGGATAAACTGACGCTGTTGGATATCCTGGTGGCGGTCGACGGGCCGTTGCCGGTGCATGGATGCCTGCTGGGCAAACCGTTGTGTACGGCGGCGCCCTGCCGCTTAAAAGGATTGCAGGATCGCATTGCCGAGATGGTGGGCAACGAACTGGGGGAAATCAAACTGATCGATCTCACGCTCAAGCCGGCGCAGAAGCTGAAAGCGAAACGCACCTCGTAATCGTGAAGAAGACGGGACAAACAAGCATCGGCTTTTCGGCAATAAAGCGGAATATAGAATCCGAATACGGAAAAAGATAGCTAAAAAAAGGAGGAAACCATGTTTTGTTATCAATGTGAACAGACCAGCAAAGGCGTCGCCTGCACGACCACGGGCGTTTGCGGCAAGGATCCGGTAGCCGCCGCGTTGCAAGATGTGCTGGTGGAAATGACCAAGGGCATCGCCCAGTACGCATATCGTGCCGCCTCGCTGGGGTTGCGCGACGCGGACCTGGACCGCTTCACCCTCGACGCGCTGTTCACCACGGTGACCAACGTCCAATTCGATCCGGAGCGCCTCGTGGCGTTGATCAAGAAAGCGGCGGCGCGGCGCGATCAAGCCGAGGCGATGTACGCGACCGCCTGCGCCGAGCGTGAATTGGCGCAGGAAGCGCTGGACGGGCCGGCGGCGTTTGCGCCGGCGGCGACGACTTCCGAGCTGGTCGCCCAGGCGGCGGACATCTCGATCGCGGCCGAGAAAGAAAAGCTCGGCGACGATCTGGCCGGTTTATATGAGCTGATTTTGTACGGCCTCAAGGGCGCGGCGGCGTACCTGGATCACGCGATCATTCAAGGCGTGTACGATCCGGAGGTCGCGGTGGGTTTCCATGAAGTGCTGAATTTCCTGACCGAGAAGCATTCCGCGGCCGAGGCGACCGCAATGGCGCTCAAGGTCGGCGAACTCAACCTCAAGGTGATGGGCCTGCTCGACAAGGCCAACACCGAGGCCTACGGGCATCCGGAACCGACGAAAGTGCGCGTGTCGCCGGTCAAGGGCAAGTGCATTCTGATTTCCGGCCACGATCTGAAGTCGCTCGAAGAACTGCTCAAGCAGACGGCGGGCAAGGGCATCAACGTGTACACGCACAGCGAGATGTTGCCGGCCCTGGCGTATCCGGGCTTGAAAAAGTATCCGCACTTGGTCGGCAACTTCGGCAGCGCCTGGCAGAATCAGCGCGCAGAATTCAGCGACTTTCCGGGCGCGTTTTTGTTCAACACCAACTGCATTCAGAAACCCAAGGACGACTACCTCGACCGCGTGTTCACCACCGATGTCGTGGGCTGGCCGGGCGTGAAGCACGTGCAGGATTTCAACTACGCGCCGGTGATCGCAGCCGCGCTGGCGGCGCCTGGTTTCGCGGAGGATGCGCCGGAGCGGTTCATCACCATCGGCTTCGGCCGCAACGCGGTGCTGGGCGTGGCCGATCAGGTGATCGCCGCGGTCAAGAGCGGGGCGATCAAGCATTTCTTCCTGATCGGCGGCTGCGACGGCGCGAAGCCAGGCCGCAACTATTACACCGATTTCGCGCAGGCCGTGCCGAACGATTGCGTGATTCTGACGTTGGCCTGCGGCAAGTACCGCTTCAACAAACTCGAGTTCGGCGACATCGGCGGCATTCCGCGTTTGCTGGACATCGGGCAGTGCAACGACGCCTATTCGGCGATCCAGATCGCGGTGGCGCTGGCCGAGGCGTTCGGGACCGACGTCAACTCGCTGCCGCTGTCGTTCATTTTGTCGTGGTTCGAGCAGAAGGCGGTGGCCATTTTGCTGACACTGCTGCACCTGGGCATCAAGAACATCAAGATCGGGCCGTCATTGC
>ERZ795059.1320-NODE-1320-length-27925-cov-9.530822_pt1 | contig 27925 bp, 28 predicted proteins | sample MGYA00375143_ERZ795059 | MGnify/ENA primary metagenome ERZ795059 (study PRJEB30188, sample SAMN05720168) | activated sludge metagenome | isolation source: Anaerobic digester | place: USA | collected 2015-01-07 ... | reverse complement strand
TGACCGACGCTACTTGCGAAGGAAGCTCGACAAAAATCGGATTCGACGAGATTCGGATTCTTTATTGACCGGATTTCCGACTCGCCAAAAAAATAAAACGGGATAATCCCGTTTTATTTTGCCCAATCACACAAATTGTTTTTAGCGTTAAAATTAAGTCAATTTTGATTGTCTACTCCAACTTTATCTTCTTTCAATCCTGTGGTAATATGAGTTTTATAAACCAGTTAAATGAAAAAATGTTTTGAAATTATCAAATTGGCTCAAGAAAAATAAGTTGGAAATAATTTTGCTAACTATCCTGATTTCAGTCGGGATTTTTTTGCATTCATACAATTTTTCCAATTGGCTTCACTTTGAAATTGACCAGTCATACGACACGCTTCTTGTCTCACCTGCCGTAGAAAATGGAATCGGCAACCTACCGCTTCTCGGGCCTACTGCTGGCGGAGGCAGAGCCTTGCGATTGGGCCCCGCTTTTTATTATTTGGAATACATAAGTGCTAAAATTTTCGGTAATACTCCGCCCGGTCACGCTATGCTGGTTCTTATTTCTTCCATTTTGTCGCTTCCCCTGTTTTATATTTTTTCCAGAAGATATTTTTCCCGACCCATATCGTTCGGTTTGCTCGCCCTATTCAGTTTTTCTTTGTATATGGTCATCTACGGCAGATTTTCTTGGAGTCCGAATGTTTTGCCGTTTTTGATTTTACTGGCATTTTATTCGTTGCTTCGTGCTCTTTCCGAAAATGAACAAAAGAAAGATTTATGGTTTATTATCGCTTTTGCCGTTCTTGCCGTAATAACCCAAATTCACTTCAATGCTTTTTTTACTATTCCCACCATTGTCATCGGGCTGCTTGTCATACGCCGACCCAAACTCAAAATCCTCACTTGGGTTGGTGCCCTTTTGATTTTTGCAGTCCTTTACTCGCCCGTGATAATCAGCGACATTAAAACAAACGGACAAAATCTTCATTATTTTATCCAGAAATTCAAACACTCGGGAAGTCCCAGTGGAAATGTTCAGCAAAAGCTCGTTCAGGTTGTCCATTATCACGCTTCCGATTATTTTCTGATTCTCACTGGCATTGACCACATAAACGGAAAAAGGCTGACCGGTTATGGGTTCTCGTCTGCCGAACATAAGCCCTGGAGAATTGCTGCAATTGTCATTTTGTTTTTGGAACTTGTTCTTCTTGCATATAACCTTTTCACGGAAAAAGACCGCCAACGCAAAGATTTTCTTTGGCTGGCGACCTTGTGGTTTCTTGTTACTTTCGTTTATTTCTTCTTCGTCAGAAAAAGCGGTTTCAATATCTATCCTCGCTTTTTCTTGATATCCGCTCCGCTGGCTTTCGTATTCTTCGGTTTGATTTTAGAAAAATTGTCAAAAGTAAAGAAAATCGGAATAATGCTTGCAATAGCCATATTGGCTTTTACCTTATTCAGCAACGCAAAAGGACTTAATAAGTATTTTACCCGATTGAATAAAGTTGCAACGGAATCCGTTTCGGTGGAAACGGAAGATGTCTTTCCCAACACCGCCCGCATAACATTGGAACAACAATATCAAATCACCGATTATATTGAATCGGTTGTCAGAAAAAACAACTATCCCGTATTTCTAAAGGCCAAGCACGAATACGAACCAGTTATTTGGTATCATTTGGAAAAGAGGGGCATTTCATATAATGGAAAAATGAAAAGCAGTACCATTTACCAAGAAGCGAATTATTTCACAATCATATTCAGTGGGAAATCCGTAAATGAGTCACGCTTCAACGTTGCCGAAGAAAAGAATTTCGGAACACTCAAGGTTATCCATCTGACACCTAAAGACGATGCCGTGATACAGATTCGCCAAAATGATTCGGAAAAAGAAATCCATATTCAGAAACAACAAATCGCCCAGCTTTTTACTTGGAATAAACTCTTGGCCGGAAGAGAAAAAACGCCAGCCGACGAAGTGGCAGAAGAAAAGATTGAAGAAATTGAAGCCAATGAAATCAAAGAAGATGCGACGGCTTCTGGTTTGACCGAAGAAGAAGTTAAGGAAGAAATAAACAACGGAATTGATGATTTGGAGTAAAACTACTTTTGCTAATCCTCTTTTATCCGAATGGTGCGATAACTTCCATCTTTTTTCAGGTAGCTCATATCTATAATCATCTTGTCTTTTTTAATGGTAATTTCGGAAAATGTGCCCTGGTATTTTTCGTTCTTCACAATTCCAGGCGAAACAAAATACTTGACGCCGTCAATTTCCTGCAAAAACAAGTCTTCGATGTGTCCCGCAAAGACGGCAAACACTTTGTTTTGAGAGAAAATTTCTTGTAGTCTTTTAGCGTTATCTGGAAATCTGAAATTAGATTTTCCATCTATACTCCAAAGCGGCGGGTGGTGCAAAAATACAAGCGTTCTCTTGTCGGTATTCTTAAGTTCTTTTTCCAAAAATTTAATCTGTTTTTCCGATATGTGTCCTCTGATGTATCCTTTGCCAGGAACGACATCCGTGTCATCTTTTGAAAAATTGCTGTCCAAAATTATAATTTTGTAATTTCCCACCTCGAAAGCCTTGCTCACGTAATCGATGTCCAACGATTGCATAAACTGTTTTTTGGTCACTGAGCGTAAATCGTGGTTTCCTACCACCCAATATTTCTTCAAAGCAGTTCTATTGAAAAGGTCTTTCAAAAGAGAAAGCTCAGCCATTCCCTTGTCATAACTCACGCCAGTCCCTTCTATATTGTCGCCATTAGCTATGATGAAATTGGGAATAAAGGTATTGTTCATTTTTTCAATGAAGTAGTTTATCTTATTCACAAATTCCGACCCCAGCATCCTGATGCCCGCGCTGTTGGAACCGCTTCTGACGTGCAAATCCGTGATGAATCCTATTCTCAATTCATCGGGATTATCTCTCTTTTTTGAAGGAGATGGGAGAATCGTCGGCGTGACAGGCAAAATCTCCGCCACTTCCTCTGGCTTTGCGATTTCCACAGATTCATCTTCCGTGCCGTCATTGATTTCAACCTGTTCCGCGTCGCCTTCTATCACTTCTTCTTCTTCGATTTCCTTTTCTATTTCTTCTTCCGGACTTTCTTCGGCCAAATTTCTTTCTCCGTTGATTATTTCAACATCGATATCTTCTTTTGCAACCTTCGCATTTTTTTCATCATCATTAAAATATTTGTACGCGCCAAAAGCGGAAACCGCCAAAAGCAAAATGATTGTGACGGCAAGTATTAAACTGAATTTTGTTTTTGTCATCGTTATTTGTTTTTAACCGCAATTTTCTCAAACGCACTTTCATATTCATCAACCATTCTTTCCACCGAAAATCTTTTTTCCACGCTTTCTCGGCATTTCTCGGCTGAAATGGTTTCGGTTTTTCCGACCGCTTCCACCATCTCATCCACATTATCAACTATAAAGCCGCTGTCTCCATCTTGAATGATTTCAGGCACCGAACCTCTTCGGAAAGCCGCAACCGGCGTTCCGCAAGCCAACGCTTCCACCATCACCAGCCCGAACGGCTCTTCCCAAAGAATAGGAAACAGTAGGCATTTGGCTTTTTTGAGATACTCCGTTTTTCCCGCAAAATCCGCTTCGCCGACGAAACGCACCAATTTGCCGTCAATTTTGTCTTTCACTTCTTTTTCGTAAAACTCCTCGTCCACCGGATCAACCTTGGCAACGATAATCAAGGGAACATTGGTTTTTTGAGCCACAGCGATAGCTTCCAAAATTCCCTTGAAAGGAGTGATGCGTCCGAGAAACAGCAAGTAATTTTCTTTCTCGGATTCAAACGGAAACTTCTCGATCGGCAGCGCGTTGTAAATGACTTTCGTGTTCGGAAAAAATGACACGGGACGGCGTTGGTTTTCGCTGATAAATATCATCTCGTGGCGATGAAGCGATTTCGTTTTGTGATAATAATCAACATTGGCTTGAATGTCGGTAGTGTTATGAAAAGTCAAAGCCACCGGAACGGTGAAAAAATCCAAAAGGTTGACTATCGCCCCATCGATGTCAAAACGAAAAACTGCCGGTTCGTAATTGAAATGAATGATATCAAATTCGTGCTGGCGACCGAGAATGGTCAGCATTTGATTCAATTCCCACTGCCGGTTTTCTTCAATGTGTTCCCGGGTCGGATATGGACAAGTCTCAACCCGGGTTATTCCCTTTTGTTCGATAGTCGAACCCCCGCAACAAAAAACGGTTATCTCGTGCCCTTTTTTGGCAAGACCTCTCGCCAGCTCGTCAACGATAAGTTCGATGCCTCCGTATTTTTTCGGCGGAACAGGAACCATAACTGGTGAAACAATGGCTATTTTCATTTTTGTTTTTCCATTAACGATTTATATACGCTTTCGTAATTTTTCGCCATCACCGAAATGTCGAATTTTTTCTCGGCTTCGGTTCGGCAAGCTTCTCTTGAGATTTCGCTTGCTCTTTTCATCGCTTCGCCGAATTTCAATTCGTCATCAACAATGAATCCCGTTTTGCCGTCTTCAATGACTTCCGAAACCGCTCCGTTATTGAGAGCGATAACCGGCGTTCCAGAGGCCAACGCCTCAATCATAACCAACCCGAAGGCTTCGTTCCAGCGAGACGGAAAAAGTAAGGCTGAAGCATCGGCGAGAAGTTTTGCTTTTTCTGCATGCCCGATTTCACCGATAAATTTAATCCTTTCCCCGTCAATGTATTTCATCACTTCTTTTTCCAAGAACGGCTTGTCCTGCTCCCTGATTTCTCCAGCGATTGTGAGTTTTACATTCAGCTGGTGAGCGAACCAGACCGCGATATCGATTCCCTTGTTTTCCGAAAGCGTCCCCAAAAAAACGAAATGATTGTCTTTTTTCTCAAAATTCGGTTCAAACGATTTGACATCGATCCCGTGATAAACTGTCGCCACATAATCAAGCTCCGGCGAAAGTTTTCTTTGAGCGTCGCTGATGGAAACGAACGGATATTTTTTGAACGCTTCGGCTAAATACGTGAAGTCCGGTGGCAAACTGCTATGCAAAGTCGTCACCATCGGGATTGACAGATATGGAGCCAGGGCAATCGGGTGAAAACCCATATGATTGTGAATTATATCGAAATCCTTGAGACGTTTTCCAAGCTCAAAATACGACAAAAATTCATACGGCTGGATTCCGCTCCAGTCGAATCCGCCGATGAGTTCGTGCATCGGTTTTTCAATCACCGGCACAAGTTCGCCCCGAACCTCCGACCCTCCGCAAGCGAAAGTCGTAACTTCGTGTCCGAGTTCCGTGAGTCCTTTGGCTAAATTGGCGACCACCAATTCGGAGCCTCCGTATTTTTCAGGCGGAACCTTTTTCCAAAGTGGTGCGAGTAATGCTATCTTCATAAATTTTTATTTTACGCTTTATTCCCCATGAGATACATCTTATATTTTCTGTCCGTTACGGAAAGTAATTTTTTGGAGTATTCCTTGGTCGGAGAAATTTTTTTGTGGACATAAAAAACACAGAATAAAACCAGGGAAGAAATAAAGAAAGTTAATTTGGTTGTAAACCTTCCGCCCACGAAAAATGCTTCCGCAATGCCGACCAAAAACCAAACGCCCAAAATAATTTCTTTGTATGTGTTCTTAATAAGATTTGGCATCTTTGCCAGAATGAATTTATTGGTGCGTTCAAAGACCGACTTGGTTTGGAAAAGAAACGCAATCCAGGCTTCGGAATAAACCAGAGTCATTCCCATATGGATGAGAAATGCTCTCCATGAACGACAGAAAGGCTGCTTCTGATTTTTAAGCGACGCCCAAAAAAGAATCCTCTTGGACACTAAAGTCACCAGCAAGGAAACAGAGGCCGTATCCAGAAGATAGCGGTGCTGTTCGGTTAGCGGAGTAAAAGGCAAAAGCACGATGACATAAGCGGCGATGACCGCAAACGGCAGAAAATTCAGATGGTCCCAAGCAGTCAAATGAAGCAAAAAACCGAACCAAGATTTGAACGGAATTTTGCCGAACATTGAAAACAATGTTTTGAGCGATTGAGCATTACCGAAAGCCCATCGCCATTTTTGATGCTTGTAGGCTTCAAGATCATATGGCATCAAGCCGTAACCGACCGGGCGGTCTACGTATATGCCCTTATATCCCGCTCCGTAAATTCGCAGTCCCAAATCGGCATCTTCCGTCAACGCTTCTCCTTTGAATTCCAATTCTTTGAGAATTTTGGATTTATATACGCTGACCGTACCCGTAGAAGGGACGCAATCCAAATGATTCGCCATATTCATATAGATGCCGAAGAAATGGCGATATTCGTCGGCAATCGGCTGATTTTCTTTGGTACAATTACGATAGTGTTGAGGGAACTGAACAAGAGCTATTTTATCCTCGGAAAAATATGGAAGGGCTATAGAAAGAAAATCGGATTTTACCAAATAGTCTGCGTCAAGAACCACGGCATATTCCGACCTTGAATCCAGCCGTCCTAAAAGATAATTGAGTGCCCCCGCTTTGAATCCCGAGAGAGGGTCAACGTGGAAAAATCTGAATTTTTCTCCGAGCGTTCCGGCGAAAGTTTCCACCGGTTTCCAGACCGATCGGTCTTTGGTGTTATTGTCAATAATCAAAACTTCGTAATTTTCGTATTTGAGATGCGACAGCGTATCCAACGTCTGCATCAGAATTGTCGGCGGTTCGTTGTAGGCGGGCACCAAAATGGAAACGAAAGGCTGAGATTCCATTTTCTTTTGTTTGGGTTTGAAATTCGGAAGAAGAGCGATGGCAATCTGAAAAAAAGACAAAAAAAGCCCTGCAAAAAGATTGGGGACTACCAAAACAAGGACGATTTGAGGGATAAAAGCCGAAGTTAGCAAGATGAGAATAAAGAATAGTATGATACCCATAAATTGCAAATAATGCTTAATTGCGGGCCAAAACGCACACCGGATAAAAAATGACGCCCACTGGAACAGTTTGGCGTCATAATCGCCCAACTTCATTTTTCTTTCACTTTATTCAGCTTATCACAAAACCGAAAAAATTTCCAGCTTTTTGGCATTTTTTGGCTGAAAATCAGGCAAACAGCTTATTACGCAAAAGCTTTCTCGATTCTTCAACCAGAATCACGGAAAAAGCGACGGAAGTGATAATGAGCCATTCTTTTCCGCTCAGAGGCACCGTCCGCAATACTTTTTGGAAGAACGGGTTGTAAACCGCCAAAAGTTGCAGTCCGATAACAATTCCGGTGGCTCCAATCAAAAACTTATTGGAAAACAAATCGGAAGCGAAAATTGATTTGGTCTGGCTTCGGCAGTTCCAAGCGTTGAACCACTGGAAAATCGCCAGCGTACTAAGGGATATCGTCCAAGCTTTCCGTAGATCCGTTTCGTAATTCTGACTGAAAAGATATAACGTTCCGATTGCCATCGGCAGAGCCATCACAATCATTCGAAAAACCATCAGCCAATCAACCAAGCTGTCTTTTCCTTGAAAGAATTTTCGCTTTTTCAAAAGATCGTTTCCTTTCGGTTCCATCGCCAACGCCACATCCAAGAATCCATCCGTTACCAGATTCAACCAAAGGATTTGAGCCGCTAAAATCGGCAAAGGAAATCCCAAGAGGATCGCTCCGATAATTGTCAGCACTTCTCCGAGGCTGGTGGAAAAAAGATACAAAATAACCCGTTTGATGGTTTTGAAAATGTTCCTGCCTTCTTCCACTCCCGAAACAATGCTCCCGAAATTGTCGTCCAAAAGAACGATATCCGAAGCTTCTTTGGCGACTTCCGTGCCTATTTTGCCCATAGACACACCTACATCAGCCGAAGTCAAAGACAATGCATCGTTAACTCCGTCTCCGGTCATTGCCACCGTTTTTCCCGCCAGTTTATACGCATTGATAATTTTCAGTTTGTGAAAAGGCGTCACTCTGGCGAAAACGCTCACGTCTTCCAAGCGTTTAGCTAATTCTTCTTCCGTCATTTGCTCAATTTCTTTGCCTTCAATTATTTCGTCGCCTCTCTTCCAAATCCCCGCTTCTTTGGCAATGGCTCTGGCGGTCACTTTGTGGTCGCCCGTTATCATCACCAATTTTATATTCGCCGATGCCACTTTATTCACCGCTTCGCCAACTTCCATTCTGGTCGAATCTTCAATGCCCAAAAATCCGACAAATTCAATGTCAAATAATTTTTCAGGAATTCTTTCTTCCTTTTTCAATTTCTTCATTCCCAGAGCCACCACACGCAATCCTTTTTCCGACATTCTGGCGAAAATATCTTTCAATTTTTCTTTTTCTTCGCTGGAAAAAGCGATGGCTCGTGAAGACGTCCATAATTTTTCGGAGATGTCCAGAATTTCCTCGGGTGCTCCTACGATGGACAATAGATGCTCGTTGTTTTCTTCGTGCAATACGGCATGATATTTCAATTGGTAATCGAATGGTCTTTCTTCAATTTTCGCAAATTCTTTTTCCAAATCGGATTTTTGGAAGCCCATTTTTTCCGAAAACACCAAGGTCGCCGCTTCGGTCGGGTCACCCGATATTTTCCAAACTTTTGAAAATTCGTCAAACGCCAAGTGAGCGCTGCTGCACAAGGCTCCAATTTTTCCGAGCATCAGCAGTTCCGAATGATTGAGCGGTTCAATCGTTTTGCCGTCCAGTTCAAATTCGCCTTTCGGTTCATAACCGATTCCTTTTACAGAAAATAGTTTTCCACCGACATACGCTTCTTTGACGACCAGTTCATTCTTGGTGATGGTGCCGGTTTTATCCACCGCAATAATATCCGTTTGTCCGAGAGCTTCCACCGCTTGCAACCTTTTGACCAAGACATTGCGTTTGCCCATTCGGAAAACGCCTGTTGCCAACACCAAAGTCACGACAATCGGCAGTCCTTCGGGAATAACAGAAACGGAAACCGCTACGATTGTAGAAAATATCTCTTTAAGATTGTGCCCGTAGAAAACACCGATTTCAAGCAGAACAAAAGCGATAGCAAAGACTGCTACGATAATGAAGCGGGAAAGTCGACGGATATCTTTTTTGAGAGGCAGTTCTTCATCGATGGTTGCGATTTTCTTGGCAATGTTGCCTATGACAGTGTTGATTCCCGTCGCAATCACAACCGCTTTTCCGCTTCCCGCCACGATGCTCGTTCCTTTGAAAACCATATTCTTTTGGTCGGAAATCGGAACATCCGTTTTTTTGATGGTTTCCGAAGTTTTGAATTTCGGATTGGATTCGCCTGTAAGAGCCGATTCGTCTGTCTGCAAAGATTCGGAGAATATGATTCTGGCATCGGCGGGAACTTTTTCGCCTTCACGCAAAATAATGATGTCGCCAGGGACGACTTCTTCATCGGGAATTATGTATTCTTCGCCATTGCGAAAAACCGAGGCATTGGTTTTGATGAAATTTTTGAGGGAGGCAAAAATGTTTTGGGCTTTCCCCTCTTGGATCGTTCCGACGATGGCGTTAAAAAAGAGCACGAACAGAATGACAAAGCCGTCCGTGTTTTCGCCCGTCAGAAAAACAACGACTGTGGCAAGAAGCAGAATGAAAATGAGCGGACTTTGAAACTGGCGGAGAAATATGACCGTCAAACTGTCGGCTTCGGCTTCGGGCAATTTATTCGCTCCATATTTCAAAAGGCGATTTTTTACTTCGCCTTTTTCCAGTCCGTGTTCGCTTGTTTTTAATTCACCAATGACTTCATTGATGTTTTTGCCACAATATCCGTTTTCCATTTTTTAATTATACCACAGGCAATTCTCCAAATTATTATAATCGTATTTGTTCGTAAAAAAAGACTGGCAACCGAACCGGTTTTATCTATGCCGTACTTCGCCAAATTCTGCCCGACAAGCGTTTTTCGCGGCATTATCGGCCAAACCCCTCTCAAACCTATGAATTCTCCCACGAAGTCCAAAAATTGCGAAACTCCGCCTTTGTTCGGCGGAGTCTTTATTTCGTCCTTGATCCCCTGCAATTTCTCAATCTCATCGAGCGGATTTTTTGAAGAAAACGGCCTTATAATTTTCGTGCACGAACATCAGGTCGTCTATCAAACTTTTCAAAACCTTGTCATGCCTCTTGCCCCATCCTTTTTCAGTCGCATCCTCCCTGACCAAACTCAGCACCGTCGCAATCTGCGCGTGCAAGTCATTGTTTCGCATTTTGAACTCGATTTGTTCTATTTTTGATTTCTCCCGATCGTTGGATAGGTTCGGAACCTTTGACAGCCATCACTAACAAAGCGCCTATCCTCTGATTTATTTCTAGGCGTGATTTGTCATCATTAGCATCGTTGCTTATTTTCGTGTTAAAAAATATGGCACCATAATAACCTCCTGTCGGAGTATTCTGCGGAACTTTTACGTGAAAGGAAATATCTCGGCCTTCTTGAGGAGCCAATTCTATTGTTTTTGGAACGTCAATCCAATTTATCACATCATAGGCAATCAGTGGATGACCGGCTGTCGGCACAAAAAATTCAGCTTTTGTGGTTTCATCTGTTACATAAAAATCTTCCACATTAATTGTGACCTGGCGCTTCACATCGTCATAATTTTTGAGATTTATTGATCCTGTGCGTTCATCTCCAGAATTCAAATCCCAATCAAATCTGACTGGAGAAACCTGAAGTCCTGTTGGCGCTTTTTGTGCATACGTCCAGCTAAAATAAACTACTCCCAAAACAAGGAGCAGTATTAATGATATCTTTTTTGTTTTTTGAGGAAAAAACTTTTGCATACCAATCACTATCAGTATTTTATAAATTTCTACGGATTTGCAGTGACTTGAAATGTGGCGGTTCCAGTATAAGTTCCTGCTGTTTGCGCTGCCGGAACATCAAGCCTGAATCCCACAGCAGCAGCAGTTTCACCGGAAGATGAAACGTCTAAAATAGTGTCGTAGGCGCTTGGCAATCCAGCAAATTTTGCGTTGGTGAGCGTGTCATCAGATCCCCACCAAGTTGCATTATATCCGCTGTCAGTTCCGGTCTGCATTACACGAAATCCCAACCCTGTTCCTGTCCATGTGGCGGCATTACCATCACCAGTATTAGCAGTGCTGTCCCAAGCTGTCTTGTCTGTAATGTTGGTAGCTGCATTGGTTGAAAGATCAAGAGTCGTATCAGCATCATCTCTTCTAACCTCTAAAATATACCCCGTTGAATTATTAGTGGTTGTCGTACAAGTTGCAGTTGTTGTGACTGGAGTACCAGGCGTTAATGTGCCAAAAGCGCTGGGATCAGGACAAGTAACATCAATTGTAGAAGCCACGTCAACAGAAAGATTAACCTGATCTGTGGTTGCGCTCTTGCTTTCCATGGCCTGCATAACGCCAAAAACAGCCACGACAAGCAATGACGCAACAATTGCGGATTTTGTTATTTTTGTTTTTGTTCTAAAAAATTCTTTCAAAATATTGTTTAAATATTTAAAAAAATATTATTTATTGGTATTCCTATTTTAACACAATTATTGGCAAAAAACAACAAAGTCTTACCTGTGGATAAAATCAAAGCTTGGCTGCAACCGTAAATACTATGGCGTTTGAATATGTTCCTGATTTTTGGGATATGGCGGGAGCTACATTATACCCCACCACTGTTTCATTGCCTCCGCTTGCATAGCCAGCTTTTGTATGAAAAACGGTAGCTGCTAGTGGCACCGCGGCATAATTGTAGTTTGGATTTGTACCCCACTTTGCTTCAACGTCAGTGCCGGAAAGGACTGTAAACCCAAAACCGTTGCTGGACCAAGCGCAGGGACTGGCTATGGTGCATGAATAGTCCGGAATTTCTGTCACTGCGTCTGTGTGAAGCATCGCATGATTTTCATCCACCAAAAGATCATAACCTCCCCAAGAGTCAGTTGTGACAGTTAAGGTAGATTGGCCAGCTACTGATGATCCCGGATTAACAGACCCCAAATTCTTAGTATTTGAGTCAACTGTAAGTGAAATTCCCGTGTTGATCATATATTGAAATCCTTGCTGCAATTTATAATTTGTGCTTGACCCGATGCCTGCAACCGGTTCGCCCATTGTGTCATTCAATTTATAGTTAGTCGAACTTCCCAGTGCCCCGCTGGCGCCGATAACATCAGCATCGATTTTATAGTTCGCGCTTCCCATGGCAAAAACAAAACTAGGAATAAAAATAAAAACAAGCACAAAAATATATTTTATCAAACTTTTCATATTATTAATTATACCACAAAAAAGCAGGATTCCCATCCTGCCCTTGCTGCAAAAACTCATAATTTGAATTATTTTTCTAATATTTTTACAAATTCATCCTCATCTATGATCCTGACCCCCAATTTTTTCGCTTTATCATATTTCGAACCAGGATTTTCTCCCGCCACCACGTAGTTGGTTTTTTTGCTGACAGAAGACGAAACATCGCCCCCTTTTTTTCTTATCATATCTTTCGCCTCGTCTCTTGTAAGGCCGGAAAGTTCGCCGGTCAAAACAAAACTAAGTCCCTGCAATCGGTCATCAGTCATTAGTAATTCAGAGTTCAAAAAGTTAATTCCGTTTTTTTCCATTCTTTCTAGAAGTTTTACATTCTCTTTATTTCTAAACCATTCAACCAAGCTTTTTGCTGATTTTTCACCAATACCTTTAATTTCCAGCCACTTTTCTTGGGAAATATTGGAAAATAAACTAGCTAAAATTTTTGGATTTTGAATTTTGGATTTTATTGGAAATTTGTCATTTGTCATTGGAAATTCCGTTTTAATCGCTCGAGCGATTAAAACGGCCGTTTCCTCACCCACATGTCTGATTCCTAAAGCATACAAAAATTTTTCCAAAGATATTTTTTTGCTTTTCTCTACTGCTTCAACTAAATTCTGGGCTGATTTTTCCGCAAAACGTTCCAGTGATTCCAGATCGCCAGCAGTAAGCTCAAAAATGTCAGCCGAATTGGAAATCAATCCTTCTTCCATAAGTTTTTCCACAATTTTTTCACCAAAACCCACTATATCAAAACCTTTGCGACTGACAAAATGAATAAGCTGCTCGCGTTCCACCGCGAAACATTTCGGATTAGTGCAATAAGTTGCTGCGCTTTCTTCGCCCCGACTGCCTATTTTTATTTGTTCTCTTCTGACGGCGCTCCCGCAAATCGGGCACTTCGTCGGCATGTGGAATGTTTTTTCTTTTCCGCTGCGCAAATTATCCACCACTCCCACGATTTCCGGAATAACATCGCCCGCTTTATGGATTATAACTGTGTCGCCAATTTTAATATCCAAGCGTTTTATTTCATCTTCATTATGGAGAGTCGCTCGGCTCACAGTTGAGCCTGCTACTTTAACCGGCCTAAGGTGCGCCACCGGCGTCAGTGCTCCTGTCCGACCAATTTGAACTTTAATATCTTCAACCACCGTCGTCACTTTTTCGGGAATAAATTTATAAGCAATGGCAAAACGCGGCGATTTGCCAGTATAACCCAACTCTTCCTGAATTTTTCGAGAATTTATTTTTATTACCAACCCATCAATACCATATTCCTGTTTGTCTCTTTTGTTTTCCCAGATTTCAAAAAATTTCTGGATCTCTTCCAGATTTCGGCAATACTTATATTCGGAATTAACTTTGAATCCAAATTCTTTCAAAAATTCCAATTCTTCAACCTGCGTTTTTGGCATTTGGATTTTTAGATTGTCGATGTCGTAAATAAAAGAACTGAGTTTTCTTTTGGCAGTTATTTTCGGATCCAACTGCCGAATCGAACCAGCCGCCGCATTTCTCGAATTGGCAAAAGGTGCTTCGTGATTTTTCTCCCGTTCTCTGTTTATTTTTGCCAAATCACTTTTTTTCATCCAACATTCGCCCACCACTGTAATGTCGATTTCGTCCTTAAGTTTCAGCGGCACACTTTGAATGGTTTTGACCTGCGCCGTCACATCTTCTCCAATGACTCCATCTCCACGCGTCGCTGCTCTTCTGAGTCTTCCCTTATCGTAAGTCAAAATTATTTTAAGTCCGTCTATTTTGATTTCAACGCAGTAGTCAATTTTTTCACTGCCAAGATTTTTTTTCTGCAATATTTTGTCGTTTCTTTCTTTCCAAGCCTCAATTTCTTCAAAAGAAAAAACGTCATCCAACGACCATTGACGCTGACCATGTCTCACTTTCTCAAATTTTTCCAGCGGTTCGCCGCCGATTCTTTGGCTTGGTGAATCAGGACTTTTAAATTCCGGATATTCCGTTTCCAATTCCCGAAGTTCCCGCATCAGAGAATCGTAAACTTCGTCGCTGACTGCCGGATCATCCAAAACATGATAGCGGTGACGCAATCGGTCGATTTCTAGACTTAGCTTGTCTATGCGATTTTTAGCTTGAATTTTATTCATAATTTCATTATACAACGAAAAAATCGCCCTGACTATGGGCGATTTCGTAGTTTAAAAAATTATTGGCGAAGCGACACAGATGACTGTATGGGAATTTCAGATGTATCTTGGCCAGGGCTTGCAGTATCCTGTTGAACATATAAAACAATAGTGACCTTTCCCTTATCACCACCTCCTGATGACACAACATATACATGCGCTCTATTTATATTATTAGAAGATAAGCTTTGATAAGTATTACTAAAGCTACAGTCGTCTGGTTTTGCAGCAGATGATAGAGAATATTTCATTATTTTTTCATCTAGGGAATATCTTATGCATTGGCCTTGCGAATAATCATAAGTATCCAGAGTGTTATCCTTTGTTAAGGGTACGCCTTGAGAATTACCAGCACCAGAAGGAGATGATACTATAACACTAGTACGTAATCTTTTAGCCATAAAGTTTAAAATATACTGCGCATTTTCAATGTCTTTCTGCGCCTTTTTCTGTTTGGAATAATTTCTATAAAATCCGGCGAATGTTCCAGCTATCATCATCATAAGAATAGAAAAAACAAAAATGGAAATAATCATTTCTATCAATGAAAAACCTTTTTTTGTTGTTTTATTTTGTTGTAACAAAAAAGATGGACGTTTTTCCTCCGGTTTTTTTTCTGAGAAACTAATGAATTTTAGCATTTTTTTCATAAAACAGCTTTAAAATAGATCTGGTATTATAGAAATTGCCGAAACGCATTTATTTGCGGTTGTACAGTCATTTTTTGGATCATTCAACTCATCAACAAAGCCTTTATTATTCCATGTCACATAGACGGTTACTGTAGTTTCGTCTGTGCCCGCTTTTCGAATAGTTGAAACATCCACTCTTCTATAAAACTTTGTAGGTGTATTGCCGCTGACAGTATGCTGATAAAAGCTATTATTTTTTAAGTATAGTCTTTTATTATCTGAAGAAGAATTACAATCTGCCAAATTCCCCATTTCTTCGCTTATTCTGCAATTAGATCGCGTAAGCGGAGTTCCTGGTGGGTTAGGCTTCTGCAAATCATCATTATCTTTTAAGTTTCTGACAAGTTCAATGCCTTCCTGCGCCAACATTGATACGATAATCTGATTTTTAGAGTTCTGCACGTTGGCAATATTTTTAGTCATTAAAAAAGTGACTCCAGTAATTGAAATAGTTAAAACCAGAAGCGTAACTAAAACTTCAATCAGTGAAAAACCTCGCCTGACTTTATTGTTTCGCCAAATCGAAGTCGATGAATATGCTTTTTTTTGGTTATTCTGTTTACCTGCAATCATGTGTATGGTTTATTTATAATTGAGGTTATTATAACACAACTATTCAAAAAATTCTATGTTTCCTGCAGTTATTCCGTAAGATCAGTTTGGTTTCCTAAAAATATAAAGGGAAATATTTTAAAACCGGAAAAATTTGGGGTAAAATAATTATTAAAAAAACACTTAAAACAAGGAAAGGCGCAAACGGCACCTGGCTCTTCATGGTTTTTTTGCGCGCAATAATCAACCCTATGCTTATAATTGCTCCGACAGCAAATGAGAGCATCAATGTCCAAATTATATTCGGCCATCCGACAATAAGTCCTGCCAGCATACCAATATAAGCATCGCCATAGCCCATCCAGGTTTCTTTGGAATATGCGGCTAGAACAAAGAAAAACATAAAGGCCACCAGACCGCCCAAAATTCCGGAAACAATTTTGAGATCCAAGATTGAGACAGCCAAATTAAAATTTTGCCAATCATAAGTTAAAAAATATGCAATTGTAACCGCTATTCCAATCCAGAGAATCAGCATGGGAATTTCCATATATTTCAGATCATAGATGAAAATAACAGCCAGTAGTGAAAATATAGCCAGATAATATGCAGTCAAAATCCAGCTGGCAGAATTATATGGCAGAAAAAAATAATTTCCCACTAGTGCAAAAACAACCCCGGTCAGAAACTCCGTTGTCGGATATTGCCAGGAAATCTTCTCTCCGCAATCGCGGCATCTGGCTGAAAGAACAATGAAACTCAGAAGCGGAATATTGTCGAACCAGCGGATTTTTTTCTTGCAATGCGGACAATGCGAACGTTCCAAAAGCGACTCAACCGCATTGAGACGATAGACCACGGCATTCAGAAAACTGCCGATAATGAGACCAAAAATAAAAAAGATAGCAAGCATAATTTTGAAATTTTAACTTATTAAATTATAGCATAGAAATAAAAAAACTAAAAGAGTATATTAAAATTGCTCTCCGGATCCAGTTTGTTAAAATTATTTTAGGCAAATTTTTTATCTAATTTTTCCACACGATATTTAAGAGTTTTGTGATCAATTTTTTCAAATTTTTTATTCAAGAAGAACAGTCTTCGCGTTGAGTCATTTTTTACCTAAAATAAGACATGATTTATACCAAAAAAAGAAACCCCGATAAAATCGAGGCTTCTTTTGTTTTTCATTTTTTGATACTCAGAAACTGTACTTGAGTTTGGTCATTATATTGCAACTACACTTACTGGCAGGAAGAATCATTAGTGTTACATTCAATTGTTACCGTGGCACATGTAATTGCATATGTCTCTCCAGCAACTGAACCGGCTGCCCATACACATCCAGCTGGAGCAGCGGGGTAAACAGCATTATTTGGAGTGCTACAAACTTCACCGTTATCCGCAGGATCTACTACCGTATTCCCCTCCAAGACACATGACGAGGCATAAGGCATAACACTTTTCGCAGCTTGAGTTCCGGCTGAAATTTGAGCTTTAGTTCTGGCACTATTTGTACTGACTAAAATCACACCAGCCAAAATTCCAATGATTGCAATAACGATCAAAAGTTCAATTAACGTGAACCCTTTTTTTGTTTTTTGCATAAACATAAATTTTAAAGATTATTTAATTTTTAGCTTTAGTTGTCCGCTAAAAAATTAGCAGACAAAAAAACTAAAAATGCTCTATGTAGCAGAACAGTTTCCTCCAGCTGAATAATCACATGTAATAACGTGCGAAGCACAAGTAGCAGTTATGTTTGTTCCTGCTGTGCCACCGGTCCAGGAGCATCCATTTGGCATTGCAGGATATGTAACGCTTGTATCACCAACGCAAACAGCCCTTGTTGCAACAGGAGGGGTAGTTACAGTACCACCACGGACAAAACAATCAACGGCATATGGCATTACACTTTTAATTGTTTGCATACCGGCAGAAACTTGCGCCTTGCCTCTGGCTGAGTTTGTGCTGACCAAAATAACACCAGCCAAAATACCGATGATCGCGATAACGATCAAAAGTTCAATCAACGTGAAACCTTTTTTCATTTTTTTCATAATTTCACACCTCCTCTCATCAAATTCCTCAAAATCTCTGATTTTGAAACCCGCCTCACATCAACAAAAATTGTCTTTGTGATTTGAAGTAAAGAAATTTGAGAGTCCACTTTATTCCCTTAAAACTCGTGGGTTTAAACCAATGCGATTAACACGCGTTCTCTGGAAAAGTGGCGGACATCAATTTCTTTTTCTAGTCTTCAATTTTTCAAGAATTTTTTTAATTTTTATTTTATCTATAAATCTGATAGTTATTTCACAGACTATGGACAGCTAGTTGCATCACTGCAGTCGCTTTGAGCCACACTACATTTTATGAAAGCAGGACTTTCTCCGGTTTTTGTAAGACAAAAAACATAATTCCCTGCAGCTAAAGTTCCGTTTGTTGCGCCATAATTCCAGCCTGTTTTTGCTGAGATATTTGGCCAATCAGCATTTGCATGCCCAGCGACGCCAGTACATATATCTGAATTAGCCGTAGGAACAGAAGCAACACCCCCATCATCCGCGCATGTTACCAATTCCGGTAAAACACTGGCTGCGCTAGTCATCGCTGAAGCTCTTTTTGATTTATCGACAGAACTTTTCATACTGACAGTCACTACACCAGCCAAGATGCCGATAATTGCGATGACAATCATAAGTTCGATTAAAGTGAATCCTTTTTTTAATGACAAATTTTTTTTCATTTTCATATTTTTATTTTTTACATCAATCTATATAAACTTATTAAATTATAGCACATTTTTACAAAAAAAGCCTGTGCATAATTTTTTTATCAGATTGAACTGGTGATGCTGTATATAGGCATCAGCACCGCGAATACCAAAATGGCTACGCCTACTCCCAGAACGCATATCATTATCGGTTCAAGCATTGTTGCCAGATTGCGCGTGATGCGATCTGTTTCTTTGCCGTAGAAATCTGAAATATGCCTGAGAACTTCGCTAATTTTTCCTGATTCTTCTCCGATTCTTATCATTTGAGCCACAATCGCCGGAAAATTTTGATTGCGCGCAAAAACACCGCTCATATTACCGCCTGTTTTGACTTCATCAGCCGCCCGCAAAATAGCGCTCTCGTAAGATTTATTATTTACAACTTCACTAACAATGATAAGCGCCCTCACAATTGGTATGCCTCCATCCAATAGTACGGCTAGATTTTCGGAAAATCTGGAAATATATATGTATCTAAAAATATTGCCGACAATTGGTATTTTGAGCTTAATCACATCAAATTCTTTCTTGCCATCCTCAGTTCTAACATAGTATATCGCTGAAAAAACAATAATTATTATGCCAAGAAGAACAGCCCACCAATAATGGCTCATGAAATCTCCTAGGGACATTAAAGCTTTTGTATACCAAGGAACTTGCACATTCATATCCTCGAAAACAGCCGTAAGTTTAGGCAACACAATCGTAAAAACCACAAAGCCGATTATAATTGCCACCGTGCAGACAAATAATGGATAAAACATGGCTCCCTTTATTTTTGCGTTCAATTCATAGTTTTTTTCAGTATTGTCAGCCAAAAACATGATCGAGCGTTGCAAGTTTCCCGAAGCTTCACCGGCTTTAACCATACTCACAGCCAAAGTTTTAAAAACCATTGGATGCTTTTTCATGGCATCCGACAAAGATGATCCGTCTTCAATATCTCCAATCATTTCCTTTGTCGTTGTTTTAAGATAAACATTTTCAGTTTGATCGCCCACTGCCTTGAGCGCAGAGACTATCGGCACCTTGGCGTCCAACAGCGTTGCCATTTGGCGGAAAAAAACCGACAATTCTCGGGCATTTACCCCCGCCCAGATGCGCTGAAGATCTTTCAATACGCCAGAAATTTCTTTTTCTTGTTCGACTGCAATCGGAATAAGTCCTTTTTCTTGAATAATAGTAACAGCTGATTCACTGCTGTTTGCTTCTATTGTGCCTTCTCGCAGTTGGCCTTTTGGATCTTTAGCTTGAAATGAAAAACGCATATTTATTTGGACCTAACGTTTCAAAGTCTTTTTATTTAGAAATAAAGACATTTGGACGTTCGGATCTTGTTTATTGTTTTTTATTTATTAACATTTGCAAATATTCTTTATTTTTTGTATAGTCATAGGCATCATCCAGCGTGATCATTCCGCGCTGAATCAAATCGGCTAATGACTTGTCCAATGAAATCATTCCGTCTCGAAGACCTGTTTCAATAACCGAATCAATCTGGTATGTCTTGTTTTCCCGGATTAGATTTTCAACTGCATGATTGTTGATCATTATCTCTAGAGCCGGAATTCTTCCTCCGCCTACTCGCGGCACTAATCTTTGCGAAACTACACCTAAAAGAACGCTAGCCAACTGAGAACGAACCTGATTTTGTTGGTGCGCCGGAAAAACATCTATAATTCTGTCTATAGTTTGAGAAGTATCATTCGTATGTAATGTTGCTAAAATCAAATGTCCAGTCTCTGCTGCCGTCATGGCTGTGCTGATAGTATCCAAATCCCTAAGCTCGCCAATAAGAACTACATTGGCGTCTTCGCGGAAAATGCTACGCAACCCTTCAGTAAAGGACTTTGTATCCCTGCCAATTTCTCTTTGATTTATAATGCACCTGTCTTGCTCATAGACATATTCCACTGGATCTTCAATTGTAATTATGTTTTTGTCTTCATTATGGTTAATAAAATCAATCATGGCTGAAAGTGTGGTTGATTTTCCATGGCCTACAGGTCCGGTAATCAGCAACAGTCCCTGCGGCTTACGGGTAAACTCATAGAGTGTTGTCGGAATATTCAATTCTTCAAGAGTGCTGAGTCGTCCGGAAACCATACGCATAGCCACGCTGATGTTTCCCTGCTGAAAAAAAACATTTGTCCTGAAACGAACCTTGTTTTCAAGATTATAGGAAAAATCAACTTGCCCTTCTTCCAGTAGCCTTTTTTTATTTTCTTCGCTAAGAAGAACATTGCTTAGCATTTTAGTGTCTTCCGGAGAAAGTATGCTTTCCTGTGTCAGCGGGTAGAGCTTGCCGTCGATACGAAGGGTTGGATATCTTCCTACCACCAAATGCAAATCAGAAGCATTCTGCTGAGCCGCCAATTTTAAAAGATTTTTCATTCTCTGCTCGCTATGATCTACAGTCATGTTTATTTTTAATTTTAATTTTTAAAATTTTTGAAAAACTTATGTTTTATAGAAGTATTATACCAAAATTTTATTTTTTCAGCAAAGCATTTACTTTTTCAACAACTTCCGATGGAGTAAATTGCGATTTAACAAGATAATCACTAGCTCCTATTTCTTCACTTTCTTCGACTTTTTCTTCCTCGGATATATTAGTCAGCATTATTGTCGGAATATTTTTCCATCTTTCGTCTTTTTTAATTTTCTTCAGTGTTTCTATTCCGTCCATCTGCGGCATTATTATATCCAAAAGTATCACATCAGGCTGAAAGCTTTCCAATTTTTTCAAAGCCTCCAATCCATTGACAGCCACTGCTGTTTCATAGCTTTCCTGTGAAAATTTAACCTGATATATATCACTAATAAAGACATCATCCTCGACAATTAATATTTTTTTCTTTTCATTTTCCATAAAATTATAAATTAGGAATTAGAAATTTATTACATTATCCCTTATCGTCTTCCACTTCCCCTCCGACACTTTTGCTGCCTTCGGTCACGCGCTCAATTTCCGCTAATGTTGTCAGGCCTAAAATAACTTTCAATAAACCGTCTTGCTTAATTTTAATCATGCCTTGTTTTTCAGCGTATTTTTGCACTTCAGTTTCGGCTCCATTTTTTTCAGAAATTATTTCTTTTATATCCTTGTCGATTTCAAGGGCTTCAAAAATAGCTATCCGGCCTTTGTATCCGGTATTTCCGCATTCTTCACAACCCTTGCCTTCAAAAACATGGATTCCATCGGTCAGATTAACTCCGTATTTTTCTAATTCTTCTTGCGGCAATGTTTCTATTTGATTTTTTATATTTTCCAGAACACTTTGAGGGATTTTAATTTCTTGCTTGCAGTTTTTGCATATCCTTCTAACAAGACGCTGAGCGGCAACAACTCGGAGAGAAGACGATAAAAGAAATGGCTCTATGCCCATATCCACAAGCCGCGGGATAGCTCCGATTGAACTGTTTGTATGAAGAGTTGAAAGCACCAAATGCCCTGTCAGCGCAGCATGAATTGTAAGTTCGGCGGTTTCGCTATCGCGTATTTCCCCGACCATAATAACGTTTGGATCCTGACGCAAAATTGAGCGAAGACCGCTAGCAAATGTATAGCCGATTTCCGGATTAATCTGGCTTTGATTAACCCCGCTAATTGAATATTCCACCGGATCTTCCAGCGTAATAATGTTACGTTCCTCTTTGTTTAAAATATCCAAACAGGCATAGAGAGTTGTTGATTTTCCGCTACCAGTCGGGCCTGTCATAAGAATAATTCCGTAGGGCTCCATAACATTTCTTACTAGTATGTCCTTTCCTTTGCCGATAAGACCCATGCTTTCGAGATCGACAATTTTATTTTCCGTATCCAAAAGACGCATGACTATTTTTTCCCCTTCAACTACCGGCAAACTCGAAACACGGAAATCAACAAAATGACCGCCTTCGTCAGAAAGCTTAAAGCGACCATCCTGTGGTTTTCTTTTTTCGTCAATCTTAAGATTTGAAAGAATTTTTATTCTGGAAACTACTGCTCGGCCAACTTCTTTCGGAATAGACAATGAAGAATGTAAGACCCCGTCTACACGAAAACGCACTCTATACTCTTTGCCGAAAGGCTCAATATGAATATCGCTAGCCTTACCTTCAATAGCATGGCGGGTAATAACGCTGAGTAATTTCGTTACAGGAGCGGCTTGCATGCTATCTATTTCTTTTTTTTCACTTTCTTCCACTACGTTAAAATCAGCATCGTCTTGCAATAATTCCATGGCTTCTTGGATAACTTTTTCTGCGCCACCTGAATATTGCTCGGCCATATCCTGGAAGATTTCTTCAGAAATCAGATACAAATCAAGCTCAATCTTCTTTTTTTCAACAATAAAACGCAGAATATTAAGCGCATTTATATCATTGGGATCAACTATTCCAACTTTTACCTTCTTTCCGTTTTTTTCAAATGCAATGATCTTGTGTTGAATGGCAATATCACGAGAAATAATATCCAACACTTCGTTATTGATTTTTGGAGCTTCCTCCAAATAGGGCATACCCAAAAAGTTTGCCTTTTCAGCCAATGGGTTCGAATCCTGATCTTGCTGAGAATTATCAGTAGAAAAATTTTTTGTTTTGATTTGTTTTTTATTTTTCTCTTCAGACATAGTTTATTTCTCTTTTAGAACACACTCTAAAATTACAAACACTGATGTGGCTGTCAAAAAACAATATCTCCGCTTTGCCAATCATACTCTAAGGAAGAAAAGGATTACTTTTTCCTTCTGCCATACCTTGGTCACTAGGCAGACCAGAAACTATTTTTTGTGACCTATATCCAGTTAAGGTTGTAACAATGCTTTCATCAAGAGTTGCTTTGAATTCCGCCAAATTATTTTCATTAATTTTTGCTTTTTCAAGATAACCAAAATCTATAACAATTTCAGCCAGCAATGATGTAGCTTGATTATTACCAGTTGCTTCGCCTGGATTGTTTGTGTTGTTCGTAACTTCTTCCTTATATATTTTCAATGATTTTATGTTATTAAACAAAGCCATTTTTTGCAGTTGATCGAAAAAAAGCTGCATCTTTTCATACTCGCCGATAATTTTTATTGTGGCTTCGCTAAAAAGCATTTCTTTGTTTTGATCCTCACCTGCTTCGGCCGACATAGGATCAGAAGTAGATACATCAAGAACTGCTTCTTTTTTCTTGGGAGCCGCATCTTTCATTGAAATATCAGCCAAAAAAACCTGGGCGTCAGACGCCAAATAGTTTATGCCTGCGATAATCTGCTCTTCCACTTTTCTATCAGGCAAATAATTATATATTACTTCTTTATACGCTTTTGTTTCTCTTATTTTCTGGCTAAGCAATTTTGCAGCTTCTGTTTTTTCTTTTATGCTATTTATTTTTTCCTGCGCTTCAGCCTTTTCCTTATTTACTCTTGTAAGATTATCAACCTCCGGCCTGATATATGAGAGAAAAATAAACAAGCATATGATAACCATCAAGGGGAAAAATAAAATTTTTAAACGCATTTTTTTGTTGCCTGAGTTATTGTTTTAATTCCCTGAAAGCAATAAAACAAAAACTGCTTCGGCTTTTAAGATTTATTTAAAAAAATTAAGCATGTTAACAAAATAATTATTTAATATGCATTTCTAAATCACAATTAATGTTGCCGGTTTTTTCATTTTTAGCAATTTTCGTGAGAATAACATTTCTTAGGTTCTTTGAATTTTTAAAATTCATAATTTGGCGCGATATTTCACTGTAGCTGTTTGACTCGAAAGATATTTCAATTTTTCCACTGTCATCATAATTAAAGCTTGATACCACAACAGTATTATTAATATCTTTTTCAAAATTATCCAATACATTTGCCACTTGAACACTGGTAATTTCTCCGTTTACAATTTTCAAATTGTCTTTTATATTCTGCAAACGCTTTTGAACATCAATAACTTCTCCGAGTTCATCGAGTTTAATTATTGAATTTCTTTGATTTTCAATTTCTTTAAGCACAATTGCGTTATTTTTTTCAACCTGTGATACATAAATTTTTAAACCAACAAAAACTAACAGGGTCAGGACAACTAGCATCAGCGAAAAAAATACTCCTCCGCTAAAAAATTTAGTATTAGCTGCAAGCCTTTTTTTAATTTCTTGATCGTCTTGGTATAAATTTATATTAGTCATTTTTTCTTGCCCTGTTAAATCCGCCCTTGGCGAATATTAAACTGGGATAAATTTTTATTTTGTTTATTTTTTTATTATATTAAATTTTTTATTTGCGTTTATATTCTTCTATGCCCCTCAGCGCCAATCCTAACGCGACAGAGAAAGACCCGCCCAGGTTTCCAACAAGAATCTTTGCATTATCTTCAATCATGATTCGATGCCAGGGATTTCCAATAACTACTTTTGTTTCCAAAAGACGTGAAAAATATTCCTCAAGGCCTTTCATTTTTGATGTCCCTCCAGACAATATAACGCCATCGATTCTAGTTTCTTTATTTTTTGAAATGTAAAGACCAACTATTCTTTTTGCTTCACTGGCAATAAACTCCAGAACCGGAATTACAAGTGCAGATTCCTTGTTGTTCAAAAAATCTCTTTCTCCTTTTTTTAGTGCTTCCGCTCTCTGATTGGAAATATTCATGCTGTCGGCTATAGCCAAAGTAATCTCATTGCCCCCGGCATCAATGCTACGATTGACCATTGCAATGCCTTTTTCAACCAAAATTATGTTTGTGGCCTGCAAGCCTATATCTATAATCAAAAAATTTCCCGCATCTTCGCCTACCAATGATCTGACCAGAGAAAATGTTTCTAGCTCGATAGCTCCAACTTTAATGTTTTTAGTGGCAACGTATTTGCCATAACGATCTATATCTTTCTTTGGAGCAGCCACCAAAAGAACTTTTATTTTTTTTAAATCATTTTTTTTGTCTGTTTTTTGCGAAAGAGAAAGACTAGGATTTTCCACGCGTTCAATAATTTCCCAACTCATGGAAATTTCATCTAGAGAACTTGGTATATATTTATGGGCTTCAAATTGAATTGCTTTTGCCAATTCTTCATCCTGCATATCCAGCATTTCTATGATAGTTATTAAACCGTAGAATGCTGGAATGGAAACATTTGCAGTTTTTGCTTTAGGCTTCATTTTTTCAAATAATTGCCTTACTCCCTCAACAAGATTTTGTTCGTAAGAATAGGATTTTCCGACTTCTTTTTGCTTATTAAGATCGTTTCCGGCCAAAAATTTTAAATCGACGATTCCGTAATTTTCCAAAAAAACCTTCTGATCCTTATAAGAAAGTTCGACAACCTTAATAGAAGAGGTCCCAAAATCAACCCCGATAAAATTATTTTTTTTACCTTTCAAAAATTCCAGCATTTTTGTGTTTGTGTTAGATTAAAAGTGATAAGTTACACCAATATAATAACATACTTTAAAAAAATCAACAACTATGCCAAGTAGGTTATTCACAATTTTCCGCAAAATTCATACTTTCGTTCTAAACATTCTCTTTCCTATCAAATGTGTTTCCTGTTCAAAAGAAGGCCAGTGGCTTTGTGATGGATGTTTTTCTAAAATAAAGCTGCAAACCGACCATGTCTGCGGAGTTTGCGAAAAAATGATTGTTCCGGACGGACGGACCTGCCAAAGTTGCAAGAAAAAAAGCGCGCTTTCCGCTCTGGTTGTAGCTGCTTCATACAAAAATGATCTGGTTGCACAACTGGTTCATTATTACAAATATCGTTTTGTTTCTGATCTGCACATAGACTTGGGAAAAATCATTATTTCAGCCCTCCAAAAAACCGATTTGCCTCTTCCCGATGTTGTCATTCCCATTCCCTTGCACAAAAGGCGTCTTCGTTGGCGTGGATTCAATCAGTCAGCTCTTTTGGCAAAATATGTCGCCCAAAATCTTCTGCCACAAAATCCTATTCAGTGCCAAGAAGATATTTTAATCAGAAAAAAATATACCTTGCCACAGATGAAAATCAAAAACTATCAAAACCGCCGGGAAAATATGCAAGACGCTTTTTTGGCAAGCAATCAGCAAGATATTTCCGGCAAAAGCGTATTACTAATTGACGACATTGCCACCACCGGTTCGACCATTTTTGAATGCGCCAAGGTTCTGAAAAAAGCCGGCGTCAAAGAAATTTATGCAGCTGTGATCGCCAGACAGGAAATGAAAAAATAGTTCCTTTAAAAATTGAGGAAAATAAAATTTATTGATATAATAAAAATGAAATTAAAAATAATTTAAATTTAATAAAATTATGCCCCATATAAAAGAATTAAGTAAAATATTTTCAGAAATAAAAAAAGAATTAAGTTTGCCAGAAAAAGAAAAAGTGCTAAAAGCTAATTATGGAACCAGTGAATGGAAAGAAATTCGAAATAAATTAGAAAAATATTTCAATGATTTTCGAATTGCTGATTATGATCGGGAAGAATGTACAAAGCATATGATAATTAAATTAAGAAAATGGATAAAGGAAGACAAGGAAGCTTTTCTAGAACATTATGAACGATATGAAAAAAAATATCCCGGCACATACGATCTTGAAGAAAAACCAGAGGTTAGACGAATAGGTCCTAATGTTTTTGAAAAGATTAATAAATAAAAAACCTTTATTTAAGCCAAAATTTCAAATAGTTATTTTTCTTATTGCCAAAAATTAAAAAATGTGATATAAGAAGATGTTAGCAACGTTCTTTCTAGTTGCTTAATAAATAAATAGGGGGAAAGAAAGAATGCTATTAAAAACAGCGAAGGAGGAAGCAAATAAAATCGGAATGTCGTTAGAAGGGTTTAAATTTACAAAGCAGCAATTTGAAGAAGTATATGGTGCTGACATGTTAAAAGCATGCTTAAACGGCAATCAAAAAAATCCGATTCCGAGACCCAAAATTCTGTTGGAAGAAACATCTGGAGCAATTTTCAAGAACAAAGCATGGGATCAGCTTTTTCGCCTAATTGAAGCTCTTATAAAAATTCTCGATGAAAGCAAATATCCTATTGACGAATTTGACTTTGAATTTGAGTTTCAATTTAGAGACGGCATTACTTTTGTTCTTCGAATTAAAGATTACAATGCCGCGAAAAAATTGGGTCTAGAAACAGAAAATGTTCTAGAAGATCCCAGACCCGAAATGATCAATTACGAAATTCGGGAAAAAATTAAGCATACCTCAAACTGAGGGGTGCTGAAGCGCACTATTAGAAAAATTGGGGGAGCCAAAAAATGGTTTCCCCTCTTTTTTATTCAAAAAAACCGGGTTTGACCGGTTTTTAATTTATGCGGAAAGGCAGGGATTCGACCTCGACTAAATTTTTTCCGTCGCAAAAATTTGTCTGGCCACCGCCTCGCGGTTTTGCCTACTGGCAAAACATCGCTCCGGCGTTCGAATCCCGTACGCAAGCAAAGCAGTTTGCTTGCTCTTTTTCTCGCTCACTTTGTTCGCTGCGGTACCTTTTGGACGAAATTAGAACTTTTTTTGCCGAAAATCCAGATTCCGA